>JAAUXU010155689.1_pt1 | contig 42639 bp, 47 predicted proteins | sample 7278151 | NCBI WGS metagenome assembly JAAUXU01 (sample SAMN14350113, study PRJNA611818) | marine sediment metagenome | isolation source: surface marine sediment (1.8m) | place: French Polynesia: Moorea | collected 2018-08
ATAGGGATGCATGCAAGTAGTCCGGGGTAGAGATGAGCAGTCCTCCGTCATTGACGGTGGAATATCCTAAAGTACCTGGATTTGAAAACTCAGACCCCCAACATCACTACTCAAGCTGTCATTCTTCCTCCAAGCTGCCTATCAGGGATTCAATAGATGGCTCTGCCACACTGGACATCTGGGTGTAACTACTAAGTCTGTGATTCTGGTCACATAGCTCCACGAAATGATGAAAACTCGTTTAGTTTTGGCGGGAAGTTTAAAGTTTGAGTAATGTGTAATGGGTATGAAGAAATTGTCATTCCATTACTCATTACTTAAACCCTTTATCATTACATTACCATTACTGAAAATCGGTAATCCATTTCTCTAAAGCCCTGCTTATCAATCTGGCCGGACAAGCCATAGTTGGGAGGAGGCTAGTCAAAAGTCCTTGAGACAGGACGTCTAAACGTTGTCCACTCACCATTCTTGAACAACATTGCTGGCATGGCACAGAGCATATAGTATCCTGCTGCCAGGAGTAGACAACAGCAGTGTAGCTGGCATAAAAAAGTTATTGTTTTCTTACTTTAAAAAGTTTGGTTTGAGCTTTCAGGGCGGCGTTCTCTTGAATGACCTCCTGTGAGCAGTGAAAGGATCCCGCAGAAGAAATCCTTTCCAAGCTCAAGAACAACTTTTTATGGGAAGGCATCATCTGTCTTGACCTCAAGTAGCGTAGAATCTGCTTGCCTGCACGTGAAGAAATGAGCTCTCTTGACATTGGAACAGGAGAGCTGTAACTGTTCTTTGCTGTAGCATGGAAATATTTTACTTCTGCTCATTTTGCTATGGCAAGGGGCTCTGTTTCTCGTCTGGAGCGGGTGTTGAAGGTTTCTGAAGCTCCATGTGAGAAATACTTCAGCTTCATTCTTTTTTACAGCGCTTGCCGTAAATAATGTCGCCTGGTACGTACATATCGAGGTCAGAGGCTGACTGGGGATGTTTCCGAGTGGAATTTCAGCATGTAATTGATTATTTAGACTCTTTGACAGAACTTTTAGCACACAAGGTAACCATTTTTAATATTTGTTAAGGCACTAGAGCAGTTCAAGTGTGATGAGTTGACAAGAGCACTGTGCCGGTCGCTGCCGAAAATTGGTGTTTTTGACCAGTAAATGAATGTGAAAGTGGCTGAAATTTCCCCCACTTTTGGGGGGCTTCACCCCCCCCCCCCCCACGCCGTCATGCTAGGCCAAAAAAACACTACGTTGGACTACGTACGGCTAAGGCCTGGAAAGGTTGGGGATACTCAGCTGACTGGGCTGAAATGGCCTGGCGACAAGCGCACGGGCGACAAGCACAAAGAAAAGTTTGTTCAAAGACAAGACCATGACTGAGCTCAGCATTTATGGCGGCGGCTTTCAATGTACCCGCCGTCATTTTCCACGATCCTCTCGAGTTGCCGGCGCAGAAAGGAACAGTAGAGCATGTTCTCTGGAGTAAAGAGGCCGTCCCACTGCTCCCGGATCCTCTCTTCCAGTGTAGTGCTACACAGTGCTAAGTACTGCTTTTGGGGGGCCTATCAGGACGGTGCGGAGGTGGGGGTGAAGCCCCCCTGAAAATTTCAGACACTTTCACTTTCATTTACTGGTCAAAAACACCAATTTTCGGCAGCGATCGGCACAGTGAGCTTGTCAACTCACCACACTTGAACTGCTCTAGCATGACTATGAATGCCTGACAAAACTGCATGATCTCATGTCCAACATTCTCCATCACGCATCCCAACCTTAAATTCATCCTTACAATCATCCCACAAAGCATAGCACAACGATTTGTACCAAGTGACATTATTTACGTCAAGCACTATTTACTCTACCTGGTGACCCGTAGATGCAGAGGTTCCGATTCTCCTTTCCACAAACGATGTCTTGTAGCAAGACTGGGTAATTGTCCATAGAAAAATGTTTTCCCTCCTCAAAAGCACACTTGACATGGTTTTCGTAAAAGTCTGCATCCTTTTCATGACAGCTCATCCACAGAGAGAAGACAAACACTAAGGAACACAAGCTCCTTTGTTCCTGGTGTCCCCCTGCTCCTTTTTAGGCCTTTTTGTGGGCCTTGTGCCCATTCACTCTCCCGGTTGTTTTAACTGGTTGATACTTCACTGATTTCTCTTTCTCCCTCTCCCACTTCTAGTGCCATCTGTTGTACCCTTATGACATGGAGTCAAAACCGATTAAAAGAATTTACATTTTCCGATCCTGTGTGTCTTTAATAGTAATTTTAACTTCCCAGCGTCACTGCTCACGTTAAGGGTGCTTACCTCCTGAATGGGGGTCAGGATCTGTCCGCCCATCTCAAGAGAGTTAGGGAACAATGAAAAGCGTAGCCAGGCACATTATTAGGAGAAGGATTAACTCCACTTGGGGATGAAGAGACACGAGATTGTCTGCCTCTGTGTTGCCACCGCTCTTGTCCACTGTCAAATTCTTCTACTGAATCTTGGAGCCCAAATGCGGCTATTCTATCATGGAGTCTTTGAAGATTAGATTGGGTACGCGTAGAAGAGGGTTGCTCAATGTTTTCAAGTGGCTGTCCCACCTCCAGGGCGCGGGCACCTTCTGTCCAGCGCCTCCCTAGGTGCAGATTCGATTTCAAATTCTAGCGGAAAATTATAACCCCTTACTTTGGTCACCAGGAGGTATCCAGCTCGAATGTAGTCCTTCTCTCCTCAGATGCTCGGCATCAATCAAATCCTGGCCTTTCTTGATCACTTGGCGGTCAATATTCTCTTTGATGTTACATTTCTATCTGTGGGAAGCTGATCGTCCCAAAGCCCCCACAAAGTATTTTTTTGCTGTATGTGCCATGATGTACAGCAGCAAACACTGCAGGAAAACTACGCTTGTTTTCTAGATGTGTTCGACAAGATATCGATCTATGCCAATGTGATTTTTCCAGTTTTTCTGTTGTCACTGAGGAGAACTTGAAAACACGGTTATGGACAAAGACCATGGGAATGATGAGGTCCTGACCACTATAATTGCCGGTGATACAGCGGATTCTCCATGTAACGATAGGATTCGCCACCCTAAAAATATCGTTAAATTGAGAATTTCCCTAAACATTGCTAAGCATTTGAACTTACATAACCATTCAAAACAAAAACGGCCGAGAGAATCGTGCAATGAAATTTTACTGGAAGAATATACACAAATATCTACTCGTATCTCAAAAAAGTCTACTTTGTGACTTTGCACCTTGGACGCTTCTCCGGCCTCAACGAGGCATGTCTTCCCGTCATTTTTAGATCTTCACGGATTTTCTCTGTGAAATCCCTCCGAGTTGGTGTATATGTGTGTATCTTTGTGTACGTGTGTTGGGCAGTTTGTCCTTTTTTCCTGTAAGGTCGGCACTGTGAACCGTAAGTCATGTATCGTTAAGCCGAGTAAGCACCACATCGCACAACATCCTTAAATTGAGAACTCTTACTACTTATTACCAGAAAGATAGTAAACAACTGTGATGAAAAATTTGGTGTCCTTGAGAGTTGTTCGTGAATCGGAAATTCTTCACTGACTAGGCAGTTAACCTGGTCCCGTTTAAGTCATGTTGGGGTCAAGCGGTAGGTCAAGTTTTGATAGGAACTTGATTCGAGTTTAATGTTTGCAAACTTATGTCATTCATATCACCAACACTCACACTTTTTGCATTTCACATGTTTAATATCTCTTGAAGTGTCATGCCCAAAATCAATCACCTCATTTGTAATGTTCCTGATCTGTCAGTGTTGGTTACATATCCCCTATAAAAGTGTAGGTTCCAGCTGAGATTTGGCACGGGGCTTGGTTTTTTTTGACCAGGACTGACATGGGGGTGAGTTCCCGTCTATTTAGTCCCCTCAAGAGGGGGGGGACCTGATCAGGCCAGATCCTGGAATGAAGCAACACCAAGGACATGGCAGCAAGTTTAAAATTTGTACATGATCCAGTGACATGGATATTGACATGGTCCTTTTTCGGGCTCCTGCCCTTCTGCGACATTGCATGACTTTATGATGTGTGGATCGTAGCGAGAACTATAGTAAAAAAACAAAACAAATCCAAAGCATTGAAGGCACAACTGCTCATTTTCGGAACCTTAGCTTCACATTTCAGCTTATCATGGACCCTTTGCCCCACATTTACCCTCACAGATCGCTGATTGACAGCTTTTTCCCACTGATCCTTTCATTCTGCCGTCTTTGGAAAGACATGACATTTGACTCTACTGGGTCTGTCTCTTCTCAGACCGTTATGACAGTCAACTATGGGACTGGACCGACCTCCTTTTTCTCTTAGAAAGTTTTCTGCAGCTTCCTTAAGAAATGCTACAAGCGCAAGGTTTGAGATGGCGCTATCTTCACCTTGACTGCCCATTTGTGGTCTCGACCTCGCAAGGCAGCGACAGGTTCGGTTCGTTTTTTGAACTGTAGCTGTCCCAACAATGCGGAACTTCATGCAGTCACGCAATATCGCGAAAGGAGGGCAGCCCGAACAAGGACCACGTCTATATCCAACTTCTTGGAGACTCTTGGTGATGCTTTTATCGCTGAACCACTCGAACAATCAAGACCAAACTAAATGTGGAGAAATTTCTTCACCTCGATGGGTGCCTTAGGGGAATCAAACTTTGGACAGAAGGTGACCACTTGTTTTCCTATTTTTATATGTATAGCAAACTTTCACAGTTAATCTACAGGAGTGACCAAGACGCAAGTTTGCATATGGACACCTTGGGTGTCTGAGAACATCATAGGTTACGTGGCCATGCCGCACTACCCAAATCGCCAGGCGCGTATTTTGTAATCAAAGTTCAAAATTATCAATACCTCCAAGCAGTAGGCGACGGAGATCAAGTCGGAGGAAAGTTGTTCCTCACCCCCAAAAAACATGGGGGGGAGGGAGGGAGATAAGGTCACTTTTGACCTCAGAGATCGCTGGAGGTCAAGATCAACAACTTTGGGTCTTCCTTGGATTTGAGTTTCCTTTTATTTTAAAATGGCAATTTAAACTTTCAACCTCTATGCGTGACTTTGAGTGACCTCAAAGGTCAGACTTAACCTTTAAAACCTTCCTTGAGTAAGAAGACAGCTGTACGTGCCAAATCTGGAGTTGATCCATCCAGTGCCTTGGTCATGCACAGTGGACACAAAAATACACAATGTAAAGCACTCCGTGGCTGACTCTGCTTGAATCTACACGTGAAAGTAGGTTAATCATACCATGCAATGGCAGTACCTTGTGCTAGTTGGACATGTAAACCAGCATGTAGGGTGTAGAACTGATTGACATTAGTGAAATCTTAGTATATCTTATTTTAGATATCTGATATGAGGAAAGCACCACTTCTTTCAGAGCTTCTCTCTTTTTCTCAATGTGAACAAGTCTCGTCACTTTAGAAGCAGTTGAAAGTTCTGAAGAAAAGACGTCGCATTTTTCCTGAAACATGATACAAAGACTCTTAAAGAAAAAGGGCTTTTTCTTTAGAAACAACTTTTCCTGCAATGAATCGACGGAAAAATCATCTTAAGTTGTACTGTTGGCACCGTCACAAAAAGTGCCATCTATGGAGAAGGGCCGGTGCGGGCCGCAGCCCGCAAGCTGCAGGCCCGACGTCAATTTTCCTGGTTAAAAGGCGCAAAATCAATGACATTAGAGGATTTTAGGTGCACCTTACAGTTGTGGTCGAGTTGGGAGGAAAAACTTAAAGTCAAGCTGGGGTGTCCAGCCAGGTTGAGACAGCTCAAACACTCGACCTAAAATTGACGCCTTGGCACAGTGTTTCCAAAATGTGCCGGGAAAGGAGCCCACATGAGCCTGACCATGAGCTCACCGTTGCTAACGTACTTCGTGGTACTTAGCATCACTGTCACTCTCATGGGCTCGGTCACCACCAGCAAGACTGAGCTGACTTGGCATCTGTGGGCAGTCTTGTAATAGTGATAAGCGCAGCTGCTGGGTTTTGGAAATTTTCGGGCCAGTGCCCCCCTTATGGTTCGAAAAATACAGTGCTGATTTTCCGCTATGATACGCTCCTTCCCACCTGAGTGCTGGTCTAGTTCTGTGGTAGCTGTCTGTGGCGTTCGTCCAAATAATCCCCATTGACGTCGTAAGAGCTCAGGAACTCGATGACTGTCCCAGCTGTAGCGAGGTTGCGTTGAAAATATCTGCTCAGACAGAACCGTAAAAAAAGTTCCACCATAGCTTGTCCAACTTGTACGAGGGGTGGATCCGACCTGCCAACAAGTATGACCTATTACTTTGTCTTATTTCGGCCCGGCTCGTGGTCGAAGAGCCCTTGCACAAGCCTAGCTTTATTTAGAACTTTCTACCAGCTGACTTGCTTTGCCCGGTTGGCCGCTATCTATGAACAGCTCTGGCCTCGTATATACAGTCGGCCGACGTTTACGTGCAGCTGTGCATGTTACTTCTGCTCTTCCTCTTCGCGGGCGAGCCCGACCAGGGCCCTGGGGCCCAGTCCGACAGGTGGCTCTAGCGTACGGCTCGCACATATATATGTGCAATCCAAGGTAGAGATCACCTGTTGTACAGGCAACATGAGGTAGTCTGGCGGGCGCGCCTGCAGCAGTCTCCAGCGGTCGGCTTTCACATCAAGACATATCGTACATATTGACATTAGGAGACCCCACGATGGCATCGGAGGACTCTGTGGTGATTGTGTCGGCGGTGAGGACAGCCATAGGTGAGGTTTTGTTCCTACGTTGCTTGAATGGGCATGAAATAGACAACTCGGCGGTGTTTGCGCAGGCTCCTTTTTGGGCTCCCTTTCAAAGCTATCAGGCCATCAGTTGGGATCTAAGGTCATATCGGAGGCTCTCCAGAGAGGTAACATCCCGGCTGAAGACGTCTCCGAGATCATCATGGGTCAGGTGATTGAGTAGATCAGCAGTGGCTGTTCTGGTTGTGTAGAAATGTATTGCAATATATAGCGTTATTACACTGTAACAGATGCTGACTTAATGCAATGTGCTGCAGGTTTTACTTGCTGGCCAGGGTATGAATCCAGCTCGGCAGGCCGCCTTTGCCGCCGGAGTATCTTTCTCGGTCCCAACGATGAACGTCAGCATGGTGTGCGGATCGGGACTCCGGTAGAATGGCGTAGTGAAACGATTCCGAACATTTTTTTTGTTTAAGAAAAGTTATTCGATCATGTAGGTCAGTCATCTTGGGCATGCAGGCCATCAAGTGCGGAGACGCCTCCGTGGTGGTAGCTGGGGGCCAGGAGTCCATGAGTCAGTCTCTGCACGCCATCAATTTGAGGGAAGGTTGCAAGTTTGGAGATAAATCTCTGGTTGACACCATGCTCAAGGATGGGCTCACGGACGCTTTTCACGGATACCACATGGGAGTCACAGGTATGTGAGCGTGTCTGCTGATCCAGTATAACCCGCTTATGGTGACACCTATTTATAGTGACAAAATCCTTCAGCAGCCATTTGTTTTATAACATAAAACTCCCCGTATATGGTGACATTGAATCCGCTTATAGGGACATTTTGGGAAAGATTTCTACATACATCCGTACTTTAGAAAGTCCTGCAGTGTGGCCTGCTTTACATTCTCCAGCAGCACCTTCTGAATCTCGTCGTTCAATGAGTGAAACAAGCTTTTTTGTTTTTTTCCTTGTTTACATGTGCACTTGTCATAGATACCCAGCATCCGCATTTATAGTAGTTTCGGATATAGTGACATTTTGTCTCTGCCCCAATCATGTCACTATAAGCGGGGTTTTCTGTATCTCATATACAGCGGGGTTTTCTGTACGTCATATACATGCGCACAAGACAAACCTTTTATTAGCAGAAAGATCTCCATTATGTTACTGTAGAATACAGCCATTGACAAAAGGCCAATCCCGAGAAGCACTTCATTTTACAATGTAGTGGCGTCTGAACTTGCGTGACATGCACTTATCGACATGGATTTATCATTAACATCTATGCCATAAGTATGAGTGGTATTAATTAGGCGTAGTTCAGTGTCTCGTTCATGGCGTGATAGGTTACAAAATAGTCTTGCTCGGGAGCTCGCTACTCTCAACAGAGCAGAAATTCCTCTGAAAGTACCACAGATGCATCTCTTCTTCGGTGCTGATGGAGTACGTGCAACAACATGTACATTTAGAGCCGTAATACGTACGCCAAATACATGTTGCCTTTCAGCCGAAAACGTCGCTCAGCAGTGGAACGTCAGTCGCGAGGAGCAGGACCGCTTCTCATCGGAATCTCAGCTCAAGGCCACTGCGGCCATTCAGGCCGGCCACTTCAAGAAGGAGATCGTCGCTGTCAGCGTTCCCGCTGCTAAGAAGGGGGCTGCACCCATCGAAGTTGATCAGGACGAGTTCCCCAAGCCGGATACCACACCGGAGAAGCTGGCAAAACTCAGACCGGCTTTTCTCCCAGTGAGTTCTGACCAACTATGAGGGTGCATGCACATTTATCCGTTGTATTATAGAATTACTCGATTGATAACAGGCTAAGGGCACCGTGACAGCCGGAAACGCGTCCGGTTTAAATGACGGTGCCGCCGCTGTAGTCCTTTGCACTGCCTCGGAGGCCGCCAGACGAGGTGTGAAGCCCTTGTGCAGGCTGGTCGCGACCGCTACTGTTGGAATCTCGCCGGAGATCATGGGCACGGGGCCTATCCCAGCTGTCAAGAAAGCGGTACGAAATTGCTAATGATATTTTTCATTTCTCTCACGTCATGCACGGCACAAGGAGACGTAGGTACGACGGAGCTCTTGTACCTCTACCTGTATTATAATTTTTCAGCTGAGTAAGGCCGGCTGGAGCATTGATGACGTGGATCTCTTTGAGCTGAACGAGGCTTTTGCTGCCCAATCCCTTGCCGTCATGAGAGATCTTAGAGTGGACCCGAGCAAGGTGAACATCAGCGGAGGAGCAATAGCACTTGGTCATCCAATTGGAGCCTCAGGTACTACCGCATTTTCGGCATGCTCAAACAGATAATTTCACTTAACTATCTCAATTTTCCTCATGGCTTTTGTTGGCTGCTGCCTCAATTTTATGAAACATTATCCTTAGCAGTAGCATGTCGCGTTCATGATAATCTCATGGTCCCCATTGTTTTCTTTTTTTCGTTTTATGCTCATGTAAAATTTCTTGTTGTGACTTATCCTGCGCTATCCTTTCAGGTTGTCGTATCCTCGTCACTCTGATCCACAATCTGAATCGTCTTGGTCTTCGTCGGGGCGTGGCTTCGCTTTGCGTAGGCGGCGGAATGGGAGTTGCGGTCTGTGTTGAAAGGGATGATTAATCGTCCAACAGCCTGGATCTTCCACGGGTGGTCCCCCGACGCGGCCGCCGCAAACCAGAATCCGCCTCCTGACGCACCTGCGTCCCACGTGCTACCTGTGTATGTCTTCCGTAGCATTTTATTCTCCTTGCACGTTGAAGCAACGAGTGAGACTGTGTTGGAGAAGTCTAATACAAGTACTACTACTCTTGTACTTACGTTCATTCCACGGCTAAAGCTGGTCAAGTTTTCATTACTCGCCTTATGGTCGTTCGATTGAAGTATTGACGGAATTCTGAAAAGTCATACAGGCCTCTGGCCTTTGACCAGGTCGTGTGCAGTCTTCATCACGTGACTAAGCTAAGTGGACGTTACCGCAGTCTACAAGCTCTATTCTTATTTCCGTAGGCACTAACAGTAGATTCTTCTTCCCAGAGCGTGAGAGTAAGTGAGAGAGGACAATAGTTCTAACCGGAAGGACGGACTGCAGGGAGGTGGTTGTCAAAGCCATGAAGGAGACAACAGAGGTGACATGGGGGAGGAAAAGGACTCAATTACAGATGTAGGTGTCACAGCAAGAAAGCTAGGAGGGATTAAGAGTTGTAAGGAATGGGACAGTTTTGGACTCTCACAATGGTAGTTGCGTTCCCAATGGTATTGAGCCTCTAGTCAGACTTGCTGTCCACGTTCCACGTGTACAAGATTAGGACGATTTTGTCCCCTCAAAACAATATTGCTGGTGCAAAAATGCGCCATCTGGCAAAAGGTCATTTTCGTAGTGGCAGCATGGCCGGCAACAAGGCCGCTGACGCGGACACGTCCAAAATCGTCAATTTCGATGCTCCCCCTTGAGGTCTAGGATTGCGTCTTGTAGAATTACGTTGAGGAGCTCAAACAGGATCTGCAGACGAACATCGATGCGAAAGTCACGCTGACGAAAGACGGCGACGAGTGCATTGGGGAAAGCTGGAGAACCCTTTGCCGGAGCCATTCAAGAGAAAAGGCCTTACGAGGACCATGGTCACGGGGATGAGTGCGCCAGCGCAGAGCCGGATCATATCGCCAACAGTCCCTGTCTTCAGACATCTGGTGTCCAAGATGCGTGATGTCGTGTACGCAGACCTCGTTGGGAGGACGAAAGTGCATTACGGTGAACGTTGACCGACTAATAAGAAGGATCATAGAAACGGTCGATAGCCCCCCAGAAGCAGTCCATCCTGGCGAGGCCCTCGTGAGCTATCGATGCTTCGTGGAAAGCACGTTGATCAGGACTACCAAGGACTGAACATGAGTATGCCGAGAAAAATCTGCAATCCTCACACACACTCTGCAAATTCTATCACGCCCCGAGTGTGTGCCAACTGGTCGGGACCGAACAGAACTCGTCCAATGCGCTCCAAGTGGGGTACGTGAGTGCATGAGGAAGCAAGTCAGTCCCCAATCCTGGTGCAAAGAGAAATGAAGCACGGAGTGCGAACATAGGTACGATAGATAAAGCATACAAGTACCGCGAGAAAATGATGGAGGGTGACAAAGGGGAAGCGAAGGAAGATCGAATTGCTTGCAGCAGTCGCTCGCAAGAGACTTTCGCCACTTGGTGAGGGCGGGAGGGAGGGAGGGAGTGCAAGAGACGACCGTCAAAGGTTCTCTTTCCCCCTCCCCCAGTACAGTATGTAACTGTACAGCGTAGAGTGGTAGAACATTGAGAGAGGGGTGTCCGATCGCGCGGGCCAAGAGAGAGGAAGCGTGCGGGTGAAAGCGAAGAAGGGATCTTTGTACTACTGCTACGTTACTTTTTACTGGAGAGAGATCGCCATATCCTCTCTCTCGCTCGCTTTCCGCAGTCCCTGTCTAGTCGCCGCCAGAGAAAGACACCCCTGCTTCCTGCGCTTCACTCGTGGCAGTGGTGACTTTTTTCAACTCATGACTGGCGAGGTCGTCGTTCGCATGAACGAGTTCCAGAGGCGCCTGAGTAAGAATCCCCTTCAGTAGCCAAGATCCGTCCGTCGAGGGCAAAAAAAGGAGATCTCGGGACAGAGTCCAAATGTGGCGAGGAGAGCGTCGTTAGTTCTGGGAAGGAAGATAACTTAAGAGACCTCGTCGCTCTCCCGTGCATTCTCTCGCCCTGAACAAGTGGCTGTTGCTTCTCTTTTTTTGGCATCGGGCAGTAGAAGGACGTAACAGCACACTCACATATACAAGACCTTCTTCTCCTCTTGATCGACACTTGTGCATCGGAGTCCACTGACGGGCCACAACCGAAACTCCTGCTGCCACTGTACATACGCACGTTGTAGACATCTACGGAGTCGAGAGCCAGGAGCAACCGTGAAGTGACCACTAAAGTTGTCGAAAGACTCCTTACAGTCCCCTCCCCTCCCCCTCACCACGTAGTACAACGTCGTGGCCATGTCTACGCTGATGATGCCCGCGGCCACCATGACGACCATGACCAACACTGCGCCCATCGCTGTCACACAGCCCAAGGCCACGGCAAACGGAGCGGCCGTGGACGCTAAGGTCGGGATAATCAACAACAACAAGCAAGGTAGGCAAGATCGGCCCAGGAAGCACTTGTTGCACTTTCGGTGACGCCACTGCCCGCATGCCTGCTGCTAACTCAGTAAGTGCTACAAACTCCAAATGGCACGGAGAAGAGAATACCAGTGAGTCAGCCTTGTTCTCAGTAAGTTGCCTCCGCCGACACGGACAACCAGGGCCCCCTGAAGTCGTCAGTCGCGCTGGCCGCGATGGTCATTGGCAAGTCAGTCTGTGCCCTGCAGAGAGGGGTTTGAAGGCGCGCCATCATGAGCTGTTCACATACGTCCCCAGCACCGTGTGCGTGCGTGCGTGCGTGCGTGTGTGTGTGTGTGTGTGCATGAGGCCGATTATGGAAATCACGAGAGGTCGCAATCACGACTGCCTCTGTTCCGACGTCCGCCCCAGAATGGTGATGAAGGCAGGGTGGGAGCGACGAGCACGCAACAATTACCTCCAGAATGATCGGTAGGCGTTTTTTCTCTCTCTTCCTCCGGTTTTCTCTGCCAATATTGCATACATCGCAGCCTGTGGAATTGGTGAGTTTTGCTAGGCTGGCGATCGATCTCCTCCCTCTCTCCTTGGCTCACTGTACTTTTCCCAATAAAAATACGCTGGAGGACACGGACATGATTCTGCAAATTGAATGTCGGCTTTATCTTTCACCAATGTATGCGCACGTGTGAGCGCGCGAGCGCGCGCGAGTCCCCATCTTTTTTAAAATATGGTAATTCGGTCTTTATACATGTCACGCCTCCTCCTTCTCCTCCTTGACGTCGTCCCCGTCATTTTCAGTCTCTGCGTTATGGCGCTTCCGCTCACTTTTGGAGAAAGAGAGCAAACATGCAAAATTTCGCCAAACTTGCCGGTCGCAGAGAAAAAGAAAGCATTTAGGGTTGAAAACTCATCTCCGCGTCTGTCTTTTCTAAAACACTGTTGCTGCCAAAGAGAATTTTCTACCATCCCAGAAGAATCCTCTCCTCCTTCTTCCTCTTTCAAAACTTGCTCGTCTCTCCTTAGCGATTCCAACAGAGCAAAGTGGTGGGAAGGGCGAATAAAGTCCTGGCCGGTTATGCCGAAGGAGTTGGGGAACGGTATGGCTGGGATGTGTCTGAACCAGCAGCTCTTGCGCCTTACTTACTCCTCGTCCTCGTCCCCGTCCCCCCTCTGCTTCTCCTCCTCCTCCTCCCACCCTGCTCGCAGCCTCCTCCGCAGCCTCAGCAGGCAAGGTGAGAGCGTTCGCAGCAGCAGGTTCCATTTTCCCCAGGACAAAAAGTAATAACCGTTTGCGTAATTTCGCCTCTGCGTAGTAATGAAAAAATGGGGGCGGCGGCAGCAGCAGCGGGGGAATGCACACACTTGCTTCCATAATCTCTTCTCATGGAAGTCCTGCCTCATCAGCAGCTATCTCCTTTCTTTTGCAAACCCACTCCTGCTCTCTTTGTTCCACGCTGTCTTCGAAAGTCCCTTCTGTGGTGGAGCTAACGAACGCTTTCTCGCACAACGCACACCTGTACGCCAAGAAACAACACGAGCAACACAGGTGTTCCCTCCGCTGCCACCTAGCAGTTTCTCCATCGCTCTTGCAAGTCCTGCCTGCGCAGGTACAGTGGCAAATGCATGCACAACTGGTGGCCTTCTTTACACTCGAAAGATAGCTCGGAAGGAACTTTTGCGCGACAACAGTGTGTGTACGTACAAGGCCAGCGTGCGTGCAATTTATGTGCTACAAACGTGGCAGATGCTGCTGAGTAACCAAAGTGAGAACGAGAGGACAGGTGCGTGTAGTGCCCGTCACTTTTTTTCCCCCTTGCCAAGTGCAGACAGTGCTCATTCTGCTTCCTCACACAAAGATCTTGAGCCGTCGCCTTGTCGTGGTCGTAGACGTCGCCGCCGTCGTGGACGTCGACGACATCAAACTACTCTTTAGTGTGGCTTTTCGGCCCACTGAGGTGGAGAAAAAGGAGGGAGAGAGCGGCTCAAGAGCCCTAGGCCGTATCAAGTTTTAATGGCAAAGCGAGCAACAACAAACGCCGTCGACGCTGCCGCTGCATATCCGAGTGGGAGTAGGAAGAGAACGACTTCTTTTACGCTATCTGATCAAAGACTTCTTTCCATGTCACGCGATCAGAAAGTGGCAACTTTTTTCCCTCCTTTCTTTGGTGAGCACTTGCGTACAGATGAATGCAAACGCATCACTGGATGGGCTAAAATGCTTGATGGGGGCACAGCACGCGCCAGCCTCAGCTGCAGAGCAGAGTTATGGCATGTTGGCACGTATGCCTACCTGGAGGGGGAGGGCAAGGAGGGCCACACGTACTGCAGGATCCCAAATCTCCACCATCTCCGGATCCTTGCTAGGAGGATTCACTTCCGACCGCCTTCACCTCCTGCCAATTCCTCGCCAATAGGTTGCGTGACTTCGGGCAAGAAAGGGAGGCCACTACCAGCTTTTGCGAATCCCACGACTGCTCGAGATTTGTTGTGTCCTCGGCGTGACTTTCGTCTGATAGTTCTGGCAAATTTGCCCTTCTTGGATTCTCCAAGACCAAGTTTGGCATTGATTGCGTAAATGCGAAGAAAGGACTCGCTTCACTCGTCAGGGCCAAGCTGCTCTTGACCGAGCCTAATGTGTATGCGCAGACTGGTCCATACGAAGAATGCGGCTCGCCTTTCTCTGGGAAGGACGTGTACAGATGCGAACCTACGTACCTACGCACGTACGTACGTACGTACGTACACTTTATATTCTCCTAACAGATCGCAGTCTCGAGTGAACTTTCTCTTGTCTCAATCTCTTCGCTGCGCATCTTGCAGCACGTGTACGTGTTACTCTAGATGTGAGACATTTTTCACAATTGTCAAAACACGCGCGCCCGCGCGAGCGCGTGCAAGAGGACATCTGCAGTAGTAGCATTGTACGGCAGGATGCTATAGTGAGAAGTAGTGAGTGTGTGGAGCCGAGGGCAGGTTCCTGGCAGTAAAAGGGTCACTTTTTCACTTCTGGACATCTGACTAAGTCCCCTGAACCTAAGTAGTGAAGAACACGCCCTTCTGCTGTAACCATGTCTATATAACTTTAGCATGACGTTTACATTGGTTAGTCTGGAGGAGCAAGATTTGCACTTCTTGCAGGGAAGCAAGCGCTAAGGGTGTCATCATTCAGAGTTACACGAAGACGTGAAAAAAAGCGGGGTCATTTAGGGCCAACGTGTTCCATAATGGCACAATTTTACTGGGTAATTTGGCGAATCGCTGTTCATTAGGTTTGGTCGGAAAGGGCTCAATTTTGAAATTTGCCTGCGAGCACTTGGGGGTTCGTTACCTAAGGTCAAATGATGAAGATGTAGTCAAATACTTTTTGAAAACAATTTTAACCCTGCCCCACACGGCTTTAAGTTTTACTACATACGGAGCGAACCGGAAAAAGTTTCGAGGCTTCCGGGCACGTATTAAAACCCTATTTTTCAATTTTATTGAACTACAGTGCTTCGATATGGGAGTGCATTTAAAATTTAACTAAGCATGTCCGCTTCAAATTGAAGTTGTAACCCTAATATCCTTCTGTCTACACTCTGATTAGAAGCCGCTTACTGGTGTGGGGCCCAGCTAAAACACCACTTGACAAAGTCTTTGCAGACTACGAACACACAGTAACAACTTTTACCTGCCCAGGTGGAATCCCACTTTTCGACCTAGCTTTACATTATTATAATAACGCAGTAGTTCTTAGTCGCTTCCTTCCAACTGACTCACGTGGCAGTCCCCTCACACCCAGTCGGAAAGTGATCTTGGGCCGCCGCCACTGCTGTGCTACGTCCTCGTGCCTCCAAGCCGAACACTGGTGCGAGAAGGTGCTTTGGGCCTGTCCTGCGTCGTCACGCGCACTCGTCACGGCACCGACCACATCCTCGCAGTCGTCACTGGAACTGCCAAGAGCAGCGTCATTGTGTTCATCCTCGTCCTACACATTCACTTAATTGGTATTAAGAAGGACCAGAGGGGGGAAAAGAAGGGACAAGAGAGAAAAATGGCTTCTTTCTCAGTTCCCTCCTCTTCCTTTCTTCTCTTCTCCATTAGGAGCAGACAAATATTTGCCGGAGAAATCGACCGAATGATGAGGATAGCTGAGGAAGGGGCTAAGGCCACCAACCCCAGCCAGCGTCCGGTGAGCGTCGCCGTCAGCCTCTTCAACGTCGCTTGATTGGCAGCATTTTTTGGGAGCGGCCACGTGGGGAAAACGCAGACAGGAGCATTTCTCTTGTCTCACGATATCCCTTTCTCTTTCTCATCGGTCGTAATGGCAGCTGCACCTCCCGGCACAATAAGAGGAGCAGAGGATCAAGAACTTTTCTAACAGGCAGCAAATTCCGCCGACTAAACCCTCTCACTTTTCGTGACTTGTAAAATTTTGTCTTGCTGGGGGACACAGACACTTTTGGAGGAGAGAGCGAGTCAGCACTCTAAATGTCTCGGAGCCGCACCAAAGTTTTTTTCTTGACAACCTAAAATGTCCCTTTCTCATAGCAATTTTGATAAAAGATCCGCACTGTTCTTGAGAGTGGCGCACAACCACAACAGGATAGGCCTCGTTGGCGCCAACTCCCCCTCCCCCCTCCCCCCCCCCGCCCTCCGCACTCACTCTCGGCTACGTACGCGCGTGAGATGAATGCTTGCAACTTGCGCGAGGATCAGCAGCAAAATCCGCTGCCATGTGCTTAGTTAAGAGGACTCAACTCCCTGTCATGGTTCGCCGAGGATGTCCTTATCCGTCGTCCCCTCCACGATGCAGCAGAGGAGCGAGCGAGCGAGCAGCATCGGGCGACGAAGGAAGAATGCTTTCTGCATCAACAATGTTGTCAGGCTGAGAGAGAGAGAGAGAGAGAGAGAGAGATGTGGTGGAGTTCTAGTACTACCGAGTACGTACGCACACATTCTTCTGCAAACACAAAACCATCCCAGCAACTGTTGTAGTTGTGCTCTTCTGTTGTGTGCTTTTTCGCCCGCGGCCAGAGCTATCGTTTTGCTCCCAGCCAAGGAGACGAAAATGAAGAAAGGACTGTTAAGAGAGACAGTGCGTGTGTGTCGCAGTGTGAGGGAATAAAGCAGCAACGCTTGTGCATTGTTATTCATGGGTCCCACCGACACATGTGGCCAATGTTTTTTGCCTAACTCATCATTCTTGCTCTCTTGATGACTGCCGGAGACAACAGAAGAGAGGCAATTTCTTTTTTCTCTGCCAAATCCGTGCAGTACGAACACCTAATTGATCTGACCTCCCGTGTGTGCAGGTGTAAGAGACAATCTTTTCCTCCTTTCAAAGGCGCTGATGCGAAAAAATATGGCCTGTAAGCCCTGAGGACGACGCTTTGCTGACTCATGTCGTCATAGCTTTCAGCCATGCAAAGGAGTTTTGCGATGTCTTCTCGTGCCTGCTTCTCATTAGAGGAAAAGAGGTACGTGAGGCGACCGTCAAAATACAGGCTGCGGCAGCACAAACTCGGGGATCAAGGTGTCCGAATGATTGACTGAGAGCGAGGGGTTTGCATGTCAAGCCAGAAGACTGAGCTCAGCTCCGTCAGTCTATCCAAGAAAATGCTGTATTACATATTCAGTATGACATATTACGTCGTAGTGGAGGAACTTAGCTAAACAGATAGGACGACGACGACGAGAAGGAGGAGGAGGGGACGGAGGAGGAGGAGGAAAAGGCACTGGCTTTGCTGCGGTCCATTTTCTGTATAGGCCCTTGAAGCTCATTGTCAAAAATTTGCTCTAAGAAATGGTGGCTGGCGTCTTTATTAAGAGCCACGCAATCTGTCTATAGCTTGGATCATTTGTTATAATCAGTAATTGGAGGTTCATACTTCAAGACTGCTTTTGAATTATACAGATCCAGTTTATCTACGCATTTATAAGTTTTTTTTATCATTATAAGTTTGGCGGGGTTGGATTTCTTCACACAGCAATCAGGAAAAGACTCACTGCTTTCAAAGTAAAACTTGTTACCTGTTCTCAATCCTAAATAGCCTTTGGCCTCAGTAGCTTAATAATTGGTGTTGTCCTACATACGCACAGCAAGCTGAGGGAAGCGTCGAAAGGCGAGTACTCAAAGCGATTCGTTAATTTCCCCTCACCAGTTTTCCGCTTTTACTGCTAATACCTGCTAGCAAAGTTAATTGGGTCATTGTGAATAATTAAACAGCCCTTTAGTCAGGATTGGTGCTGACGGACCTCAGACATGTGCCACGGCGGAGCGACCCAGAACACTGATTCAAAAAGACCAACATGTTTTGCTTCTAATACGCTTGGATGACTCTGCAGTGAGTGAGAAGAGCGTATAGCATTGGCTTATAATCCGCCAGTCGACGAGTGCACCACGCCGGAGAACAGAACCGTCCACTACGTGTGGACGGTTTGCAAGGCTTGAATGCTGCTTAACGCTTATGCGATCTAACGCAAACAAGAGGAGGAGCAGGAGGATGGTACTTACTGGGGAGTGAAAAGGGGACCCTTGTGTCTTGTCGTGTGAAAGTAGACAGTGACAAAAAGGTGCCATAAGATGGAAGACCCCGAGCGAGAAAGAGCGGACGACGGTTCAGAATAGCGGGCCAGGTACTACTGACGGACACACTCTGGGATAGAACATTAATATCACCCTCCAGTCAGATTCACAGACATTTTCTTTATTCACTTTTTGGACTGGACGGCTGTCGAAAATCTGGAACATTTTGCATGTGGGACGAATTCGTACCAGATTCTACGTCATTCAGTTCCACGCTTGGACTAAGACATCACCGGTGTACTCATGATCCTCACAGCTTATTTACTAGTGTCGCAAACTTTTAAGTCAATTTACTTGAAAATGCGCGCCACCTCAGGCAAAGCGTGACTATTAGATGCATTATGGTTGGTACTTTACTTGAGATGTGTTAGTAAAGTTGGCAAAGTCTGGCGAATTGCAAACAGGTACCAGATGCGCCTATGTCGTAGTGATTAATGTAGTAGTGGTCTGCTTTTTTCCAGGGTCAACCTCGACTCCCTGTGTGACCCCTTAAACGTGTACCAAATTCAAAATTCTTCGATCCGGCCCCTCTGGTCCCTCTCAGCACATTCCAAGCCAAGTCTAAGATTCGTATTGCACAGTGCGTGAGTACGAACGCTCGCTCTATCCTACGCTCTGGCGTTGAAGAAGGCTCGTCTGCACACCACAGAGCAGGTCTTTCCTCTTTCTATGCCTCACACCCGGTCTGACCTCTTCCCGAGTGACTCATCTTTCAGAGTTCTTCTTGTTCATCGGTGCACTGCGTGTCTCATTCATCCAGATGAAAGAGAGAGAGAGCGCGCAGTTCGTGTTCCATCCCCTCCCCCTACTACGTATTCATGAAAAAATATAGAGATACCGTAGATAACTGGAGGATACGTACAGGACGTAGTAAGAGGAGGGGCTGGCAACAACGACGCCGTCATCGCCCCTCTGGGCGCACACGAAAGGCGCGAGTACGCAGTCAAGTACGTACGGATGTACCTCTACGTACATGCAGTACATGCAGACGTGCGTACGCACGCATTGTCCGTATCCTGGCTGTTGTCCTCCCAAAGTTCGTTGAAATTGATTCGTGCGATGACGTATTTCTGTGATTGTTGCAACTCCAGGATCCGTGCAAGTACGTACGTAGCCAGCACTAGGGCGAGGGCTGCATGGAACAAGTGTTTCAGGGGTCTTTTCCCCTGCACCATACTTCATGCCAGGTACTAAGTAATTTTTTGTTCCCCAGTCATTGCTGTGGAAGATTAATCTGTATTTCTTTGGCAGTGGCACAGGGAGGCTTAGCGGTTCCTCCTCATGTACAGTTGACGGGCCGCAAACACCTTCGCGACCCGGGGACAGCACGGAAAAGTTGTCTCTTACTGCGCGGGCGCAGCACTAACAACGACAAGTGGTGCATCTGACGTAATAATAGACGCCGTTGTGGCCTCGTCCTTTTTCTGCCCGATAGTTATGGTTTCCTCGTCATGGTAGGGTGAAAATCTCTAGAGGGAGAGAGTGCAATTGTTCTTGCAGAGTGGCAGATTTGCTGTCAAAAGCCCTGATGGCATGAGCCTTTTTTGTGCCTGCCACGATCAATATCATCACACGAAATAGCCAAATGAATGGAGCATTCGCAGGGGGATTTTTAGGGGGTTGTTTCGCCTCAGGCTCGTAATGCGCAGGGCCCGAGTCAGTCAATCTGCTGCAGTCAATCGCAAGCAGAATCCTCTACTTTCTCTTTTTCCAACGTCTTCTACTTTCTGCTGTTCAATCTGGCATCTTAGTCCATATCCTTATTCCAGCTCCTTTTTTGCAGCTGCAGAGCAGAGAAGGAGAAAGGGGGCTTTGGAAAAGCAAAAGGGACTTTCAAATGCGCAGGTACTGAGAGGGCGGCAAAAGTAGGAAGATCTCAAATAAACTGCCTTTCTCAATTTAGTGTTGATTGACGCAGGAACTCGTGTACTACGGATCTACTATCTTATCCCCTCTTGAGAAGAGCAAGGAGAGAGTGAGTTCCAATTTCTGCAAATCTGACGACGTGGCAGCGGCGCCTGCAGCGTCAGCAGCGCCAACAGCAACAACAGCGCCAGCAGCAGCGCCAGCAGAAACAGTAGCGCTGACAACTCCAGCAGCACCAACAACACCGGCAGCTCCAGGTGTACCTGCGACACCAGCAGTACCACAAGAACTAGCACCAGTAGTCGCCTCCATGAGGAGGAAGAGTCGACCGACTGATTATGTTCGGGAGATTCTCTTTCTTGGCTTGCTGCTACTTGAAAATTCTCTCTGCGCCCAAGGAGGAAAGTGGAAAAGGGGTTACTGCGCCTACGCACAACTGCTCAACTTGGACGAGATCTCTGCTCCTTACGTAGGTACGCAACGACTACAAGAAGAAGGCCATTGTAGCTGTGGCCAGTGGAAAATTTTTTGGGTGTGCAACGTCACAGACTTGCAGTACATAGAGAGGAGCAGAAATTAGCCTCATAAAGACCAGCCTTCCTGTCCTTGCCATTTATGCGTCTGCCATACCACGGATGGGGAAGATCGGGGCAGGAGAGCCGGGGGGGGGGAGAGTCACCGACCTGCCATTATGTGTTGCACAATGTCATAAGAGTGGTAGCTGCGCTGGCATTACCAGGTTATCAAGCTAGATTTTTATCGGCCCAGTTATTGTACAAGTGTCCCCAGATATCGTTCCAATTCTCACATTGTTAGTCATGAAGATATCTGATCGGGATAACGTAGAACAAAGTGGGATGGGGAGATCAAGAGGACGGGGGTGGTCAAGGGCGTGAGCAAGGGCAAAGGCAGAGTGATACCGGGTGTAGAGGAAAACCCCTCCCAAATGTGTAACGGAGATCCAAGAAAGAAGACATCGGCCATTTTGTGACGCACAGTAGATGGGAGGTGTACCAACTACGTATATCAGTCAGAGAAAGCCTCACGCGCTCACCACTCTTGAGTAAGAGCCCCCTTTGCTGCCGCAGCACACCACATAACCTGATCTCACCATGGAGGAGTTGGTGGCTTTGCTAGGTCATCCTTCTCCGATTTCGAAGCACTAAGCATTCCTAAATTCTCCCCCTCTTTTTTTTTTTTACTACTCTGCAGTAGTAACCAGTACGTAGCTCAGTAAGCTTGAAGAAAAGAGCAGCTCATTCTCTTTTCTCTCTCTCGCTCCGCAACCCGAAAATAGAAGACCAAGCTGAGGCCGCATTTGCACTGGCAAAGTTTGACGACCGGAGCGGTAACAATAGCAGTCATCAGCCGTGGCTACGCTAACACTTCTTCTGGGCTGCAGTCGAGGTCGCACATACATCCTCAATTGGGCAACTGACGACGCACGACATTCTTGACCTAACTAAACGTAATCTGGTGCTGAAAAAAGTCACCTTTGTACTCGCCGTCGTCCTTAGTTAGGTTTGTTAAGGTTGAACAAGTTCTTCTAATGAGGATGGACTGCTCTGGCCACACGCTAGTGACAATACACTGCTGCACACATGTAAGTCCAGGTTAGCCGGGTTCAAGTTGTCAGCCAAGGACTAGTTAGTGTTGTTAAATGACTGTGGTAGGCAAGGGAGACCCGTAAAATCGTCCTGGAATGAAGATTTCATTAAGGTACCATCGTTAGCTCCAAAGGGGCGCTTGTGGCCAAGCCATTACTGCTAATGGGTGTTGGTGCTAACATACTTCCGTACATACATGTTGGAGATGCCACCGCCCTGGACTTTTGACATATCCTCTGGACGCAGTCGTCCGTGTCATTCACGTCCAGATGCTCCAGTGTAAACCCACCCTAAGCAGCTTTCTGGCGGTGGCGAAAGAAGACAAGGCTAAGATGGCTGCCGCCTTCTTTTCTCCATCTCTCTCAAAAAGGGATCTTGCCCCGTTGCTCAGAAGGAACGATAACATTTAAGTCTAGTTTCTCTCAGCAGCGAGAAGGCAACGGAAGGCCAAAGGGGGAGGAAATTCTTGCTAGCCAGCAACGATATTCTTCTCTGGGCCATAAAAGTTGAAATTACGAGAAGGGATTTTTACATTTCTCGTCGTCCTCGGTTTAGCTTGGGTGGCCTCAGTACTGGCAGCAGCCTCCCCCTCCTTTCATGGGCCTCTTGTCGTGGGCTTCTTTCTTCTGCACACACGCAGTAGTGACGTGGCAGTGTAGTAGTACATATAGGAGGGGGGGGGGGCTGCTGCAGCAATGATACGTGACACTGTACGCACACTGACTGCTGCATGACTTTTCTCATTGTGTGCCCTCTCTCGCCCTCTCGGACAGACACTTGCCTCTTGGTGTGAACGAGAGAGAGTCGGAGAAGCGGAAAAAGAGAGCAGCGGCGGTCCCGGCGGTGGCGGCGGCGGCGGCGGCGGCGGCGTCCGGATTTATTGCCATCATCGCCGCCAATGTCTCTTTTCTTTCTTCTCACTCTCTCTCTCTCTTTCTCTTATCGCTGTCATTTGCATGCATGAAATGGAATCCCGTGCTTTTCTGGGGGGATGGGGACAGTGAGACACCCGGAGAGAGGGAGATTTGTGCGATGATAAACATTTCGGAGAGGATTAAGAAAGGGAGGGGAGAGATTACCACTTGACCGTCGCAGTGTTTGAGTTTCTCCTCAGCTTGCCGCACACGTCGTATCAACATCATTTCGTATGCCTTGCGGATTAAGCGCCCCGGCAAGCTCGAATTCCCGCATTGCGTCTAACGATCTTCCCGCTCTCTCGCCGCGGGGAAGGGGGGGAGGGGAGGAGGTTGATGCAGAGGCCAACCAGAAGGCCCAAGGGCGTGGGTGGTGGAGGGGTAAAATCGACTGCCACTTGTGTGCTTTAGGTGTAACGGCAGTGCCAGATCGATGGCGACTTTGCGGCGGGCAAAAAAGCTTTCAAAACCGATCAGTGGTCACACAGAGAGTAGGATAAGTGGGCCAGAGTCTTCTTTTTTTTGCTCTTCTCTGCCAGATCAGTCTTTGAGCCTGAGAGGAAAAGCCGTTGCTGAGAAACCGACGTCAATTAGAGTGTGCTTGAGTTGCAATGCATGCTAAAGCCTTGACTTTGGACCGTTTACGTGTCTGGAGTTGCGGGTGGTGCAAATCTCCTCTTCATTATAACTCCTGTACCTGGAGCAATCTTGGGCTGACGTCTCTCTTGCCCTATCTGCAGGACTCCTCCTGCTCGTGACCATCTCCCCATTGGAGCAGCCCTCCCCTCCCCTGTGGCCTTCCAAGTCAGTCCACTCCCGCCCACCTCCTTTCATATTGTCCGCATCAGACATTTTTATGACTCGCACTGTAGAATTACCTGTCATTGTTTCCTCTGTTCACACAGAAAGAAAAGGATTTTTGGCCGGTCTGTCATTTTCTTTCCCCCATTCCGTAGAAGTTGAGCGGATGGATATGTGAGGCTAAACCTTGATTCAAAGGCCTGATAGAAACTGGCAGTTGTCGGGGCCAGACAGCGAAAGCAAATGGTATTTTGTGACGGCCTTACGACCAGTGGTGCAAGGACAATCTGATTTCGCCGTAACTTCTAGCGCTGCGCACTATCTCCCGCACTGTCTGATGATGGCGAGCACCGGGGACTTGAGCGATATTGGCGTGGATCCTTCTACGCAACGAGTGTGGCTGAGTGAAAGCAGGAAAGAACGAGAGAAAAGAAGAAGCCACTTTTTGGGATCCAAGAACCGAAGGCACTTTTATGACGACGCGATATCCCCCTCCTTTCTTTCACGCCGATGGCAGGTTCCCATGGCCCATCAAAGGCCGTCCTTTGCAGCCTTGGGAGGAAGGAAATGAGTGCGGGGGAGTCCTTTATTTGAGAAAGGATATGCAGCAGAGCCAGCCACAAAACAAACTTCCCTTCTCCTCCCTCCTTCCGCCCTCCTTTCTTGTGGTGTTTCCACGGCGTGATAAGTCGAGAATTTAGGAGCTTTTCTCCTCTTCCTCCATGTCAGTCGGGGCTATAGATACCCAGACGGTACAGATATAGTAATAGTACGCTGTGGTATCGGGATTGTGGCTCAGCAGTAGTTTTGTGACTCGGGGCTGCCTCCGGCAATCTCTCTTTCATTTTCCTCTTGTCATTCTTATGCTCATTCTAGCCCCGGGCGTCATTTTGCACGCTCGACTTAGACAGCAGCAAAAAGTGTCGAGATACCAAAGCCATATAGTATAATGAAGGCCAATGCGTGACGCGGCTGAGAGGTGGGGAGGCAGGAGGTCCTTTTTCTATTTGATCTGCCTCAGGAACAATATCACGTGTGCTGGCATGAGACACTCTGACTTGCCTGACGATTTTTTAAGGCTCCTCCTGTACCAAAAGGTGCACTTGACATGCCGCTGGGAAAGTTAGTGGTACTGAAATTGTCACTGGGACACTTGTATATGCACTCCACGTTCTCGGTACTCGTTCTGATGCCCCATATACCACAAAAGACGCGTATATAAGTGCACACGTGAGCTTCAACGGTAGTGGGTGACGCAGATTTGTTTGAACTAAAATCACGCTAAGGGTTAAAGGAACTGTTCCAATCTCAGGCTTTGATCAGACCCAAGATGACATTTTCCTGATCAAGTCTCACTGGAACACTGCGCCTGCAAATGAGAAATCTACCTTTTCTTAAAGTTGTCTTCGCTATTTTTGCCTAGACAAGAGGTGAACCAGGGCTCTCAGCTGGACAACAACACAAACTTCACCCATTACAGGTGTTCGTCTAACAATTACGGGTAAAGGGATGGTTGCACAGGCATATATACATGTATATTATGCCGTGGCCGTGTTTCCCTCCCCCTCTTTGTATTCCTGCGACTTCCATAGTAGGTTAGGAAGTTACTTTGCTCCAACTAAGTACAACAGCTGCTACGAGCAAAAAAGGGACAGAAGAAAGACACAAAACCATGCAGACTTTTTTTGAGAGAGAGAGGTCACAGCTACCAAGCAATCGGCTGGAGGCCCATGCATGAGGGGAAAAAAGAATGGGAATAGCCTGAAGGGACGGCGACGACGACGACGGCGGCGACGACTGCGAAGACGACGACGACGACGACGACGACGAAGACGACGACGAAGACGACGACGACGGGCGCTAGCTGGCTTTCTTTTTCAAAGTGGCCGTCTGACTCAAATTCACGGAGGAAGATCAAATGTGAAATTTACTTTCTCGAGAAAGCCATGTCATTTCTTTTTGTCTCCACAGTATGCATCTCTGTCCAAAAAAAATCTCGCACAATCTCTTTTGCTGCCCTGCCTCTCGTAGCAGTGTAGCAAATTCTGTCTGCAGGTGTACCACGTAGTCTCATATACGTATTCGCACGCATAAAGTAATTCTTTTCTATTCTGGATACCTGCACGTAAATCAGGATCATGCAGAAAACACTTCTTACATCCGGAGATCCCTCTTTGTTCACGCACATGTACACGTAGGCACGCACATGCGCAGAAGAGCTCGTGTGTTAGAAGAAGGAAGCTTGAATTCCGCCCCTCTCGCTCTTGTTGTACAGCCATGTGTGTGTGTGTACGTACGTATGTAATATGTGCGTGTGGCAAGCAGTATTTGTATTGGTTCATTGGTTCCGAACGCGCCTAGAACCCATCTGATCCAGGTTTTGACTTTCATCCCCTCCCTTCTTGCCTCAAAGCCCCGAGACATCCCACGTGTCATACACATAACCGCCAAGGCAAGGTACGGCGGTGGAGGCGGCTTCATTGTACGGAGGTGCTATATATTCTAATGAAATGTAGGCCCATGACGCTAGGGATGTGGGGCCAGGCAACGTTGTTCTTCGTTCAAGTAGTCGTGCCTTTGCTTTTGTTCTTTCCACAGTAACCTTTTCACAGCTGTCATGTTGTGTACCCTTATTTGCCAGGCCTTTACCTGGCATATCCAGCGGTAGTGCATTAGAAAGCATGCAAAGTGGCTCTTTGGAGTGGCATCGTAGAAGAGCGGAGTGCCAAATTTGCCGTACTTGATGGATGTTAAGCAAATTCAGCCGAATCTATTCGATTTTTCGAGTGTCGAGCATTGCTTGGACATGGAAAAGTGACCTTTTTCTTCTTCTCTGCTCGAATAACATGACTACACCGAGTCCACCGGAGTAATGCACTCGAATGTACGTACAAAAGTCAGTACTACGTTGCCAGGCTCAGGTGGGTGAGAAAGTCTACCCACGGTGAATGGTGCTGCTAGCAAGAAATGCTGCGAAATACTGAAAAGGGAAGGAAAGAAGGCGGGATATTTATCAAATATCTCCCTAGAGACAACCGTGCCATTTTGAACGGCTGGCTTTATGTGAAAGTTTAGGATAAAGCAGAGGAGGCTGGCTGCCAGAGAAGTAATAATGCTGTAGGAGCTAAGAAAGAAAGAAACAAGCCAGCCTCTTGAGCTTCATCCGTGTATGCTAAATGATCTCTACGGTGCTGTTGAATTTAATAGAGAAAGACATGCAGAAGTCAGAAAATGAGAGCTCGAAACTACGGTGCCATGACAATGTGTCTCTCATTCTCTTCATCCTGCTCTTCTAACGCAGTCAGCACACGTGTACGATACATACATGCATGCTGAGAGAGAGGGAGAGAGAAGAAGGTTCCATTCCAACGCATTTCCAAGTAGTTCCGCAACATGGCTGGTTAGCCTCGTCGTCGAGGTCCCCTTGTATGTAGTACAGGCACTTCAGTAGTAATTCAGTTGCTTGTCTTAATTTAAGTGCTCTCCCCTCGTGTAGTATACACAATAAATTTTGGCGCTCCCTCCCTCTAGATCCCAACGAGTACCAGAGTGGACAGCCACACGCAAGTAGCAAATGGAAGAGGCAGCAAAGACCCCAAAATTGTGCGTGCTCACATGTGCACGGGTTCCCAGAAGCAGGAATGCTCCGCAGCCGCACTGAAATGTATGACATTCCATGCATACTTGGCCCGTGTGCGCTGGCGTGCCACGTCTGGACTTGGTGTCAGTGTTGGAAATCAAAGCCACGATCAAGTGCGTGGTCATCAATGAGATAGAGAAAGCCGGAGAGACGCTCACTGAGTCATTTATACTGTACCCACGCACTGCAGTGGTAGCACAGTTCTTCTTATCCCTTGCTTTTCTGTTCCCCCTCCCTCTTTCTCTTCCAAACGACAGCAGCAGCGGCAGCAGCGGCAACGGCCCCGGCAACGACAGCGGCAGAGGCAGCGGCGGCATCGGCAGCATCCCTTTGGGTGCTCTCTTTCCCCGTGCCCCATCCATGACAAAGAAAGTGGCAACGTCCGACACAAGAGACCAAGCGATCGATATATAGCCACCAACGCTACTGCTGCTGCTTTGCTCTTGGTTGTACATTGATGCTCACACGCATTCGAAGGGAGAGTGCAAGAGCAAGGGGGGGAACACATTCCATTCCATTTCTTCGGCTAGATTACTGCATATCTCGCCCACCTGCATTCCCGGACTGTGTCAGGACACAGCTAGCACGTCTGGGATGCGGTTGACTATTAGTCGTGGCTCAACCTGCACTGGGGGGAGTTCAATGACGATGAAACTCGCCCTCTTTTCACAGAAAAGTTCCTTTTCGATGGTTATTGCGGTATCTATTACTGTATGCTTTCTCCCCTCTTTAATTATCCCTTTCTCTGACTAACGCTACAAAGAGAAGCGCACGCTTCTAGCAGACTTTCGTGGCCAGAACTTTTTGCCGCCTTGTCATTTGCCTTCGTTTGAGGGTTTTCTAGCAGACAACCTTACCCCCCCCCTCCCCCACTCCCTTCCTCTTATTACTAGGCTATGTGCTGGAAGAGGACAAGGGGAGGCTGTTGCAGAATTGTCTAATCAATGGTGTGCGCTACGTTATTGTATATATAACATACACACTAAGTGAACTGTGCCGAAGACCTGACTCTGAGGCCCCCCAGCTCCTGAGGACCTCTTTACGAGTCCACTCTGATATTGCAGTAGGACACTCATACACAAGTGGAGCAAAAGTTGGGGCCATTTCTGTTTACTAATACGCCAGCGAGAGAGAGAGAAAAAAGTTTGAAATGTCAGAACAGCCATGCGCATGTGCAGCTTCTGCGTCTGTTTTTACTCACTCACGCTGTAGTCCTGCTTCAACACTGGGCTGCATGTAGACATGTCAAAGAGACAGCACTTTCCAAGCCATCCGGCATGTTACATCAAGGTCAGCCCAACATATTGTGGATGACACGTACCGGAACTTACTGCAGCACACAAAAAACCGGACTTGACCAAGACTCCTCCTCACATTTCTTCAACTCCCTCTTTTTAAGCACTTTTAATCACGCCAGCCTGACTTTCGGACGGTTCTTTTTTTTTTGAAAAAAAAAAGTGAACCTAGGGATACACAGAAAGCGATGAATCTATCTATCCTCCCTCCTCTGCCTCTATAGAAAGATGACCCTTCCCTTTCCATCCTTTGAAAGACTTTTACGTTTTTCTAGGCAGGCAGCGCCGCCATTCAATTGCTCTGTGGCAAAAAAAGAGATGGCTTGCGTGCAAACCCCAATAAAGTCCCCCCCCCCCACACACACACACTCCTTGCGCGCGCCGGGGACATAGAAATCAGGCTTTTCCGACGGAGCGCCTTGTTTGCTGCCACACACAAGTTTTGCCAGTTTATTGCCCAAAACAAAGGAATTGTCCTTTCTTCTCCAGCACTGTGTAGTGGCACCTGTTCACTGCGCAGCCCACGGAAATGTGTCCTCCTGCTACAACAGTCTAGTGCAGCAGAGACAGAGACAGAGAAGACACACTTGATTGCGTCGCCGACACATGTTGGAAAGGGGCTTCTGGACAGCATTGTCGGAACACGAGGCAGAATGTGTTTTGTGTCACTTTCTGAAGAGAATTATTGCCGAACACCAAACAGGGGAGATAGAGCGAACGAGGACTTTCTATGCCGTCGTAGTCTCGGCTGCCGGAGTCGCGTGGAAGTGAGAGAGAAATAAAAAGGTCCTCAGCGCTGTTACTTGGCAGCAAATCTCCTGGCCGGAAGTGGCTGAGCCACTCCATGATTGTAATAATTGCAGCAGTGCCGTGATGTGACACAGTCATCACGAGCTCTTCAGAAGTGGGCGAGGATGGAGGAGTGGCCGGAAGAGGCAGCTAAACGCTTTTGAGTGCGTGTGTACATGCGTCTGTGAGCGTCCGCGGCGGCCGAGCAACCAACCAAGCGATCGATACCTTACATAAATATTTACAAAAAGCTTTCCCACCGGACGGACGGACCAACCATGGAAGAAGAGGAGGAGGATAAATACTGATATTGAGTGTGTGTATGTGTGTGTGTGTGTGTGTGTGTGTGCGTGTGTGTGTGTGTGTAGCGGGCTGGGGGAAAAGACGACGACGAAGAAGAAGGCTTTTATTGTCGCTGGCTTTCCCCCCCCTCTCTCTCTCTCTCACTCTCACTCACTCCCTGCTCGCTGCGGTGCCAAGGCATTATTAATGGTTTCCCGCCATCTGTTATTCCGCGCGTGTTTCCTTCCCCTTTTGATCTGAGAGTTTCCCTCCGCTTAGAACCCAGACAGAAGATATATTTCGTAAAAGTTGGCTTAGGGCAGCAAATTATATTAGGTCTTGTATGCATAGGCCAGGAGAGGCCGAAGAGGCCTTGGCTGGTGGTGGCAAAGCCAATTTCTGCGTGGTTCTTCTTCCCCGATGAAGAGTGGTGTTTTTGAGAATTTAACCTCCTGAACGCTGGTGTGCAGTCAGTACTTGTTTGGCCTATGCTCGAATTGCCCCCTCCCGCTCTCTCTTTATGCACTGGTCTTTGGCTTTCTGTTTTGTTCTGAGGAGACTGCGAAGAGGCACACAAAGTTTGCAAAGTTTCTCTGAGGGGAGTCTTCTTCAGCTTCCTTCCTTCCTTCCGCCGCGCTGAGCGCCGCATTTAGGTTGGCAACTTTTGAACGCTCTCTCTGGCCCGCTCTGGCCCGCTGTGGCCCGCTGTGGCCCGCTGTGGCCCGCTGTGGCCCGCTGTGGCCCGCTCTGGCCCGCTCTGGCCCGCTCTGGCCCGCTCTGGTCCGCTGCCGCTCATGTCGTCTCTTTGTGTTTCAAAAGTGCGCAGCCCTCCGATTCTTGTCACATGCCAGCTCTTAAGACGTCGTGTGCATAGAGGACGCTAACGAGTTACCTTGAGTGAGAGAAGCGAGGGGGGAAGGAGAGAAAATGGCGAGAGTAAAGTGCTGCGTTGGGACACTCGACTTGCCCCCCCCCCTGTCTTCTTGAATGACGTTGTTGGTTTGCCAAGTCGCACTTTCTTGGACGGTTGCCGAGAATTAATTGGAAGAGGTCGCGACTTCCTCCGGCCGCTTGAAATATTTTATTTTTCCCCCTGCTTGCCAGCCAGAAAATTACTTAGTCGTGCACACAGGACAAGTTTGCAGTCTCCCTTCCCTCCTGCATGTTAATCGATAGGGGGGAGAGCAATAGTTGTTGTGGGTCGATGTTTGTTCAAGGACTATTTAATGGGCTTCCTCAAGCAAGCTTTAACGATCGTGCAGCGGTTGTCGGTGCAATTTGAGAGACCGACTGACTACAGTCAGTCTCTGCGCTGCTCGGCACTGCAGTGCTTCAACCAATATGTGGGCTACCTGCACTTTTACTACAGTAATGAAATGAGTAAACATGAAAATTACTCCTTTCTTGGCCAAATGCTGTCGGGGCATGCGGCGTGCATGATATCATACTGGTCCCAGCGCACTTTTTTTTTCTTTGGGGATGACGTTTTAGAGGCTAAGTTGCCAGCGCTTTTTTGGAGGAGAAAGCACTTAATGGCGCGGCGCAATTTGGAGTCATCTCGTCAAGAAAATACCCTCCTCTTCCTCCTACTCCCTCCACTATCTCGCTCGTCTTTTAAAAGCCTTCGCCGTCGGCGTCGACCGACTGTTTTGATGGCATCTCGACCCGAGCTCTCTCCATTTTTGCTCCCCCGCTGACTGACTGATCTCAAAATGCCTTCTTCTCTCTTTTCTTTCTTTCTTCTCCACGGAGAAGGCGATGGAAGGAGGCGGGTACGACGAGGGAGGGAGGGAGGGAGGGGGGAGGGCCGCGTCTGATTTTGGGGGGGATCCCTCCCCTCCCTCCTTGTAGCAGCAGTGCTGAGATGGCCCTGCGCATGTCTAATGACGACGATCTGAATAAGTCGAGATTCTCCGGCTATCTGGGATCCGTAGCAGCAGCCGCCATCATAGTTTTGGGCGGCTCCGATGCACGAGACCGTGACAGCAAGGGGAATGAGTGAGAGGGAGAAAGAGGAAAAACTGGGGGAACTTGCCACTACCATTAGGGCTTTTTTGCACAAGCGCTCGCTCCCTTTTTTACTCTATCCTCTTTCACTGGCCGCCGATATATTGAACGCAAAGGCCGACAGCGCGGCGTCGGATAAGGGAGGGTGGTAGTGGTAGTACCGCTACTACACAACAACAACATTGGCCGCTGAACCCGCCCTTACCAAAACAACAATGGGATGATAGCCTCTCAGTCCATTTATGCCGTGATTTATGCCACTTCTTGCGAGGGGCCTAAAACCCTCCTCCCACCGTTCATTGTGGTCCTCCGGTTTTAGGAGAAATACCAAATTGCAAAGAGGAGAAGGATTCTCTTCGGAAAAATAACTTTTTCCGCCAGCTCGTGAGGAAGATCATGAATGTGGGTGATGCTATTTTTGTCGCCATTTTTTGCTCCCCCCCCCCCCCCTTCAAGGAAGCCACCGACCGACGCCCCCTTAAGTGGTGCGTGATGCCTCGTTCTCCTTGACCGAGACGCGTTTATGAGGGAAGGCACTCACTTCCGTTTCCCCTTCGACAATAAGAGACGGGTCCATTATTTAGGAAAAAGGACCGGGAGGTCAAGGCTCAGACTGAGGAGGAGAGAGACAGGCGAGGCCGCCAAGTAGACTTTGGCCGCGGCGGCCGCCGCCGTGGCCCGCCGCCGCCCGCCGCCGCCTGCACGTGCGAGAAAACAATATTAATGGATAACGACATGGCGACGAGAGAAAGTCCGACATCCTTCTCTTTATTCCTTCTGGTTGTTCAATGTTGTTGACAAGACACGGTCAAGTTGGGGAGAGAAAAAGAAAGAGAGAGAGAAGGAACATTTGGAGGAAATGGGATTTGACGGCCGCCATCGCTCAAATCGACTGATCGAGCACGTGCGAGTTCGCTGCTGAGGTGATTGCCATGGACAGATGTAGAGAACCCGATTCAACAGACAAGCATGTACATACGGACGTGTGTATATGCATACACGAGACTGTTGAAGAATGTCTTTCGCAGTCGATTCTCGATATTGAAATATCGCCGCTGACTGAAATTTCGTGTAGCAACAGAACTGGCTGTAAGAGCAATTTCCACAATAATATTGTCGTAGAAGACACTCTAAAAGAAGTAAAAGAAAAAAAATGAGGAATTTTCGAAATTTGGGGGCGTTTTGCACTGCCAGTTCGGCCCGTGGCAGCAGAATAGCTCAGTGGTGGGCACCAGCTAGGGCTGGGTGTCTCCAGTTTCGCGTCGGCTTAGACTAAAAAGTTTGAGGCTTTTCCAGCCAATTTTCCATCCAATGTCGAGCCGATTTTCGTCCGAGTACTTAGTCCTTATTACGGGATAAGTGCTGCGTTCTGCATTTTCTCGATTTAAGCATAGTACTCGAAGTAGGGCTAATGTTGCCGCTGACAGAGATTATTCTTTTAACGACTGTAATTGCAAATGCGGCTGAGACGTCACGAGTGAGAAAGAAAGAAAGGAAGGAAGGAAGAAAGAAAGAAAGAAAGAATGAAGGAAGGAAAGAAAGAAAGAAAAAGAATGGCAGCACTGCTGTGTGATTTAGAGTTCATGTAAAACTTTTGTCTTGGGCAGGCTGCGCCGTCGTCGCGCCTCTTTGCAGCGGAGAAAACACGAGCTAAGACACTGGTACCATTGTGTCGAAGTCTTGGCTCAGTATGGGAGGGGGCACGCGCACAAAAAAGAAGGCCCAGGCTCTGTATGTGTGTGCGAGAGAGAGACTGCACAGTCCTTAGTACAACTTGCTGGGCGGAAAAAAGCGAAGAGAAGCAGTCAGCAGTGCGCAGACACGGGGAATAAATCTGTAGTCCGGTGGGTGGTGGCATTCTGCCTCATTGAACTATTGGTTTTCTGTCAGTCGTTCATTGCTCGTTTTCCCGGCCACCTCCAGAAGCTCTGCAGCAGTAGGTGGCGTCCACTCATGCATGATGATGGTCTTGCTATCTCCACGGACAAGATCCTCACTCACTGCTTCGGAGCTGGCGCTGCGTGATGTGCACGTCGAGGCCATCCTTCCTGCCCTCCTCCATTTTTGCATACTGCTGGCGGCGATGACGTCATGTGGCGACGACGGCGTCGAGGACGACGGCGTTGAGGACGACGACAACGACGGCGACGAAGTTTTCCCTATCATATTGGCAACAGATCTATCAGCACTTCCATCTCCATACTCGACTACTCCTGATGGTCTCTCATTATTCGAGGAATGTGATCAGCGAATGACAGGAAAAATATCCATCTCGTCCGCTTCTTTCGCAGACCGTGAATGCAGTAGGCATTTTCTCCAGCCCCGGACAAACCGCGCTCACCCACGGACACTTTGCCACACGCTGGGCACCGAGCGTGGCGCGGATGAGCAAGGCCTGCCCGTGCAAGCGCGCCCTCAGCTCGGGCAGGCAGCGATTCTTTCATGCTGAGCACCGCCAACATCATCATTTCTCGGGGGCATTTTTAAGATGACATTTCAACCTGATTATGCATTCAGAACGGCCGCCATCTTTGCGAGCTCGAGCGAGTGGATGGGAAAAGGGAAATCTCGTCCTCGCTTTTGCATCTCTTCGGCAGCTGGAAGAGAAAGAAGAGGAATCGCCAATATCGATCTAAGTAGACATGTCATCTGTCTAAATATGAGGAGCGACGAGGCAAAGTACGCACGATCCACTCTGGCACTCGTATCTGCAATAACCTAGGGTAGCATGGCAAAAAAAAAAACAAAGCAGCTCTTTTCTCGCATAACTTTGCCGCTGGTGTCACGCAAACTAAGTCCATCACCCAGGTGGAAGTCTTGTTAATAACCTACCTTGGCCATAGTTCATACTATTTCAAACCTGGAGAAACTTGGCACTTTCAAGATTTCTCATTTTGATAAGATAAAGTAAAAATTGCTTAGTGCCACGCGACTGCACATCTCAGATTTTTCAGGACATGGAGAACACAATGTACACGGCTTACAAGCACATAATGTGTTGCGGAGTTGAGCTAAACCCTCCCTTTGTTCACGTATGGTCGCACCTGGCTCACTCAGGTGCAAAACTCAGCGAGGGCTCCCGGTAGCCTTCATTGTACAGGCAAAAAAGTGGAGGGGGGTTAATTCTGCGCACGCGTGAGCGGCAGGTGGGTTAATAAACTGCTTGTCACTGCTCTCCTGAGGCACGCCCAGAGATATGTTGACAATATGTTCCCCATTCTTTCTCTCCGGGATCGATTCGGGGAACTACGTAGCAGTAGATAGGCGGTCGCATTTCTCTTCATGGGCCATTTACAAATTGTAGCAGCTTTCCTCCACCAAAGCTCCGGAGTCAAGACCAGACTTTTTCAACGTCGTAAAAGAATAGGATTCGCTACTGGTAGTATTGAAGCAGAGTTCCATTACATTATTTCCGTCTGAGAATGAGAGCTTAAAAAGCTCTGCCTCATTTCTCTTCCTCCTGGCCTTGAACGACGGTCTCTTTGTGTCCAGGCGCCGGCCTCACGTGTAGCATGCGGTGTGTGTGTAGGGAGAGACCAAGAGAAAGTGGAACCATTCGCACGTTTGTGACGAAACGCCGTCATTAAGAACGACTTGGCATTACTCTACCTCCCTTCGTTTCTCTCGCATGACAAATGCCTTTTATGACTGCACTACCTGAGCTGGCGACGGCGGCGGTGGCGGCCGCCGCGGCCGCCGCGGCCCTGCTGCACCCTCTTTATCACTAGCGATGTGCGTGTGTGTTGACATGTGGCTTTATGACTGGTCGTTAAGCAACCAAAGATATCATCGACCCTGGCGGGCTTGTAATATGCGTATTTACAAAGCACTTTTCTGGAGCAGATTCTTTGGAAATCGGTTCATGAAGGACAGTCCTGATTATCCCACACCTTTTTTTTGTTTGCAGGTAAGTGCTAGAACAAGCAGACCTCATTGAAGACTCTCAACAGCTGGAGGGGGGTTGTTTTTTGTCCTGTAGCATAATTTTTGGCCTTAATTCCATTTTTGGGCTGAATGCGGCAGCTCAGATCCCGCATCATAAATTCCCTTCTTCTTGCTTTTTTGTCCCGCTTGCTCGTTACTGTTTCGTATCAAAGTCGGCTGCTGCTTTTTAGTCCTTTCTCCCCTTTCCCCCGCATCTTGTTTAGTCGAGCAATCAAGACAAGTTTTTCTGCTCTCTCCTCATGAGCTTTGTGGATCTACAGCGTGAGTCGTAAAAAAGGGGTCCGATGCAGCCACGTGGAAAGAGGTGGGATCGAGGGTGCAGTCTGAGGTGACGGGGGTCACGATGAGGAGGGCCAACTGCCACACGGACGAGTTCGTCCAGGGACACTTTTTGGCTCTCACAGTCTGCATTAGAGTGGAGTGGCAGCTCCTCTGGCAGACAACGGAGATGCCAGGAGCAGCTTATGAACAAGTCCACGTTCACTGCGACCCTGTTCTTTCAGGCTTGTCTGGCGGAGAGTGGGGTGGGGTGGGGTGATACACGAGTACATCTGTACTTTTTGGCGAATGAGAAGTAAGAAGAGGGAAAAGGATCCAGGCCGCCAGACTTCTGCAATGGCGACCCTGATAATCCTGGAAGGCTCTAAAAAAAAAATTAAATTACATTTCACGCTCTCTCTTTTCGCTCTACCTCTTTGCATAGTGCTTCTCCTCTATGAACACACGTAGTCACAGCCTTTCACCTTTTTTCCTGCAGCTGGTACAAGGGCGCCGACGCAGTGTCTGCCTCGCCCATGACGAGAACGTGCTCTGCTCCAATGATTCTCCTTCACGCAAATACATTTCGCAAACTTTTTCACTTTCAAACTTTCGCAATAGTGACTGCTTTTTCCCAACTGCCTTCCTTCCGGTCGTGCGAGGAGTAGGAAGAGTAAGAAAAAAATCCTCTTTTCTATTGCCTCTTTCTTTCTTTCTTTCTCTCTCTCTCTCTCTCTTTCTTTCTTTCTTTCTTTCTTTCTTCGACCCCTCGTGAGGCTCCAAGAGGGAGGACCGAGCAGTGTTTTTTCTATCCCTCCTCTGTAGCCTTCTTTTCCTGGCAAAACATGCGCGTGTAGTTAGACACACTCAGAGACACTCGCATGTGGTACTGCTGGCATTTTATGTCGTCGGGCTCGGGCAGGCAGAACGAGGCCTAACGGGAACAGAAAGCTATTCAAAGAGGGGCCTGCGCTGCCTTTTTCCACTGCCCACTTTTTGCCGTGAAAGTCATTCCCATGATACTTATGTTTGTTTAACTCCCCAGATATTATGTTTCCCTTTTGTGTTTGTGGACCCTGCAGAGAAGAGAGATTCGAAGCGGACTCGAAGTGGAGGGAAACAAAAAACACTCAACCAGATGAATATTTTTTCTCTCCCCCCCTTTGTGTAAACCACAATCACATTATGGACGCGCCATAGAACGTGAGTACAATTTGCATGGCTCGACGGGTGACTGTGAAATAGGCTGAAAGAGTGAAAGTTTTTAGCAACAAGTACGACGAGTGCTACATTTGTGTTGCTCAGCCTCAATTTAAGGCCTTTGAAGCGACTTAATGCTTGTCTGGAGAGATGTATGAAATGCACTTCGAGACTGTTGTGCCCCTTAGACAGACGACTCCACTATTATCCCTCAATTCCAAAATGCACCGGAGAAAAGTGCCAGAGGCTGATGCCAGCGGGAACAGATGCCAGCGCGCTGCGTGGCAATCGACTTTGCCCCTCGTGAGGAAGCTTCTCTCCCTGATAGAATCTCTTCTGGAGAGGTTTCGGGGGTGGCGGCTGCACCAAGAACAGTGATTCTCCTTCTTTACCGACGCCCAAATGTAACTATGACCTGCACTTTGCGCCGCCGAGCAGGGAGAGGCAGCACCGATGCTTCACGCACAACTTTGGTGCAGCCCGTGGAAGTAGTGGCGGTGGGGAATTCGATGCATTCGTCCGGGGAGAGGGGGGGGGGGGGGAGAAGTGTGGCGAGCGGCAACTTTTCGACGAAGGCATTCAACCCCTCCTTCCTCTGTGCCTCGACGGCCGCCGTCACTCCTCTCATGTCAAGTAAAGAGAATGGAGGGGAAGCAGCAGTAGCAGCAGCCCCACCTCCGGCAGCATCGGCATCACCAGCGGCGGCGGCGGCGGCGGCGGCCGCTCTTTTGCAATCAGTTTGCGAATTCTGAATGCGTTTCGTGCTGCAATGCGACTCGCTCGGCCTCCATGCGTGTGCCCACCTTCTCGAGGCAAAAACTTCGTTTCGCTTCTTTTTTTTTTTTTTTCTTTTTACTTCTTCCCCCCGCTTTTCATCACCGCGTTGTTGACGGGGCTTCATCGGGGAAACGCTCAATCATGCTGGAAATGGAGGGAGGAGAAGGGCTCTCCTCGATCGAAATGATGCATTTCGATATATTATTTTTCCTCTCGCTGAAAGTCCAATATATCTCTCAAAGGAGTTTCCTTTAACCTGCACAACACTCAGACGCAATGGCAAGTCATTGCTCTCTCTTGCCTGCCTGCCGATGGATGGAAATAAATCCACAGCCTCTCGCCAAAACATACTTGTACGTCACTCTCCTCCTCCAGCCAGTGGGAGAAGAAACGATGGGCGCTCTGAGTGTTTTTCCTCCCATAAAAAATCTGCCACATTTTCGCACTCTTCGTGCCTACGGGAAAGCTAAACATACGTTCTTTGCCTGCCTCCTTCAGCGTCCCTCCCCTCCTTGCACTTAAGCTAAGTATATTCGCCGAGTGTCATGTGTAGCGAATGTCTTACCGATATTCTAGCTAACTACGCGGAGCTGTAGCTTTGGCACTTAATGTACGCACGTTCCATGGGTCCAGGTCATTGTTATTGGAGATTTGAGTACCAAGCCGTCGGTGAGTAGGCACATCCACACTAAGAATATGTGGTTACAATGGCGGATGAGAGGAGGTGCTTTTTGAATTGCCTTATCTCGATTGATAGCGGAAGGGGGGGGGGAGGATAGAAGCTTTTGAATGGTATGGGAGGAAAGCATCTAATACAGTAAGTGCAGTACCGTTCTCAGCGCTGCACTGCAGCACAGTCCTCGGCGCTGCACTGCAGCACAGTCCTGGGCGCTGCACTGCAGCACAGTCCTCGGCGCTGCACTGCAGCACAGTCCTCGGCGCTGCACTGCAGCACAGTCAGTGCAATCTGTGGGCTGACTGATTTCCTGACTGTGCTGGATGCATGATACACCTTGCGTAACCGTACATGTTTTACCGCGCTTTTTCTGGAGTCTCGTGTCTGCACAACATCCTTCTCTTTTTCCCTTTTGTGAAATCCTGGGGCTGTTGATTTACTGTTGACGTTTCTCCTCAACCATGTTGCCATGTTTGTTTTGCTCGGTGTTCGCGCGTGCAGAAAATATGAGGAGAGAGATGTGAGCCGAACAAAATTAAGTGCGCACGCTGCTTCCATGAATCCTCCCCACCACCGGTGCCGGGGTTTGACTCGCTATTCTGGTCCACTCTGAAGCCGCGGCTGTGCTGGTCAGGTGGTCGTCGTCGTCTCAGTACTCGAGCTCCCTCTACAGGGTCCGTCATAAGCAGCGTGACTCGAGAAAATCATCGCAGATCCACCAAAGAAAGTCAGAAAGCATGTCCGAAAAGCCAAATACCCAGTAGAAGTTTCAGTGACGTTGCAAGTAGTTTTTAATCTTGTGCATATTTCATCTCCAATGTTAAACATTTACAAATTGTGCCCTCCAATATCTCAGTCCTTTTTTCAAGGAACAACAAAGTCAGATTCATCTGAAATTAAGTTTAAATAATGTACTTTTGTTTCGCCCCTAGTGTGCTGTAGTCTACAAGACTGTATTTGTAGTCAGGGCACTGAAATCAGTTTGTCTTGGCACCTCACAATGGCTGGGAAAGTTTGTTTATTAATGCCACATCCTCTCACAAGTATAAAAAAGAGTTGCTTTTGTTTTAGTCACGCTACTAATGGCAGATCCGGTACTTGTGTGCGTGCGTGTGCGGCACGGATGTTTCCTATGTATTCTCAACAGGTTCTCCATAAGATAATGCTTTCTTAGGAAAAACCCGGGCTTTCTTCGTGTGACATAATTTGGAGCAGCCGTAATTAGCAGCCAAGGCCAGCAAGCTCGACGTTCCCTACCCTGGCTTATCTGTAGTGACAGACAGAAGCGCATTGATTCTCTTTCATTCGCTCTGTCTGTCTCGAGACAGCTCGATGATCAGGGTGGCTCCGTTCTGTGACGTGGCCTGGGCCAGCTTGGAGCTCTCGCCCCGGGCGTTCTCTGCCCACGTGCAGGGCGATCACAAAATTCTGCTAAATAAGTCAAATTTCACGGTATTAAAGTTCAGCACATTTTTTATTCAGTGCCGAGTCGCTGGAAGAGGCGTTATTCCCGTACACCAGTGACAGGTTTTCGTGCAGTTTTCTGTCTTCTCCTTCTTCCGGTGAAACGAAACAATTCCTGCCGCCGCCACCGCGGTCGCGGCCGTCACGGCCGCCGCCTCGGGCAGCTTCAGTCACGTCGACGACGAGCGTACGTTCGACTGCATGCAAATTAAGAAGGAAGGCCTGAGTGACTGCCCCGAAAATGGTCTGGGATGCTGTTTGTTGTGTCACTCAAGAACAGTTTGCACACAGGAAGACGAAAGAGTTGCCCAACTGCTTAGTAAGTTATATAAATTTATTGCTACGTTACACGTCCAAGTGCTTACTGTGACTTGTTTTCTTTTCTCTCTCTCTCTCTCTTCACTGTCTTTCATCTGTATGTGCTGTACAGAGCATACAAAGGAGCGCTTTGTCCTTCTGGTCCTTATGTAGTGCAGTACGTCTCATATTTCAATTACAGACTGAAGCTACCACTCAATCGTTGCAGTTTTTAAAGGCAAGAAGAACAAGACGAAAGTTGCAAAGACGACGTCGGGTGTAGACGACGACGACATTGGGTCGATGGCGGCGGAGCTCCCGATCCATCATTCGAACCTTCTTGCTTTCTTCTACTAGGACAAATGAAATTAGTCCCGATACAGCAAAGCTAGTACTAAGTGTGTGTGCGTGTGTGTGTGTGTGTGTGTGTGTGGGTGGGTGCGTGCGTGCGTGCGTGCGCGTGCGTGTGTGTGGGTGTACGCGTGCTCTCTTTGCTCTCCTTCTTCCCCGGGTGAGTCATTGCAGTGCCGTGCACGTAATTCCTCCTCCGCGAACCGCCTTTTAGCACTGGTTGGCGTCGAAAGGAAAAGAGAGGAAGGAAAGCCAACTTTCATTATCATAAAAGCCCCGGCGTGGCGAAAGAAATCGTTCATAGACGCTACTTTTACAGGGGCACTGAACTGCTGCAGATTTTTTTTTACTGCTACTAATGCGCAGCATAGCAGAAGAAATTTGCTAACTCCTCGGAAGAATTCGGGCGGTCCTACGAGATTTTTAGGGCAACTAGCGCCGGTACGCACGCAACGACAACAACAACAACAGCAACAGCAGCAAAAAAAGGACGCTAACAAATAATTCATGACGTTCAGCCAGGTGCGGTCACCCCCTGCAACGAATCAATGTCTTAGCTCCTCATAAATGCGTTAATACTTCGTCGAGTTTTTGTACTTTCTGTAATTACTAATTTCAGCACACAGTATTGACGCAAATCATACCGTACCGGAAACATTCAAAAGCAGCTCTACTTTTTCCCAATCAGTTACTTCGACGAGATGGCTTTAAAAGCTTCAAATATCCTGCTAAATTTTGGGATGTGGCTGTGGTGGTTCCACTAATCAAAACATTGTACGTGCAACTAGGGAACAAACGTACGACAACGGCAAGTTCTTGGCCATCAACTGGAAGTGAGTTGAGCAGACTTCCTGGAAGGTTATCAAGAACAAAAGAGCACTAATGACATTAGTGTAGGCGCACCCAAAAAATACCGAAATAGCACGAAACACAGCTAAATGAACAAAATACAAGCCTAATCTTACCATGTCTAGCATCACAAGGTCCACTGTCGTGTGCAACATCAGTTCTAAGCTACTTCCCAATGCACCTGATTTCTTTTGTCACACACAACTTTTTTGTTGGTCAACACTGCCCGTGAAACAGTTGCAATGCAGTCAGCATAGTACGTACAAAGTCAATTCACGTCAGTGCAGTTCAATCGATTTGTCTTCACACACTCATTTCCTCGTACAAAGGGTTTTTCTTTCTCATTTCCTCAGTCGGAGACTAAACACGATGTCACCTGTGGTATCTGCCAACCTGAGCGCGGGAATTTTGTCAAAAGAATCGCTGTGAGAAAAAGGAGTCAACTTTCTCAAGGTGCGTCGAAATGTGCGTGCCAATGCGTCAACCCCAAGTACGAGCGCAACGTGCGCACGGTGCATGCAGTCCATGGACACGAGTCCCGCGCTGCTGACCTGGCACAGGCCGCACTTGCCTTCAGCCGCGCTGAAATCATCAGCGGTGTATAAATTACGGATTTTTTTCCTCTCCCGCCGACTCACTAAGTACACGTCCAACTGCGTCACACCAATACACACCTGCTCCCTCCTCCCCTCCCACCTCTTGAAAGCAAATTCAGGCTCACATGGTCGTTGGCACTCGAGGAGGAGGCTTTCTACTACTGCAGCGTGCAGTAGTTGGCCTATTTTTTTTTATGCCAGTATTTCTCCGCGAGTCCTACTCAAGCTTCCGCCCTTGCTGTACGTACGTAGGTGTATATTTTTGTGCTATTGGTTCATGGTTGTTAGTGGGCGGCACGGATACGTAAAGTGCTGTGCATTACCACTTCCTGACACAGCTCCTGGTAAGGAGGAGGTGGGAGAAGCAAATAACGATTGTACGGAGTAGTCGCTACTAATGCTTGATGACGACGCTGACGGTGGCGGCGATGGCGGCGGCAGAACACTCGCACACACACGTGGTGGTGGTGGCGGCCTTTTCTGGACGGAGAGAGAGGAGGGGGGGGAGGGAACGCTCCTTTTAAATCATTCATGAGGAGAAGTGAGCGACTTTCTTTGGCTAAAACAGCGGCTCCATAAGTAATGCAATGGTAGGAAAGGAACTAATCGTACCACAGGTA
>JAAUXU010057786.1_pt1 | contig 42638 bp, 35 predicted proteins | sample 7278151 | NCBI WGS metagenome assembly JAAUXU01 (sample SAMN14350113, study PRJNA611818) | marine sediment metagenome | isolation source: surface marine sediment (1.8m) | place: French Polynesia: Moorea | collected 2018-08
ATTGAGCCCTTGGCCAGAGTAACCAGCGCTCTTTGCATCTCAGATGATTGTTATATCCGTTTTGCTAGACTCGAGTGATCGCTATATCCATGAGGCAAACAGTACAAAAATGCTCGTTGGAATTGGGACAGAGTTTTTGATCCGCATATCCGTGTTACCGTTTTAAGCGTGTTCCACTGTAGTTATCAAAGACGTTGAAATTCTGGCTGAAGGGTGACTTTGCTGCGCGTTGCTCCCCAGCCTATAGGCCACCATCAACTGTGGGGTGTCTTGAAGGCCAAGGCAGGGAGGGGATGTATGAGCTGCCACCGCAACACCGTGGACTCACCCACGCCCTCTGTTGAGGAGACCTGGGGCAACTTGTCGGCCGACTACATCAAGAAGACCGGCCTGCCTATGCTTCGGCCGTCACTTACAGACATAGTCAAAGCAGTGACCTCATTGAAGATCAATAAGCTACAAGCGCTTACGCGCTACCAGCTTCGCTGGCTGGGGAGTGTGGCAAATATATAAACCGCCATGTGTGCGTATGTGTTTGCGTGCTACGTCTGCGCGTCTCTCTGGGTCTCCTACCTCTGGCCGGTCATCCCCAAACGTGCAACCCAAGCACTTGCGATCGCCCTTGACGTTGTTGCTACGATTGCCCTCCACGCACTTCGTGCAGTCCACAGTGTCTGCCGACCAAGTTGGGGGACGATCGGTGCAGGGACGGACGGACGGACAGTGGCTAAGACAGACGTAACTTACCTTGCGCTTTACGGTGTACATGGTTTGTGCAAGGTTCTTCATCCACAAGAACATATTCTCTATGACTTCTAGAATACCCTAAGCATTCTGTTTGAATACCTCCAAAGTAAGGGCTCCATTAAAAGCGTCTACAGTATGCATGGAAAATCAGAAAGACGACATAATGTTCTGCCAATTTGCCTTCCTCCAATTTCGCCTATATGTTGAAACATGACTGCAAGGTTCGCTAGTGCAATGCCAAAAGTCACACTTATCCACAGCAAATAGGAGAGTGGTTAGGGGTATGGGGTCAAAACTATAGATTAGCGCTATGCCACTTTCTTGCATTGGACCCAGCAATTTTTGCTACGAACTTCTTGTGGATCTTAATCCCCCCCCCTCCACCTGCAAATGTCCCCCTCCACATGCTGTGACTTTTCCAATTTTCAATTTCCTATTTCCTCCATGTTTCCTTCTTCATTCGCTCGAATAACTGAGCCTATCACTATACGTGCATATGCACTATGCTAGACGTTCCTCTTCCCCAGCTAGAGTGTATTTAGTTTTCCCACACTTCAAAAGACGGCGCATTCACGTTGGTATAGACAGTTCAACACAGTTACGTGGATATAAACATGGGTCTCTCGACAGAGTCGAGAATGCGGCTCCTGACGATAATATCAGATCTCCGACGAGAGAGAATGAGGAGGAATAGCACGGTATCGACTTTCAAAGGCCTTGATCATTCAACTGTATCCATAGAGATTCCCCCAGCAAGGGATGTCGACAAGTCATAGATGTCCCGGCCCGCTGTATCATGCAAGTGCTGCGTAATAGGGTTGGATATGGCGTGCTGGCTCTCACCTCGTGATCAGCACTTGACTGTTCACTCCAAAAACAAAGCAATCTTGACTTTATTTTATTGTTGGGAGGACGTCAAGACAATGACTCCAAAGTGTGATAGCGGAGATGCTGACTATGCGCCTCCAGTACCCGTCGAGTTCAAACGTTCCTTTACACATTTTTTGCACACTTTCCCTGCTGTAGTGTTTAGCAATTTCTGAAGTGGTTGTACTATGCGCGTTTCCCTGGTTAAAGACTAGAAAGCCCTAGTTTCACCGCGACTTAAGCAGCTTTTGGAAAATGCCTATCTATCGAAGAGTCAGTCAGTCAGCTGCCCCGCTGTTTGCATACTAAGAGCTTCATTTTGTACAGTAATACATAGCTTCAGCGGCAAAAAGGACCAAAAGGCCCAGCTAACTGACGGCATATCTGGGATCGCCAAGGAAAGAAGGGAAGAAGGCGCCTGTCTGATCTGCACAATTTATCAGTCTCTCTTCCTTCTGTGAGCGCGTGTGCATAATGCAGTCGGAGGGATTTCTCCACCAGACAGCTGCACATTGGTTTATTATGTGCTGCCACAGACATGGTGGAAGATACACCCCACTTTGTATCTTTCTTTCACGCCCCTCTCCGGGAATCTGTTTGGTCGAGTTGCCGCCAAGGTATGTTTCAGAATCTTGTAGTATCCACTGCATACCCGTGGTACTCTTTACTCGCCCATGCATGACGACGCTGCTTTGAGAGAGGCAGAGAAAAACTTTATGCTCACAGTAAACAGAGAGGGGAACAAAGACAAGACCTTTCTCGGTGTTGCGTGTGTAGTTGCATGGGTGGTTTGTGTCGGTGCAATCTGGGGTCTTTTGTTCTGCACTTTGTAGTTGCTATGCATGTTGAGGTCGCCGCATTCACGTACACGCGTTGCAAGACCTGAACGTCACATTGCACGTCGTGTCGATGGCCAACAGCCACAAGTGCATGACGTCAAACGTCTGAAAAACGCCCTGCGCTACCCTCCTTCATAGGCATTCACTTGATTCGACCTTGAACACTTTTTGCCGTTGAGCTGCGAAAAAAGAAAGAAATCTACCACGTTTTTGGAAAGGCAGACAAAGACGACCTTTCTCACCCCAGGCAATGTGTCTTCTGGCCAAGGTAACGCCTCACTGATGAGATGGATGATGCCATTCGCACATCGGATGTCGGGTAAGACGACCCCAAGGAACATAGTATATGTACATACGAGGTGCTGTTTTTTCGACGCATCAGGGGCGACCATAAGTCACACGGCACCTGAATGTCTTTTTCAATAAGTCATGGCACCATCTTGGTACTCCCATCTTGGCTCGGAGGAGTCGTTCCAGCCAGTGGGGCAGGAGCAGAAGCCCTTATGGAGGAGTTCCCCATCCGGACAGCCTGTGTTCAGCTATGACTGAGAGAAGAAGCATTTTTTGCCAAGACTAACCTTTCTACTGAACCCACACGTGCGCTATCTGCATCCCCTCCCTTTTCCGTGTAAGCTAATGAGCAGTTCAAACAATCGGGTTGGCAATGGCTTCCTTCAAAGTGGTGAAATAAGCGAATTTGCACGCCAAAAGAGACAACGGTCTGTGTTCCAAAGTCGAAATCGCTGGTTCGGAGCATTCGGGATCCCCTTCCTTCCCCAATGGAAGGCCGCGCGACTTAAGGCAGTGTTGACTGGAACACTCCTGCAACTAAATCTGCTCTTAGGACGGAGTACATTTTGTGCATCGTCAACCAGCCCTTCTGTCGTCATAGTCTCTGCAGTTCGGTGTCGTCCCAACAAGGACGTGGTTCACTCCCGTTTTGCAAATGGTCGCCTGGAATTTCATCTCTTACCAGGGAAGAAAATGAACTTTTTTAATTAACTTGCTTATCAGAGAAGTCTTGAAAACTTGGATCCCATTATTCCATTCTGTACACCTGAAGAGGTCCTTTGTAAGCCAGGCGAGGTTGGGACAGACAGATGAATTGACCCACTGTATCTACGTACGGAGGGTGAGTAAAGTGAGGGGGGAAAAACCGACCGAGCTAAATTTATGGCAAGAGTTTGTCACTCTCCTCGTGGACGTTGCTTTTGGCTCTTCGTGGGGCCGCGAGGGCGAGCAGGCGGTGCAAGCTGACACCACCCAGTCGATCTCGCCCACGTGGAACAATGAGACATAGGGATACATAGGGATCGCGGCTACGTTCGCCAGCTGCACATCTCGAAGGTTCTTCAGCAGACATGGTTACCGTCAACACTGACAACACTGTCAGTGACAAAGATCAGCATCTCCCACCCAATTTTGCGCTTTTTTTGTGCGTGCCATTGACTGTTATAATCGGTCGCTTCAGCGAGATGCCACGCTTACAGCGGGAAGCTGTAATGAAGGCCGAGAGCGACCCAATTCGGTTGCTTTTTTTCTGAAAAAAGAAAAATCTTCATACGTCTGTGTCCTAGCTGTAAACTTTTGAAAAAAAACCTTTTCTTCAACTTGGCCTTGCACTGTACGCCAAGAGTCTTGCTGTTCTCCTGCGATCGATTAGGAAAGCCAACTGTGTGCGTCAGAGCAAAAGGCACGTTGCAAAATGAAATAAAGTGCGAAAGTTAAGGCTGTTTTCAGATGGTAAATGGGAAAACTATTCACAACTTTCAATTTGAGACGCCAGTAGCCAAGTCCTGACAACTTAATCCCAGCTCATTTCTAAGTACTTGTAACTCGTGCAATAAGATAGGTTGGCCAGTCCCACTTGCAGCTGAACCCAAAAGCATCCTGGTTTTACCACCATGCTTGACTGTAGGAAAGTGGAAGAAGCTGAAAGAGCTTTATATGCCCTGTACCGATGAGTACTTTGATAAGAGGGTTTTGCCCTGACGGCAATTAGCAGTACAGCATACGTTTTGACCTGTCGACTTCTTTTAAACCTGTAATGTACAGACAGTACAGTGCATGACTTACGGGGACATCGTGTAAAGCATACAAATACTAAAAAACATGGATATGATCAAGGGATAAGAGTTTTGCTTATCCTTTATACTGGAGTATGCTCACTCTGGACGTCTTAATATTTGCATTGAGTACATATTCATGTATGCATATAAAGCCGAGAAAGTTTTTGTCCCCTATCATTTGCATGCAGGCCCTGACTTTCACACTTCATTTCAATTTGTAATGCGTCTGTAGCTCTGATCTATGCAGAAAACGTGCGAAATTCGCTGATGACTTTTCTCGGTGACTACGCGTCTGAGCCTACAGAATAACGAAAAGTTGACTCACAGCTTGGAGTACAATACAATAGCGAGTTGTTATCATCACGTAGCCACAATAATTATACAACGTACACTTGTGCCATTGGTTTAATTACACCATTGGAAGCTATAACTTAAACTGTTGCTCGTTCTCATCCGCTGCCATTGGCGCCACCTCCACTACCCATAAATGGGCAGCACCCGAATCCTCCGTCACCGCCCTTGTTCCTGCTTCTGTTGAGGATTGGGTCCTCTGCCTCCTTCTCCAAGACGAATTTGATCAGTTTCTCAACAGCCTCAGATACCTACAAAATGGATGTCGTTAAGTACAGACTCATACGCATGCCTCACCAAGTATTCATGTGTTATATTTTCTTAAACATTTCGATGGAGGAAGTGAACCTTTATCCGCTGAACCGCTCGTTCTCGCTGCAGCTGTTCTATGAGGCGTTCATATTCCTCCATCTTTCGTAAGTCGGCTCTGTATTTCAAGAAGAAAAGGCACAAATCATAAATCAGTATTGTGAGTTCCTTTTTTCGATGTACAGCAGCACCGAGGTGCCATTTTTCATCGTTACTCAGTTACAGCGGCGTAGGAAAACATGGACACCCAGATATTGCCTCCTTGAAGTGCCTTAAACCAACGCTCATTTACCCTGGTGTTTATGCTCGACAAAGTCTATATTACAGTAGAAAATTGGAGTGACACTCTTCTATGTGACATACGGTGGGAGTCTGGCTCAGTTATCAATGCTCGGCCGCAGCAGTCTGCTGTTCACCCAAGCGCACACACCCGCACCGTATGTACTGTAAAGACGTTGGCAGTGGCAATGATCGACCCAGCGCTTGGCACTTAAGACAGCTTGGGTTATGATGCAACTGACTCTGATTTCTCGTACTGGCCGGAGTTCACAGCAGACAGCTTTTAGCGTCGCAGGACTCAGACGCGCAGCAACTTAACTTATGGCTTTCTTGCACCGGCAGCTGACCAGGTGTATGAACCACTCAAATCAACTCGTGCTGAATATTGCAACTCACCTTGTGTACTCAGAAGTAGTCCTTGCGTTGTTTATCGACATAACCCCTCTTTCCCCCTTGCACACAGTTTATAGCAGCGAACACACGCGACGGAGAAACCCGACTGTTCGTTACTGACTATAGGCGGATGCGTTATCACAATTGATGCTGGGGCACTTGCATATCCTCATTACAACTATATTCTCCTTTTCCCTTCGCAGACCGAAGCAGCAAAATAATATTCTTGCTTTCCGTCACTACCCAACGCACTCACTGGATGCACTACACTGACAGTGCAGTTGTGGTACTGCATTGCAGTACAGATCAGGTCTTTCGGAAGTGGCTCAACTTATTTAGACTGACTTTGCACAGCAATTGCGACAAAATGCCACTCACAATGCTGGCATAATTCACAGATGTGCACGCTAAACATAAGTAGCTCATGAATGACGTGACATTGGTTAATTGTACACTTTAAATTTTAAAGCTATCATTTTCTTGGTAAATATGATTTTCATTGTCAATCTCAACACCCCAGTTTGCTGCAATCTTTGTGATAAGGTCAGAGTGGTTCTTGCTGACTTGTTACCAACAGCAGCATCGCCCGGTACTGCAAATTCGAATGGGACTTTAGGGTGGCCAGGTCTGACCATCCCAGAAATTGTTGATCGAGTTTCTGCCACAGCACATCTCAGATCCCCATTGACGTGTGCACGGGGCTCTGATCTCGGGCGAGATGAGTGTGTCCACATGACCGGGAGCATCGCCATGACCCCCCGCTCCCGGTACGACGCTGCGTGATAGTCAGGGCCAAAGGGGACTATCATAGACATTTTGTAGTCGCTTAAGGCGACTACATCAAAGACAAACACTATGTTACTCCGTTGCTTCTAAGAAGAAGTCTTATGAAGCACATTAGCATGGCAAATGGAGGCTGGTGGCGCATCCAGTGACTCAGCCTCACCTGCCAGCATCCCTTACAGATTCCTTTCTTCTCGGCAAATGATTTTGAAGTTCTTCTGAGTTACCTTCGACGGACTCCGTCCAGAATGTGGAGCTTGGCACACGTCACCATTTCGCTCGACCTGCCCCAGCCAGCTCTCTCGGGGGGGATAAAAGGTTGGTTTGGAGATGTTGTAGCACTTCCTCTCAGCTGCAAGTGTTTATCACCGATCTTGATGAGGACCCAGATCTCGCAGCACTCGGTGTCGGTGAGATTTGGTGCCACTTGATTTTAAATGCTCACTGACTTACGCGTACATTGAAAGCAGTCCTGTACAAAAAGTGTAGATGTCACTGTCGAAAACTTAAAGCCTGCCCCTTGTGACTTTGCATCAAGATAGTTTTGGGAGTTCAAGAGACGACAACTTTCCCAGTAGTGACTTGTGAACCACTGATGGCTTGTCTTTCAAGAGCTGTTGCAATTTCTAAATGTCACACAGCTATAAAATAAAACCGTATTGACTTTAAATTGATCGCGTGACATGAAAATAATTCCTAATTTAAAAGTTCATCCACTTCTGGAAGACCCTGTGTTTATCGTGCACCGTGACGTGCCTTAAATGCACTGGTCGCTATCACTTGTTTCTTTTCTCCTCGTCGTCTGTATCGTCGTTGGATTTTCCACGTGGGAGAGTTTCAAACACACAGGAGAAGACAAACGACCCAGTGGCGAGACCCCAATGAGTCATGCGCACAACTGTCCCTCTCCTTAGCTCTTGTCCGAACTTCACAACACGCCGTTTTACTTTAGCAGGTATTTTTGGCGCACAGACGGTGTCGTGTGTGCTCTTACATGCACATGCGCATGTACATGCGCACGTATGCATATGTATGTGTGTAATGTATATAGTTTCACTTACAGCTGCGCTCACAAAACATGTAGCTCATATCGCGAGCTACATGTTTTGTTTTAGTTGCACAGTTCCACCCGGGAATAAAGTCTTGTCGTGGTTTTGGCACTCACTTGGTCGGTATTTGTCTACCACTAAGGGTAAGTTTACACATCTAAAGACGTTAGCGTTGCTCCACGTACTGCTGCTCCAGCAACAACAGCATTAACACACACACATACACACATAATAATTCGGGTAAGAACTAATTGCACTTGTGCCTCGACGATTTTTCGTTCATGAACAAGGACCTGTGGCGGTGGGTCATAAACGAACGTGCGGTATACGAATGCTTGATGTGGACGTACTTCCATGGGGCTCTGTCTGAGTGAGCCACTACTTCCCGGCTACTACTTACTAGGGGCGAGTTTTTACGGGCGAGTTTTTACGGGCGAGTTTTTACGGGCGAGTTTTTACTACGAATTTCTTAGTACAAGTTGCGCATATCTGTTTCACCTGAATGCTCACTCTCCTTCGGTCTTGACGACAGCCTTCAACCTGCTCTTGATGTCTGCATAGCAGGCACACACAGTCTCCTCAGCCCTCACCGATGAACCATGGCCATGGTGGCTCTGCACTTAATCTTCCTTGGAGACGTCGGTGCAGTCTTTCGAAGTTAGTGTTGTGGCTTTTAGTTGTCTGCACTCAAAATTAAGTCTCCGCTATGGAGGAAACTGGAGTTGTGGTTCCGGACATACGGAGCCCCCTGCACATTCCGTCACGACTCATGACAACTGACGGAGGACATCTGTGCTAAAGTAACATGTACGAGAAACAACTTAATAAGCTACTGCATTTATGTCTGTATTTCATGACGTCTTCCTGAGGGCCCCACTTGTGTACTGAGAGTTTAATCCTCTAGCACGGCACCTGCGTCCATTCCAGGCATGCACCTAAATAAGACGGAGAAAACATGTTGTAGGCTATTTTGGTCATACGCTCATGGTACCTGTGCCAGATTTCGAGTCTGTGGATGACTTTTTTTTTGAAAGTGGGAAGACTCGAGTCTGAAGTAGTGGATGAGTCTTCAGAAAACTCAAGGATGTGTTATGAAAGTTTAGCACAATGCTCTGTCACTGGAACATCAAGCGTACCTCTACAGTGCTTCCTTTTTTCTTGTAAATTTGTCAATTCATTCTCAAAAATGGAATAGTAAAGAGAAAAAAGTTTAATCTCTTCACAGACCCTGTTCCAATTGCTGGAAAGTATGAGTCCTTTTAACTTCTTACGATGAAATGAGTACCCTTGCTCTTTCATTGAGACCATTTAACATTTAAGTTTGGACCCTGACTTAGTTCAAGACTAGGAGAAGCCTCGAAAAACTGCTAAATGACTCGAGCCCGGAAGAGCCCGACTTGAAGTTCAGGCTGGTGCCGGCACCATGCTATACGACGTTCACTTTAAACGACGACTGGGAATTAAGAGATTTATCGTAGTTTGAGTCGAAAAGTGTCTCGTGGGGACCAAACAAGGTGCGAGGGGACAATGAAGGAATCAACAATGAAAGGGGCAAACGGGAGCCGTAAGAGGGAGCAAAAAGTGTGACAGAACAAAACTGCGGTGAAGAAGTGTGTACAAAAAGGGTTTTGGTTGAGTCAGCGTGACTCATACAACAGGCTAGTTAGTGAATGTTACAATGAAAATCATATTTACCAAGAAAATGATAGCTTTTAAATTTAAAGTGTGCAATAAACATGTTCCATGAGCTACCTATGTTTAGCGTGCACATCTGTGAATTATGCCAGCATTGGGAATGGCATTTTGTCGCAATTGCAGTCCAAAGTTAGTCTAAATAGTAACGATTCCAGGAGAGCTCAGGTTGTAGCACTAGACTTCTTACCTCTGCTAAACGCCTCATTGGTGGCGTCCTCTCCGTCGTCGATGTTGTCGCCAAACCCGTCGGTGAATACATCGATAGAGAAGGGTGTGGAACAGTCTTCAAAAATTGAAAGCATTCGTGTTGTGTAGGGGTGTTTCTCCTTTGATAAGTTCCTTTCTCTTACCGCAGACGACATCTTGTGCTCCTTCAGCCTCATTGGTGGAGGAGAACAAGGTGCCGCAGTACTTATTCACAGTGAAGGTCGGAATGCGCTGGCATGTGTTGGAGCCACCCTCAATTCTGACGTAGTCTCCTTCACAGTTCTCCTCGGTATACGCCTTGGGATCGGCCTCCTTGGTGTCCAGCGTGAAGGCGTCAGAATCCTCGGGGCACGGCTTATACTGGTTGCAACAGAATCCTGCCAACGAACAATCATGAAGAGAAAGTGACAAAGTTAATGGCGGCAAAAAACTTGCCCTTCTCCTTTCTAATGCAGGCAGAATATCGCTGTTCACCAAGATGTGGCGTATCCGTGGACTCATAGTTGAACGTCTCAAAGCGGCCGGACAGACCAGTGAAGTATTGCAGACACCCAGGAGGAGGACTTATGGTGGCAGGACAAAAAGGGGAGAAAAGTGGAGGTTGTGTGAATAACCGGCCGTCTTATTGCGACTCGCCACTGGCACAAACAGACTGGTTTGTGCCAGAGTCACTTAAAGTGGCGAGAGAAGTCAAGTGTGCGCCACCCTGTACGCATCCATGCAGACAGAGACATGCAGACTGCGCATTATTCAACTTTAATGTTGATGCTTGCCTCTTACAGCAACTCCTCACATTCAATTTTATCTACAACAACGGAAGCACGAACTGTGCTTGCATGAAGTGCTGCTGGCAAAATACGTATGCAGTGGTGCTGCACTTAGCACTCGTCGGGTTCAGGCGAGAGGAGTTCAAAATGTCACCTGTAGTTGGCTCCGCAGGGTATCTGTGCTATCTTGATCTCCCAGTCTCGATCGAGGTTGAGGTTATATGGATTGGGAAACTCGAACTGGAGGACAGCTGCGCCGTCGTCGCCAGTGCCGAGGTCGACGTAGACTGCGAAGAAATTGTTGTCGATTACAAAACGCACACCCAGCAAAGGCAATTGTGCTCACTATGCTGGCCCTGGTTGATCCCACAGATGTGAGGAATTCCTCCATTGTCTGTGGCGCTGACGGAGAAGATGTCTTGGTCGCAGATGCCGCCGAATGGCTCGTGATTCGTCGGTTCAGCGACGTTCGTCACAGCAGGACCAGCCAAGGTAAATGACTCAAAATCCAAGCGGAGTGAGCAAACATCTATCAAGGCAATGTCGCCACAATATTCAACAGATCAGTGCAGAGTACTGCCAGTTCACCTGGTGACATCTTCCGGACGTTATAAGAGCAATCCGTCTCCTCGTCATATTCGTCCGGAAATCCGGGGTTTCGCACGTAAGTGTTGTTCTGGACCACGGTGGCTCCGCACTCCTCAGTCAGGAACAAGCAGCACACTCCGAAGCTAGTGAGGGTCAAGGACACGAATGTGATCAATAGCAATTGAGGGGCAGTAGGGATTCCCGCAGCATCCTTGGCTCTCACCCAGCAGCGCAGACACCCGACGTCCTCCCGCCCATGTTCTGGCACTCCGACTGAGTGTAGCAAGAGCCCACCCTGGACGTTGTGGACCCACTGAAAGAACATGGGTACCGCTCACGTGACTGATGTTTCTATCTGGTTGGCATTTACTCACCCACTGAGGGAGCTCGTGGTGAGACATTCCACGTTGGTAAAGGACACGATCGAGAACAGGGAGAAGACTGAAATGAAAATTGAGCACAGTCAAGCCCATGAGCCTGGAAGGATTAAAATTTGCCAACCTCTTCCTTGTCTCGCCGTCTTCTGCTCCTGCGAACTTTCCTCCCCCGAAGAGAAGGTTAATGTTGCCAAGGCCAACAATATCGCAATGCACAAGTTGTGGGGAGAGAATCTCGAAGCCGTCATTATGGATGCAGGTTTCATGCGATACCTACACTTTGTGTGTGACACTCTGAAATAGCAGCCCTGATACATGAATATTCTTTCTTACCGGGGAACCTGAGAAACCTTGCTTGGCTTAAAACCTGCCGGCGACTGAAGAAAGCCCCAAACTTTGATCGACCATGAGTGCTGGTGAAGTCAGCTACCAGATAGATTTTGCCTGTACGTGAAACGAGGCCGTCCGTCTGCGTCCGCTTTACTACACACCAAAGTGCTCAGCCTCATGGACAAAATCATCCGAGCGGCCGAGCTCGCGTGCCCGGGAATGAATGAATTCAGAAATATAGATGGAAGCTTTTGAACACGCTAAAAGCCCTCGTGCTAATCAAGAAAGAATCCCGCAATGTTTGGATTTCTGATTGACAAAATTCTCCTCTTGCTTCCACTCTGATAACGTTTAGTCGAGAGATTTCTCCGGCGTGATGATGTGAATTAGTACGACACGCGTCGGGTTTTTTTGAAGCACCAATTCGTCCGAGGAACGAAGCAAGTCTGGGTTCTCTGACGGACGTCGTTCAGTCGTAGGAAACATCACACGCCTCCGACCTACGAAATCGGTGCCAGAGTTGTGCATTGACATTCGGTGCCACCGGGACCGCCGAATGAGAAACTGTCTTAGGCACCCCAAATCCTATCATATCCGGCTATGGACATCCTATTAGCACAAAACTCTCGATGCAGTTCTCCAGGTGCACGTGCACTTTCCGACACATTTTCTTTTTAGGCTGGAGGAGAAAAACGATGGAGCAAAATAAACAAGCCATAAAAAACCAATTGTCGGATCCCCCTTGCTTGATTCTGACACAATTTTGGTGGTTTTTTTGAGCGGGTTGAGGGCTTTTTGGTCTTGGTCTATTGATCTTGCCAATTAGGACTCACTTGATTTCATCCTCTGAGTTTCTACTACTTGTACGGTGTGTGTGTGTACATACACATATGCGTGTGCGCGCCAAAACAAATCTCAAATCCTTGCGTTGCTCAAACCTCTCCTCCTCATTCTCTATTTGTCATCCACGGGGGAAAGATTGGCAGATCTTGAGGAAAACATGAGTGGAAAACAACATTTTACAGGTTTTCTTGCAGTGACCTTCTCACTTCTGCTCTGTCTCATCATGATGTCAGACGTGACTGAGGCACGAAGCAGGAGAAAAGGAAATAAGGACAGCAGAGAAGGAAAATTTCGTAAGTATCCATCTTCCTCCAATACAGATTAGAACTGCTGGAGTCACAAAATGTGTCCTAAATATTCCCGTATCCAAGCTATGGAGGACTTGAGGTAAGCCATTGCATAAGTGCTATGCACGCTTGGAAATTCTAAAATGCTGTCGTATTGCAATCATTTCAGATCATCGTAACCAAGTAGCGTCCTGAATAATTAACTTTATCCACCTATTCAAAAAGCAAGGTTTTGTAGGTGCTTTGCGCGTGTGCATACATGTGAAATACATTATGTAAATTAAAAAAAAGGTGTCTGCCCGAGCGATCTGCATCTCGTCTGAGCAGATCGACTTATTTGAATTTAGCCGCGGTGTTCAGAGGCACTCGTGTAGTGGGGTTGCCCCTTCGCAAGAAGGATTGCAGGCGGGTTGACCCCCGAACCCGTTAGGGTTAGTGATAGCACGATGCCAATGCAACTATGAAAGAGCTTTTGTTGGCCATTTTCAGTGTCCATGTTCCAAGTCGTCGAGTTTCCGAACGTGGCCTGCAACGGCAGCGACTCGGACACAAAGGGAACTTGCTACACGGGTAAGTACATTCCACGTCTAGAGGAGCCTTAGGCGATCTTGACATTTTTCAGCGGCTGAATGCAACAGCAGAGGCGGAAGTAACGCCGGTGTCTGCGCCAATGGGTATGGCGTCTGTTGCACTTGTAAGTGTAGTCTTCCATGTTCTTGTATGTGAGCGAGGAAGTAAACAAACATTTTCTCATCAAGTCGCCATCGCTTGTGGAGAGGCTTCCAGAGAAAATTCTACAACTTTCGAGTCACGAGGAGACGAAAAGGGGCAATGTGTGGCCCAAATCTGCAAGGTTCTTTATAGTCACAAGTGTAACTGCTAAAAAGGTTTTGTTTTTACTTGCAATGATGATCCTTCTAGGTAAATGAAGACATCTGCCAGCTGCGGTAAGTGCTCAAATTTTATGCAACGAAAGCCGGCAAGACAAGAGCGTTTCTTCATTGCAGTCTTGAGTTCAATTCGTTCTCTATCACTGGCCCGAGCACCTCTACGGAGAACTCAGGCTTGCTGGCGGTGGACGGCGACAGGGAGTACAACAGGAGGAGGACTTGTGACACAGACTCATTCGCCGTGGCGAGTCCAGGCGTCGCCTCATCCCCGGTCCTCTGTGGAAATAACAAAGGAGAACACAGTGAGTTGAAGCCACCACTTACTTGTACTCAAGTATGAACTCAAAAAATACATGGCCTTCTTTGCACTCTGTACGTACTGCGTGACGAGCAAGACCCGCAAGTGTCAGCTCATCGTGTACTTTATATTTCCTCAGTGTACGTAGACATTGAGGCCGATTGCGTGACGCTGGCGTTCAACATTGGTAGTGGTTCCGACGACGCAGAATGGGGTGTTCAGGTATATGCACGTGAGAATGAGCCAATGGATGAGACCTCCAGAGATGGGCAAGGTTTTTCTTTTTGCCAGGTCTTTCAATATCCTTGCGACTTCTCTAACCTGGCACCACAAGGTTGCACCCAGTACATCTTTGGGGAGGAAGAGGGAATGATCTCATCCTACAACTTTAAAGGAGGGGATCATTTGGCTAATCAGAACCAGAAGATTTGCATCAGGTTGAAAACTAAATCGAATGAGGTGAATTTGTGACATCCAGCTCTTCCTCAGACGCGAGATGAACAATTGCCGCATCTGCTACTCCATCGACCAAGCGGATGACTTCCAGCTGACCGCGGAAGACGCCGACGGTATTGCCATCTCGGGAAAAGCGTCAGCGTGCTGTGGGTAAGGAAGTACTAGGCACATTTTCGTCCAAGAAAAGTTACTGCCCGTCTCAATCACTGCAGTTATGGCGACGACAACTTGGGCTACGAATGCATAATCATTCCATCGGCCAGCCACGTGGACGACAACGGCCTGAGGAAGCAGTTACTCTTCGAGGAGTTTTGCGGCAGCAAAAAGACGTTCGCCGAGTTTGACAACATAGAGACTAAGACTGTTTGCTGTGAGTGGTTACTTTGCTTTGGTGCTTACACTATCTACCTTAATATTGGATGATTTTGCAGCCCAAAGAGTCCCCTTTGAAGTGACTTTCCTGTCTGATGCGACAGAGGTAGCAACTGATCCAGAGAACGAGGGCGGCAGGGCGCAGAAAGGATTCAAGATGTCCTTCACCCAAGACAGGAACTGTATCTTCCCTGAGTTAGAACCATAAGAAACGAACCGGGGTTTGGAAGAAATATGTGTGTACTGTGGATTCTTTGTGCACATTGTAAAGAAAGTCATAGAAGGACGTACGTATCTACGTGTGGTAGAATATGACCAACAGAAACTCTGTACGTGCTTGCAGTCTCTACGATTATCGTGTACGTCGACCAAGGTTCCCATCGACGTCGTTGGCGTTAGCACTAGTGATGGGGAATGAACCAGAAATTAGGGAATGAATCGAGCCAAACAGACCCCTGTCCCCGGAATAGATCAGGTCGAGTCATGGATGAGTCGAGTCACGAGAGTCACGAACGACTCTAGTCAATATTGAAACTCATAGTTCTAAAATTGTTACCGTACACTGAGAAGGGAGCGGCAGAACAAAATGGGGATAGGAGGCTCAAAAATAGTCAGATTATGCTTGCTTTTGTCTTGATATCCTCCAATGTGGTGATGTCAATGGAGGACTCTTCCGAAGAATTGGACATTTTCAGACCTCGCTGATGGTTTAAGGTTTAAGTTTAAGGTCAGTATGATCTCCTCGTGTGCCATGTTCTCATGCACGACATGTGAACATATTACAGTCGAGTCTCGATTTAACAAATCTCAATTTAACAATAAATATCGAATTAACAATATTTTTGCTGCTGACAAAATTTTCATAAGGATAAAAATCTCGATTTAACAATATTTGAAAATACTGAAGTCTCAAATTAACAATACTTTTTGGCTTGTTAATGATAAAAAAAACTGGCCTTTGACGAAGCAGAATGATGCCAAGGGCCGGAAGAATCAAAACAAAAAAAAGATCAACCGAAACAAAAGCAAACAGTCACCTTGAAACTCAGAAAACGTGGTGTGGACTAGCAGCCCACAAGATGGACAATGCCACAGTGCCGAACGTGGTTGGGAGGGCCAAGAGGAGGGTCTTCACAATGAAGGAGAAGGTTGCCCTGATTGAGGAGTCAATGCAGCCAGGCTACTCACAGGTGCGTGCTGCCATCAAGCACAGCGTGAAGCAGTCCATGCTGGCATGCATACTGCGGGACAAGCAGAAGATCCTCGCCGTGGCCCCGGCTGGCCAGAAGTCCAAGCACTGCTCCAGGGGGAAGGAACACCAGCTTGAGGAGGATCTGCATGCCTGGTTTCTCAAGGTTCGTGGTAAAGGTGCACTTCTAGATGACCCAATCGTGAGAAGGCAGGCAGAGCTGATGGCAAAAAAGATGAACCTCAACACAACTCTCACATTCTTGCATGGCTGGCTCATGAGGTGGAGGAGAAGGTACGGTGTGGAGTTCAAAGAGACACATGGAGAGAAGCTGGATGCAGACACAGAGGCAGCGGACAAGTGGGTGACGGAAGTCTTGCCGACAATTCTGGCCAGGTACAGCCTCAGCCAGGTGTTCAACTGCGACGAGACTGCTGTGTTTTACCGCAGAATGGCCAGGAAAGGTTTTGTTGCAGCAGGAGAGAACCCTGCAGGCTCAAAACAGGCAAAGGAGTGTCTGACAGCACTGGTGACCTGCAACATGGATGGATCAGTTAAACCCAAGCTCCTCATCATTGGCAAGAGTGCACAGCCAAGGGGGTTTCCAAGGAACCATGCTCTGCTTCCTGTGGATTATGAGTCATCACAGAGGGCCTGGATGGACTCCAGAATCTGGGAGAAGTTCCTGATGAAGTGGGATAGAGAGCTCCACTGCAAGAAACGGCACATCTTCCTCCTTGCTGACAATGCACCAGGCCACTCTCACGTGAAGAACATGTCCAACATTGAGCTCTGCTTCCTGCCAAAGAACACCACAAGTTTGGCGCAACCTTGCGATGCAGGCATCATTAAAAACTTCAAAGGATTTTAATGCTCCCAGCTAACCCAGGGCATCCTGGGGCTGATGGAGACTGACACTGAGGCCACAGCAGCATCTCTGGCTGAGAAGGTGACTGTGCTGGATGACATGCACATGGCAAGCACAGCTTGGAACGAGGTCAAGCCTGTCACCATCAGGAAGTACTTTAAAAAGGCTTTCTCCTACTCCAGTGAGGAACACGAGGCATTCAACCCTCTGGCAGATGTTTTGGTGCCTTCCAACATGGGTGGGGTTGGTGGCCGTTGTGGAGCAGGACATCATCAGCGGAAAGGAGGCAGAGGAGGAATATGAAGAGGAGATGGAGCATGTTCAGGAAGAGGAAGAAGAGGAAGATGCAGAAGATGAGACTGCCGAGAAAGTAAGCCCGAAGGAGTGCCTCCATGCACTGAAAATTGTACTGCCAGTCAAGGCAGTTCAATAACACAGTGCACGAGAGCTTTGGAAAAATCGAAAACCAGTGTGTATTCATGGTGGCAGAGTCGGGAAAGGCGCAGAAACAGATTACGAACTTTTTCCAGAAGTGAAACAGTGTTTTTCTGTGAAATAAATGTGAAATTTTGCCATGTATAGCCATTTCAATCCTTCAAAAACCAAGTCTCAGTCTAACAATTAGTCTCGATTTAACAATGAAAACCCTGCCTCCCAAAAATATTGTTAAATTGAGACTCGACTGTATAGTGATCTGTATAAAACTGCCGGTTTACTGAGTGAAAGGTTGGCGGCAAGCTCAAAAGCAAAAATGGAAACACGCCATGAGTTGGCCTAGTCTTTTAAGCCCATGATTAGCCTAGTTTTTTAAGGCCATGAGTTGACCTAGTTTTTTAAGGCCATTAGTTGGCTGGACACTCTGACTCTTTCATGGGCGAATTGAGTTGGCTCGTTCTCCACCCCTATTTAATGCACAGTTCTGGTTATATTATGATTCCAAACTGTCTACTTGCCCTCTGCCTGGGCTTGGTGCCGGCCGGCCAGATCTGCAGAAGACCTTAAGGCCACCCCAAGTCTGACATTTTGGGCAGAACCGTCTAAACCATTAATCTGACAAAGTCAGTCGCAAATTTCACTAGCTCACAGCCTTGGTTATTCAACATCTCAGCATGCTCTATAAGCACGTCCTTGTCTTCTTGACAGCCCACACGTCTTGGGCATTAACTTTGTCTAAATTAGGCCCGGTGAGTGACATTAACGCAGCATTTCTCCTTGAAGTAGAGCTGACTTCCTACTTTTAGGATTACTTTGATGAGCTGAGACTGCATTGGGCTTCGTTCTTTAGTCTTGGTTGTGGAAACTATCGAGAATATCCTCTTAATAATGGCATTTGACACTGGCACTTTTTTGCTCCCAGCATCCTTACTAGAGCTGTCCCAAACGTGCTTATGCATAGTTTGAGCAAATTTAGGCCATGAGTCAACTCATGGCCTAAATTTCGCCTCATTCATCATACTTTGCATATATGACAAGTAAGAACATCTGAAGCATAATTGGAGGAGAAACTTATTTTTTCTTGCTGATTTCGGTGCAGTCTCTGCTCACAGATATCCCTGATTGATAGACATCTTGGCTGAGCTGGCCTAAATGTGTTCGGTCCAACCAGAGACATATATGACCAATGCCTCCACTGGTTGTCATGAAGGCCCCATTCTAAGGTCTTGTATGGCCCAGGTGCCAGCTTCCTGGTCATGCCAAACTCCCAAGACAGAAGCGCCATGGTCCTATGTAGCCTTGCTCTAAAGACCATTCTCGGATGGCCCCTGACTTCTGTGGCGGACTTACCTGGAAGGTAGGACCCTGCCCGTGTTGTACTGCCTCTTCAACCTCCCCATCATGGCTAAGACCGGCCAAGCTATCTTCAGGCAAAAAATTCTTCGCTCACAACGCACTTCTCTTTACAATGTCTGGTTGAGTTGGGGGAATCGACTCCCATTCAGTTGCAGATTGGCTAAGTAGAACTTCCAGTCTAATTGTCCTAATTTTTGTAGGATAAGTTGTGCGTGTCACCCTTCAGGTAGAGAGGAAGAACGTACCTTTTCATACTAAAACCTCTGTGTTGGTTTCAGGGTCATTGAGTACGCCTTAAAAGAACTTCAGTCAGACCCAATCAAGCTCTTAAACTTAAAAACCTGCCTGTCTCACCGAAATGGTCCAAGTGTCCTTCACAAGCATAAGGGATAAGCACTTCTTTAATACAAGGTCCTAGTCTATATGTTTTTGAAAAGTTGATTAAAATTATACCACTTACATTTTACTCAGACTATTGATACTCAAAACATTATATCTTTAGACTGCCACGGAGAAGTTTAAATTGGCAAGTCTAACAATCATTCAAAATTGGATGTCCCGGCACTTATGCAACACTGCATGCTTTTGAGCATACACTATGATTACAGACCTGCTCACCAGCGCGTTTTTTTCTGTCAGAAAGTTAGGCCATTTTGCCTATACTCTCTCTCTTGTCCTTTCGACTGCATAAATTGTGGCACTCAAGTAGCCATGGTTGTGCATGATTGGGTTGGCTGCACATTGCAAGCAAGCATGGCCAGAACAGTCGCTTGTTGGTTATGCTCATTCATGCCTCAGAACTACCGGAAGGTCTTACTATTTGGTTTGGTTTTGTCTTGGCTGTTTGTTTATGATGCTATGACACTCTTTCCTCAGACACAACTCCATTCAGGCACAAGAAAATATGAAAAAAAAGCCGCAAAATTTGAAACCGTTTAGATTTAGTTGGACCATGCAGTACATGAAGGTGAATCTGATGTTGTATGATGTATCAAAAACAAACAAAACAGAAGGGGAGTCCTGATCTCAAAAGTCAGCACAGTCAACTGCTAATTAGCCTTTTACAAATGCGCCACTGATTGTTAGAGCAAAAGGCCAAAGTTGAACGTGATGACCTGAACTGTATCTCGGCATTGGGGTGGAAAACAAGGCAGCAATTTATTTTGGCTTCTCTGCCGTCCATATTTTTTATTTTTATGAGGGCACGGAGCTTTGAGAAGGGAATGTTATGGACGTCCTCTTTCAAATAAGACCAAAAGTATATTTCTAGGTGCAATAGTTTCATAGATGCATTAGTTTAAAGTTCGGACCTGACTCTTTGGGACACTGTATATCTGATATCAAGAAGGAAATGGGTTGCGCGAAGTGCATGGGTCATATTTTACAGTTTAGTATTATAATAACCCAAGCAACGCCGGTACCTTCGCTTGTACTCTATAAAGCTCGTTTTTCCTGTGCCCTTTCGTTCAGTGTAACCTGGCAATGCCATAAACAACATATTTCCGAAAATCTCAACTTATGGGCCTTACCCCAAAACGAAGCCCAGCCCACTCCAGCACCATAACCCTAAGCTATTTTTCCATTGAAATAAAGAATTGCGGGGAAATCTAGCTGCAGCCATCGCTAGCAGTAAATCATCCTTTTATACTAGAGTGTGTGGACGCATGGAAGACTTCTCTCTCGATCTTGCTCTTTCGCATGTACTTCTTTATCGTTCTCATACTTTGCAGGTACATGTCTAAGGTTACTATTTTTTAAAAAAATACTCTTATGAGCTGGGTATCTTAATACACTCACGCTCCATAATAATGCATACAGCTACAAACTGAGCAATAAAGCTATTTTTGAATATAGCCCAGGAAACCCAGGAAACCATTACTGGGAAATATCGTACTGTGGAGAGTACATAACCCCCTTGTTAGATTGGGTAACTCACTTCAAACTGCTGTGCCTTTGTAATGCTTGCTTCCTCTGATGATTACAACATGCTGTACGCACATACAACTCATACACGTACAAATGTTCGTTCTCGCCCTTCTGTATTGATGGAGCACTCAAGGGAAGCCAGGCATCATGTGACGGAGCTGAAGTGTTATACAACGTAGGTTGTCCTCACCATGTCCTAAGTATTTGAGTGGTGACGAGAAGTAAAGCAGGGACCATGGCTTTGAGGCCCTTGGGTGACGGAGAGGAGTTTCCTGTCAATAAGTTTCACATAATCAGAATTATATGCTGTAACTCCTCCTTGTGCTCCAGGTAGAGTGCGACTCAGCGAGCGAAGATTACACCGGGTGTATAAAAAGTCCTGAGACCATTCGTTTGCTTGATTATCAAGTGCCCTGATTGATCTACATGAAGTTGTTCACAGTAAGCTTTTATTAACGTATCTATGCAATATCATTTTTGAACACTCTGAGCACCCTGGGCCTCAATGACACTCTCCAGGCAGCTCCTGAAGGCCCTGCAAATGTTGCTGACGTAGTCCTTGCACATGACCCTCCACTACTGATTTACAGAGGCCTTGAGGGCATCAACATTGCTGTGGCGTAATTTGCAGGCACAGATCTTGATGTGCCACCAGATGCTGAAGTTCAGCAGGTAAAGATTGGGGCTCTGTGAAGGCCAGAAATTCTTTGGCCAGAAGTGCATGTTTTCTGACATCCACTCCTGAACAATCAGAGCCATATGAGTAGGAGTCCCATCTTGCTGGATGATTTTAAGGACCCATGGAAGTACCTTGGTCTTCAAGATCCCCAAGTAGTCCTCACCTGACAACCTGTACCCAGTTGGAAACCAAACAGGTGACATTTTGCCTCTTGTCGAGGCCACAACTCCCAGCATCATCACAGAGGCTGGATGCTCAGTTGTGGACACGTAGACGTCACTTGCTGCCACTTTGTTGAAGCAGATCATGCGATCATTTTGCTTGTTGATGATGGGGCCAACAGTGTACATTTTTTCATCAGAGAAGATAATGACTCTGTCTCCATGATGCTTCAAGTCATTCAGAAGCTTCTGAAAATGCTCCAGACGCACATTTTGCTGATGTTAAGTGAGCAAAGGTCTTGCTATGAGCTTAAGAGACTTGCCACCAGCAGCCCTGATGGCATTGTCATTGCACTGTCTTCTTGCAGACACCCTTCTTCTTCTTGGTAAATTCACCCATGGACATCCTTGGATCAGACAAAAATGCCTTTTTGGCAGCCTTGGGAGATAGCTTAGTGGGTCTCCCACTCCGAGGCCTATCCTTGCTGTCTTCACCAAGCGCTTCTTGACCCTGCAAGCAGTAACCTTGCTGACTATAAGAAGGTTGATGATGTGGCTGGTCTTGTGGCCGGCAGGCATGAGGGTAGCAACTTCTTGCCTTTTGGCCTCCATCTCGGCTCAATATTGTGCTACAAACTTGCAAGGCTATGCATTTCAATGCTGACACTTTCAGCTTTCCGTTGATAACTGCCGAGTTCACCTCAAGGATCCTTACACCATTCAAAAACGTGCTCGAAAATAGTCTCAGGACTTTTTACACGCCCGGTACAATACACGTACGAGACACCCGTGTAAGGTTGTTCCAAAACAAGCGTGCAGACTTTTGACACTGAGAGCAAAAAAGAACTCTGTGCCACTAACTTTGTTCCACGATGTCGTCCATGATCACCCCGGTGAAGTCGACGCCCAAGTGCTTCTCGATCCAGACAAGATACTCGTTGACCGTGGTGGAGAACGCGGGTAGGTTAAAGAGGCCGCACGTGCTGAAACCTCTGCTGATGATCCCGACTGTCACGGCTCTCATGAAGTCGTCCTGGGAAAAAGATGGAGAAAAACGTTGCACCTGTGTCGAAATTCGGTTCTTGCAAGCTCTTTTTTTCCCTCACGTGGACCCACATTGATCCGCCAGAGTCTCCTTCACAGGAGTCGTAGTAGCCAAGCTTCTCCATGCCTCCGCCGGGAATCACTCTTGCAAAGTGGTAGCTGCTGCTCATGTTGGCAGGACCATTTAAACTTTGAAGAAAAAAAAATAACAAGTATTACTCAGTCATACTGAGTGAAAAGCTCGCTTTTCTTCTGGCAGTCACCTATATTCCCCAATGGTTGGCTTTTTCGCCACCCCTGCAACGCAGAACTCTGTTGTCTTGTTGAAGATGTCAGGCTTAGAGTAGTAGAACCTGTCGGCATAACGGGATTGCACTAATTCCCCAGTTGTGTGTGATGTCTTTGATTCCCGATTTCTATTCCCCCCTTACTTCATAAGCTGCTACGAAAAGTAGTACTTTTTGTCCTCGCTACTTTTTCAGGGCAAATTCCGGCGGTTTCGGGGGCTTCAGCACTGGCCAGGACTACCCCTGTATCTGAAATATTTTGAGGAAAGATATGGGCAAAAGACAAGCAGATCTTCAGCCTGGAGCAGATTTTGCTGGCTATCCAGATTTGGGACTCTTCTGTAGAGGAAAGTTAAATATAGCAGAAATCGGGAATCAAATTGCGGATTTCCAGTACGAAAAGGGTCTGTTTGTCCCTAAGCTCTACTTTCCGTACTGGTAACATATAGTTATATACCTCTCGGTACAGTTTGGCACTGTGTGGAGAGTGACGAAGTAGAGGTATTGGCTGAGTTGGCTCTCGTTGAGGTCACACGCCTGACTGCAGAAACCCCACCGGTTGCTGCCTTCTTCGGAGCAATCGCGAGCCGTGTAGCACCAGCCAAAGCGGCCAATCCTATGGTCGCCATCTGTTGGCCTGTGAACAACACGCCGGCGGATCATGAGACGGTCAGAAATGGCAAGCTTGTACTTAAAGGTCGTGCTGCTCGAGCGCAGAAAGGTAAGCAACTGCAAGTATACATGTATGTTAGGCTAGTTCAAAGATGTACTTTTTCAAGAAAAAATTCTGGTTTTGAGCTGAGTTTTGACCAAAATACTAAGATTTTATTAAAAATATTTTGTTTGCAAGGGCCACTTGCCATGGGCACTTTTAACTCAAAGTTTTATGACGTACTGTATGTAGAAGTGTATTTGATGCTATCGTACACACTCCTTTTTTCAGCCCAACTTTTGACTGGATGGAGCGAAAGATGTGGTTCACAATGAAAAGCTAAGTAGCTCATTTTTCTACGATATGGTATCACAGTCACGTACTGCAGCAGGGTTTGCTACATAAAAGTCTATGGTGAACAAATGAGTGGTCCTAGAGCAAAAATGCATATCAGTTTCGTTTTAGAGGAGCTGCTTAGTTTTCTATGGAGGGGTAATTCACTTTTGTAATTGAATCCAGTCAAAAGTTGTGACTGAAGAAAGGAGTATCCACACTTACTGCAAGTTTCAGCCACTTTTCCATTCCCAAAAACTAATATCGACAATTTCGAAGTAGCCTAATGCATATTATGTGCAGCACACACGTAAATGTGCACGAGGGAGTCTCACTGTTGCAACCAGTGGAAAGGAGGAACGCGCACTTTACCTGGGACAGAAGATTTTCATTTTGGGTTCCCTCATCTGGATTGTGATGCCGTCGTATGCATATGAGGCCTTGGAGGCCTCGTAAGCAACGTTGCACCACTCGAAGTTTGGGTAGGCGTGGGTTTTATTGCAAGGGGTTTCGCAGCTCTGGTACCGCACGGGTCCAAACTTATTTGTCTGGCATCGGCTCTTGAACGCCTCGGCCCCCCAGCGAGGGACAGGGGAACGGGTCACCCCGTAACCGGCCGTTGACACGGAAATCTCTTGGAGACAATCGCATCAGACAGCAATGATTGCTTTTATCGCAACCTTTTACCTCTGCTATTCAGCTGCTTGCTTGACCACTTGTTCCCGGGCAGACAGATGGGCCTCACGTTTGGAACGGTGCTCGTAGACTCGGAAAGCTCGAATATTGCGATGTCAAAATCCTGATTTCATACGACAAAAGAATCTCCTCGCCTTGAGGAGCAAATGCAGTACAGCCAATCTTCGATATAACGTGCCCAACAAAAACGGTCAGACACTTGAAATTTGCTTATAATTTACTTTGGCGAGGACGATTTAAATTTCATGAAACATCATGTGTGTCTGTGTCATTACGGAGTCAACAGCATAATGGGTGGGCCCAAGCTGGTCCAGGACCAAGTCCACCTGGCTTGCGTGATGATTACGCAGGCACACATGCTGTTTCATAAAATTTAAAGCTTCCCAGCCAAAGTTATGAACAAATTTCAATTGTCTGACCTTTTTTGTTGGTCACTGTACTTCAATGGCTTTACTATCGATTGTCGAAATTGTTCACTATGTTGAAGGTGATCACATCGATCTTGAATCTTCACTATATCGAAGGTTGGTAGTACAGTAGATATTTTATTATTGCAACTTCAATTAGTGCTGAACCTCGCCTTTTTTTGCAAGATTTTGCTGCTGACTGAAGTTTTATGTGGGTAGTGAAGGACCGACTTTCGCTCCTGGCACGATTGCCTTACCCTCTGACCCCTTGCGAAAATCGAATATGCACTGTATAGGAATGAGGATTGCTCACATCGGGGTCGCGGCGGTTATTGACGTCAAGGACATAATGCTCATGAATCACCACGGCGGAGACGTGAAATCGCCTACCGAAGCCTCGCTTAGTCGCACCGACCTGACCGAGAACGTTCGCATAACCCAGTGTGCAATGAATATACGGCGTGTGTGTGTGTGTGTGTGTGTGTGTGTGTGTGTGTGTATGTGTGTATGGGCGTGTGTGTGGGTGTGTGGATGGGTGGCTGGCTGTGCGTGTATCTCTCATCCGTAAGTTCGGCGATACCCTAACTTACTTCTCCCCATGTCGACGGTGGTCCTCGGACTTGCTTCTTTTCACCTCTCTCCCACGTCGTGCATGGAATCAGCTTTCCGCAGAAGCAGTGAGCTGCAGTCAGGCCTATGCGGTCAGTGATGAGGGCCCCGCTGCAGGTGTACGAGGCACCGTCTCCAGAGAAAGGGTCGGCACAAATTAAATAGGGGGAATGCACATTACTTAGACAAAGAACCTCAAGTATGCCTCACAATTTCCCTTAGCAGTCGTCGGAATTGCTAAGTAAACATACCAAGGGATTGGCATGTCGGCCTTCTCGCCATTAATGATCCGCTGGATGGGCTGAAAGACGAGCACATGCGTAGCACAGAACACTCACGTCCGATTGGTCACAGTACATCCGGAAGACTTAGTCAGTGATGTCGGTACCTTAGGCTGCTTTCCACATTCTGGAAAAGCGAACAAATGCTTGCGATTTATTCCGTCAGCAGCTGTGCAACCTCCAACATAAAACCAGCACACAGAGAAAAATGTTGTCGCGACGGATTTCATAGGTGACGCTCGAGACGCACTAATTAGAGACTATCAAGCGAAGACCGAAGGTAAACTGTTCAAGTTCTTCTCTATTGAAATTCCTGCACTGTCTCCCGGCGCATGGCGATCCTCTATTGCGTATTGCTGTTCTGTTGTGCACAACAGTTGTGTCATATACTGTTTGTATCAAACTGTCGTATCATAATGAATTTTACAACGGCTAATGGGTCAAATTTCATCGGCGCATTTTGAAATACGGTACGAAACACCTTGTCCTTAGCTGAGAAGTAGGTAGCTTAAATGTACGGTAGGTATGCAATATGCAGTCATTTTCAAACACCGTTCAAAGAAGCAGTTCTGCAGTACGTCATTCATATTTGGTTTTATTGCGATATTTCATACTAATGATGTCTCCGGGCCGGGCCAGCCCAGACTTGGGCCTTTCGGGCCAACCCGCTGCATGAACACCCAGGAAATTTGTCCTATCCTGACTGAGCCCGAACTTGATTGCTGAGACTGTACAATGTGTTGTGCTCGATGAGTAGCTTGACTTGGATTCTTATCCCCCGCTACAACTCGTGCCCAGTCTCAATATCTGGCCCACCGCCTGGCTGCCCAGCCAACCGTCAGGCCAGCCATTTCAGCATTCATCCTTCATTTTACACGTACAATTTATACAGCAACTAGTCATACTAAGTCCAGATACAGCTGATGAGTAGCCAGACTTAGCCGAACTACAGTTTCCGCACTACAGCAATATAGCCCGACTCGATTCAGCCCGGGGCTGAAACGGGTAAAGAGATCTCCAGTCCGAAATACATCACTATCTCACATTTGTACTACATTTTCCACGCAAACATGCCCTGTTGGGTCATTTCTACATGTGCACAGTCTCCCCTACGAGCTTGATCCCGACGGAGTCATCGTCTCTGTGGCGGCATTCGTGCTTGCGGCACTCATGATTGTGGCGTCGTTGCTGCCACACTTTCCTGCTTCCGCCCATCTTTTTGAGCGCAGAGTGGAAAAGCCTCTTGAGCGAGTCCAAAAGTCCACTCGACTGCCTTGAAGCCTCGCCTCTCTCAATTTTGCAGTTGTTAGCCCAACGAGGCTGCCGTTGATTGATTTCCGATGTTTGAGAAACTGCAAGGAAGAGAGGGATTTGATATTATTGATGCTCTGGCGGGCGGATATATTGGAGAGGCTTTGTTGGTCGTCTCCTTCCACACAAAAAAAAACTGGAGGGAACATCATTCACGTCAGAGGGAGAAGCTGGTAATTTTGATAGATTGTTTTTCTTCCACCGTTTCTCTTCTTGGGATGTCTGGAGGGAAACTTGTCTATGGAAAAACACGATTGCGAAGAAAACAAGTGAATGATCTTAACGCATCCATTATAGGGATGAAAAGGGGTTTCACCAGATTTGGATGTCATCCAGGGTAACTACGGAGACCTGAGGTTTGGTACGTATATCTGAGCGCGTCACTGTAGTATAGTACAGAAGCGTGGAAGGGTAAGATTTTTTTCGCCCACGTCCACTCACGAGCTTTTCAAGGATTCAGCATCAATTGATCAGAAAATGAGTGCTGAATGCAACTCTTGACTACGTTTTCGGCGACAAATTTGTCAGTTTGTCGTGGCTGCAAAAACCTGCCTCATGGTTGCACCGATTCCCACTTCAGAAAGGTCGCAAGATAACAGAGTGAAGCAGTTGCCTCGCATATTGGCAGTGTGCACTGATCAAGGCTCCAGGCTTGCTTAGCTTCCAATGATCAAGCAAGACTTCATGAAAGTTCAGCACAGAGCCTGTACTTGCTGGCGACGTTGTTCTCGATGGAATTGGACGGTAGGGTCACAACCCCTCACTGCGACAATCCTGACTGCTCACAAGATCTTGATACGAAGGAGATGAATGAATTCACACCATGCCTCTCCGACTACAGCTTGGTGATGTACAGGGTGACCATAAAGTCTTTCAACTCCTTTTTAGTGCTAATATCTCAACACTGGAATGAGCGAGGGACCTGAAATCAACACGATTGGAAAGACGAGACTCATAAGCTTTACTTCAAACTGAGTCTATTGGCAAATGCACCGTGTTCAGATGTGTTCATCTGAGTAACGGCGGAAACAAGTTAAATTTTTGGTTGTGCTCATGTTGAAGTCTTCGTGTCTCCGCCAGTTTAAAGTAAGTCTTATGAGTTTTATCTTTCAATGGTATGGTTTCAGGTCCCTACCCAGCTCACTTCGTTGCTGAGATATTGACACTCAAAAGTGTGAGGGGACTTTATGGACACCCTGTATGTGTAAAGGTTGAGCCGAGGCATAACAGGTCGAGCAGACAAGTACAAATTGAAACAGAACAGTTCAGTTTATGGTCTTTCTACGTACATACAATACATTTTTTTCCTACATACGCAGCATGGTTTGTGTCCATCGGATCATTCTCTGTTGAAGGGGTCCGAGTCTGCCCTAATATAAATCTAATCTTATGCTGGATCTCAGTACAATGCTCAATTCTGCCATCACTTATGCACCAACTGACTCTCATCAGTTCGGCTTCTCTGGCCAAGCTCAGTGCAATGCTTGAGGTCAGTGCAACGTTTGAGCTAACTGCGATGCCTGAGCTTCCCTCCACCCTTCCCTTACCGCTTCGATTCTTTTACCATCTGAGATGTGATAAGAGATGCGAAGAATTAGAGTGAGCAAGTGTTGCCATTGCCGTTGTGCTGCAATGAGGAAATGTCGAGATGAGGACTTGTCGCCGGACCGGAATAGGAAAAGTCATATTGCTGTATAAGAGGCCCTATAAGAGGCCCATCGAAATGTTGAGTAAAGTGATAGACACCCTGTACAGTAGATTACACTTAATGAAAAAATGCTTATTCGAACATTTTCAAAAAATGTGTCTCCTTTCAAGATATTCCAGGCTTAATCGAGCACTACGCTTAGTAAAACCCGGACGGTCTTCGTTTAAGGGTATTCTGGCGTAACTTTTTGTGGTAGCTAGCATAGTAAATCCTTTTACTTAATGTCTCTTCTTGTCCTTCTCACAGTGGATTTATAGTACAGTGGTAGCTAATCTTACTCAAGCCTTCTGCAGCAGGGTGGTCTCATTTTTAATCCCACACTTCTCCACCAGTTCCCCCTGCGAGGAAGTATTGATCTGGCATTTGGAGCCACTTGTCTTCCTCCAGACACCTTGAAGGCTGTAAAAACTGGTTGGCAGCTGCCAAACAGTCCTTACAGCGCAGAAGTTGTACTCTGTAATGAAGGTAGGCCGAATCTGTCCTCATCCTCACCCTCAGCCATGAAGTCAATAAGTTTGAGTGCAAGCGCAGGAGCAGGATCAAATATGAAGGTCTATTCAGGATTAAGAAAAGTGCCAGAAGATCCGAGAAGGAGGCCAGTGGGGGAGAACACATAGCAAAGGAGATATGAGGAAAGGCGAAGAGAGATCACAAAAGACAATTTTAAAGATAGATTTTCTGGTGTGAAAAGCTTCAAGCATCCGTTAGCCAATTATTCTAAGACGTGAGTAGTAACATATATCTGAATGTGCGGTGGAGGTCTCCGGACCATTCTAAAGTGAGAGCTGATCAGCTCAGGTTCCATTGCAGAATGATGCAAAAACTAACCACTCTAACCACTGACCCCTGTGGTCAAATACTATAGCGACGACACAAACATCAGCTCATTGTCCTGCACCCTAGTGTAAGCAATCGTGATGTCCACGATCCACCTGTGAAATGAGAAAGTTAAATCGAGCTCATTTCGATACGCGAATAATGATTGGAGTAAAGTCACACCGCCGCACTTGCACGTCAAAACAAGAATAATTTTGTGTGATTTGTATAATTTATGTGCATCTCGGTGCGTCTGACTGCGTTAAAATCAAGAAATTAGCATTTAAATGAGCTGTTTACTGTGGCTGTTTCCAGGGAGCTCGTGCAAGAGGCATACAACCTTTTGAGGTTAAGTGTATGGGGTGGAAAAGAGGGGAAATTTTGAAGTAATTATTTAGTCATGCTGACGCACAACAACTACCTCTGTCCTGCGGAGAGAGCATGATGATTTGCTTGAGGCCGCCCTTGAGAAGCTGGATGTAAAACGTCAGCGACTTCCACATAAACATTCCGCAAGTTGTTGTCAAGCATGCTTTTGGTAATAGCGCTTTTTGTACCCATATTGAGAACCCACGCTTTTTGTACCCACTCTCTTTCAAGACTGTACGATGTTGGAAAAGTATCGTATCGACGATACTGGACAGTTCTCCCGAGTATCATCCGATACTCGACCAGGTACTCGACGGTGCATCCACCCTAAAGTATCGAGTATCCTATCTCCACAAGTATCTTCTAGAGGCGAGACCCGATGTTATAGTACAATCGGAGAAAAATTCGTTGCAAACTATGGCTGAGCGGCTGAGAAAAGAAAGAGAGACTGATCTAAGTCGGTGAATTCGGGTTTTTTTTGCGCTTTTGGTCCTTTGGACCTTCTTTTCCTCCATTCCTTCTGCTCTGTTTTGATGTTGTGGTGCCGCGTGGCAGTGAGAGGGCAGCAATAGAGTGGACACAAGCGCATTTTCCCGCGTCCTTTTGCTTGGTGGCTTCGAGAAGAGGAACGAGCAACATCATGTACTGATAAGCAGTGCAGCAGAAGGGTCGGTACTTAGAGCACCTGGCGAGTCGAGCTTTCATTGTCCCGCTCATCAGTACATGACGTTGTGAGTCCTTCTTCTCGCCTGTAATATTCACCAGCATGCTTGAATGAGAATGGGCTCATCAGCTGTTGCTCAGCGTAGATGTGCGGGCATGACAAAAGCAGCGCATCTATCGAGAATTTTTACTGTAACGGAGTTGAATATATCGAAGTTTCACTGTATGGTGCTCATGCCCTCAAATCCACGGCCCCTGTGCACAGATAATGCGTCCACTGTCTTTCAAGCACGCTGATATCCATTCTATTCCGTCCATCGCACTGCGCATTGTCAGCAACGCAGGGGTGCCAACGTGCACGCCATGGTTCAGCAGTCGCGCTTTGGAAGAGTAAAGTATAACTTAGCGAGATTCGCCGATACTTTTTTAGGCTATACGATACTCGATGGTGCTTCACACAATGTTGACAGTCTACTAGATGCTCTAGTATCGCACAGTCTTACTCTCCGCATTGCCGCATATCAAGGTGTTTCAGGTGATAGAGGAGTAACTTTCTGTGTGACCTTTTGTACTTACTTGAATGGTTTGTGCATGGGTCCAAGTTCTCTGAATCCTCGTCGTCGTTCTCCCCGTCCTCTTCCTCCTCTTCGGCTGGAGCCTCAATGGACTCCAGGAGGTGGTCTGATAGGTCAGATGAGGATAAACGAATAGGAGCAGATCTGTAAAAATGCGGAGGTTTCTGTTATACGAAGAATCTACCAAAAGGTCGGTTCTGGCTTACATCCTCCAGAGAGTCCTTACAGTGTTTGTGGGTCCTCTTGAGAGATAAATCGGTTTATACTGCTGACGTAAACTCCAAGAAGTTGGCCATTACTTACAATTTTCCTCGTATTTATGTACACACGGGCCAGGAGAGTATTAGGACGGGGTGGAAAGTGGACTGTGACGGCATATCAGCTCCAGTGGAGCAGTGCTTGAGACGAAGCGCCCAGACCTGGGACGCTCCAATGGAACAGTTCTTCCCGCTTATGTGATAATCCATTTCTTGGCCTACGCTCAGATATCTCTTTCATCCTACTTCTCTAGGCATGGTATCCCCGATAGTGCTCAACAAAACGCACACAATTACCATTTAGAGAGGCGACTTAGCCAATAACCGCCCAGAGCTGCAGTTCGTACCAGCCCACCCTGAGCAGTGTGCGAGATATTACGTCGCAGGAGATTTCTTAATCGAAACCATATTTCTAACGAGACCAGGCCGGGATGCATGAATATGCATACGTACCCACCTACGTGTGAGTACGTACCTGCGGCACTGAGTTGCCCTGCACCAATGAAGCGACGGAATGATCTTAGGGAGTCGTTTACAGGCCGACTGCAACGACTGTGGGAGTGACAAAGGAGTGCCTTCCACTCCGGTCCTCGTCCCAAGGGGGGGGGGGGGGAAGAGAATCACTGCAGACATTTGAAAGTGAGAAAAAGAACCTGATTTAATCTCTTCTTTTCCCCCTCCCCTGGATGTTGACTTTGCCAGGGTGACACGAACACACATGTGAAGAGAGGGAAAGAGAAAGAGGGCTGAGTGTTTGGCTTTCTACCCCATTTCCTTTTTCTTTTCCATCAAATATTGCTGTTTCCGGTCCTTCCGGAGAGAGAACAGGAAGCCTCCAAGCCTCATACGTGATCCAATGTTTTCGTTGTGTCCTTAGAATTCCGTCTAATGAAAGTATCCACCCCAATGCTCAGTCCCTCTGTGTCTGCCCCTCTCACGCTGTCGTGGGACGATGGAAAAGTGAATTTACATGTCAAGCAACGTCATCCTCAAGTCTATTCTGTTTCGAGGCTGCTTCTTCTTTGTTCCACTTGTCTCAACCCTCCAACTACCGAGTGAATGAAGAGGTTGCCCCATTCTCTCTCTCCGCCATAACCCAACTGTACCATGACGCATCGTAACGGAGAAAGCAAGCGAAATAGATTGCTATGCTTGCTTTGCTCCGCTTAAAAAATTCACAATCCAAATTCAGTGTACTCCCAGTGCTTTCCTTGCGCACTCGTAGACGGAAGAACAAGAAATGGTTGGAGAGAGAAATCCTGAGCCTCCGCTGTACCAAGAAGAAGTTTTTAGAATAAATTCAATTCTCGTGCAAGCCAAAGGAAGAGAAAAAAGGAGAAGCGAAAGAACCCAAACCTGCTGCTTACTGGTTGTGTCAACCCCCCTCCCCCATCTATCCCCTGACAACGTGGGGTTTTTTTATACATGTACCACGAAACCGCATAAGAAGGGACGACAGCACTTTTCTACTACAGTATTATTTCATGCTTGACCTGCTAGGAAAGCCAGGCCCACATCTCCGCTGGTGAGAAACGCACACGTACATAGACGGAGAGAAAGAGAAAGTATAGTGGAAAGACAAACAGTTTATTTTTACGTGCATGCACACATAAGTATGAGGAAGTGTACGTTATGCATACATAATTAGAAAGTTTATTCAAAGATGTGCGGAGACTTGTCTGCATGTGTGCTCAAGCTAATGAAATTTTCATTGTCACACTTGCATAGCGTGCGAAGTCTGTAGTACTGTTCACTGAGTGCCTACGTAATAATGCACCTCCTCACCGCTGTATCCGCTTTAGCTTCATGGCAAGGGGGGACGGCAGCTTATGCAGTGTTATTTCCCCCTTTTTATCAGTGTAAGAACCCTGGTGAATGGGAAGGCAGAATTATGACATTGTTATTGCGTGCAATGTTGCTCTAGTTCAGAGAAATAGAGAGAGTTTTTTTCCGAAGGATAACAGCGTACAACCTATTTTCTCACCACGTCCGAACTCCACAGCTATTTCGATGTACACGCAGTACAACGTGAACTTTTCTTCTTAGCCTGGCCTTTTGATATTTTGCTTGCAGCTGCACAAGGTAAGGCAAGTTGAGTTCATTTCGTGAGAACTTCTCCCAAGTCTTGTAAAATGCATTTCTCTTCCCCCTGCTTTTTGTTTTTACAAAAAACTAAGTCAGCGAAGTCCCTAGAGACTAGACGGATGCACGCAGGAAAAATTCCAATGTTACTCGTACTTCGTACTTGTGCTCGGTGCTGCAGACTTCGAGATTCTTTACGCAGTGCAGTGTACGTACGTCACATCATACACGATTAGTATAGGACTTGACTCGTCCGTGCTTTTCTTGGTGGCTTTCATCGGTGCAATTAGGGACACTTGACAACACGTACAACAGTTGTACATGTGTCGATCCACTGAGCTGTTGTCATGACAGAGACAGTGCAATAAAACGAACCCTAATAATCATTGAGTAAGACACAGAGTCTGACAGGCTCTGTAACTGTTATACACACTGGTGCATATACGCAAAACAAGCAACGAGTCGCTACCATATCTGTGTTCCTGTCTTTCCTGTTGCAATAACAACATTAGCAGCCAGCAGTGATGATGCCATATCGCCCAGAGAGGTTGGAGCAGTTGCTGCAGTCTGAGCCACAGTAAAGTCCGCGTGATGCGGCATCTGCTGATGCGTCGAACCGCTCTTTGCGTCAGAAAGCCCTAGATCCGAATCACTTTGCCTCTGAGTTTTACCTTCATCGCTTTTTACGTCACGTCCCTCAATGGGTCAAGCTGCCAGGTCCCAACAGTGACGCATTATCGGGAGTTCACTGTGCTACGAAGTTCTTAAATGGTACAACCGGCCGTTCTTCATCGTTCATACGTAACTGGCATGAGAGTGGCTCTGCACCAGAACATCCGGTGTGTGTCGATGATGAGGATGCCGTCAATCCAGCTTCAACAGGGAGAAAGAAGTGGAGAAAGATGGAGAGGCTACACGGTAAGTAAGCCCAGGAAGTCTCACGTGTGCTTGCTGGCAAGCACGTATGTGAAGAACATGGACCACACATACATACACTGTGCCTAACCTCTAGAGAATGTAAAGAAAAATGTTGAAAAGATGGCCATTGTAAGGTCCCCTTGGTGACGATAAATCCCATCCTTGAGATAATTTCAATATTCAAGTTCTATGACAAAGTATCTCGGCTGTGGATGCAGCACACATTTACTCCTTTGTGCATTAACGTGCGAGGAATAAATAAAATGTATGTATATAACTGTCTTTCCTTTTGTGAACCAGGGAAACACGAGCCTTACTTTTTTTAAGAATTTCATGCCATCCATCAGGGAGCTTTCATCCTACTCTAGCGTCTCTTTTCCACATTTGACAGATGATCCATAGTCCGTGAATTTCAGCAAGCAGGTACTTAAAACACTACTCCTAGCTGTGTCACACGTAGGGACGAGTACTGGGATAACGCTCCGGCTCCCTCAACGTCGCAATCACGCTGTCGTCACATAGCTTTTTGCAGCGACACTGGACAACAACGCAGATTTTACGTATGTAGAACGTACCGTGGCAGGCATCAGGACTGCTTTGATGCAAACCTGGTGTTGATATCCTACTGCGTTCGCTCAGTGCAGTCATTCGAGTGAGGGTCCATGCAGTCAGTGTTGGGAGACCTCACGAAATGTCAACAATAAGCAGAAAATATAAACCTTTTGCAAGTGTGCTACTGTAGTGATGAAAATGTTACCCCGAGCTATTCGCACAGAAGTACATTTTTGCGCCTATGCGACGGCAAATTCCTCAAAGGAATTTCCCGCTGTTATTCCGGGAAAAATGAGCACAATTTTCCCTTGGCAGGCGAAAATGGGCGCGAATGTAGCGGAAGGATGTTTATGTGCCTCATTTACGTATGTGTGTGGGTGTGTATGGGTGTGTGCATGGTGGGGTGTTGGTACTAACCTGTGGTCCTATAAAAATAACTAAGAATCTCCAGCATATGATAACAACATTTTGAGGTATCGAACTTTCTCTACTTCATGAACATCGAATGCAGATTTCATAGGTTTAGCCACAGTATGCACAGTTTTGTGCTGTAGCCCATAAGATGAGCAGGTATTTGGCAGTTGGCTGGTGGAGCCCATGTGCCAACCTGCGTCTGCTCAGCTTTCCAGAGAGAATGGACCTTTCTCGATAATGCACGATAGGGGTGTCCCTGTCTCTCCTGACTTGTTAGGTATCAAGCAGGTCTTCATACTACAGTGTGAGCTACAGTACTCAGCTACATGCAGTACATGGATGCAGTGTGTGATCGCCCATCACGCTGCTGCTCTTGTAACCTCGATGAATTGACGTGTACGCTCAGTACCTACGTGCGAGTACGGAGGCACCACGTCCACCGAAACTGTGGCGTCAGTTTGCCACATGTACAGGTAGAAAGAGATGCGGAGAACACTTGTACTTGAGTAATGAGTCTCCTCACATGCGCGCTGCACCTGTGCATGCAAACTGCATACGTGTGCTTTGTTGTGAGCAGTCCTCATCTACGTGCGCACGTAGGTGGAGCATGCTGCATGCATAAAGGATAGTGAGGTTAACTAAGCGTCATCGCTGTGCACACCGAACAGCGCCTGCGTGAGCATATTAGTTCATACTCTAGCACATTAATAGCCTCATGGCATACATGATTCCGCCTTGATCTTCAAAAGTGCGTTCATAAGGCTCTGGAAGGAATGTTTTCAAGCGCTCTGATCACACTTTCTTGCTGCTCCGGCTGCAATTCACGTGATAAATCCAGCCAGATACAGTCCAATCTTAAAATTTCTCATACCCCCCGAAAAAACTTGGACGTGACATTTCACTAGGGTTTTTTTTCGCAATTGCCAATTTTCTTCAACGTAAGTGACACCAAGAGGAGACGAACAGTGGTAACACTACCATGACATAAGACTGCTTGATCGTAACGAATTCCGTGAAGAAGCAACCGACTCAAATACGACTCGAGTCATATTTTCATCTGAATCGACTCAGTGTTTGACTTTCCTCGATTCGCACCAGCGCAAGACGATGCTTGACAGAATAATAACTGGCTTCTACTGTATGCAAGCTCTCCTCCCTTCCCTCCTTCTCAACGGACTTCTCCTGGCAGTTCTCCCGGAGTGGCAGAACTGCCAGGAGAAGCCGTTGGTGGCGACGGAGGGAAGACAAGAGAAAGAAGCAGCGCTGCCAGATGGTGGACTGACTCACCACGTTTTTGCACTTCTGGCGTTTCTCACACCCAACAGACAACATTTGACATTCGTTTTGCATACGGGGATTATAGCCAAATCTTGTCCTTTGTGCCTTCTAATTGTCTTGCTAACCATCACCAATTAATGTCAATTAATCAAACTGCACTGAAGAGTAGGCAAAATTTCAGGTCTGAAGTTAATTGACAATCTGACTACAATCACAATTACCGGGTGCTGAATTCATCAATTATCCAGATGACCAATTTCTACTTTGGTCCTTCAAGTCTAATTCTAACACAAAACTATAAACTGCTTATTTAGATGCCAAATGAAAACTCACATTATTCATGCCCAAATCCTTTATTTCACAATCGCTGCCATTTTTTAAGTATTAAAGCATCTGCAACTCTCCCAGTCCAACTAGCAGCAGAACACCCCCAAAAGCCTCCTGTTTTTACCCCAACGCTTGACTGTGGGGATGGTGAAGCTGACAGCTTCATATGCATTGCACTGATCATTACTATGATGGGGACCCTGTGCCGCGACTAAATTTTCCAGTGCAGCGTACATTTTGTCCGGTCTCTCATAAACCTTTGATGAAGACAGTAGATAAGCTTGGGCCCGAGGCCCACCTAGACGCACCAGCACGAAGTACGTTACTCACTCATGCGCAGGAGCCAGTAAGGAGTGATACTGGCTGGATCAGTGTAGGGCTGACAAAGATGACAATAAAAACCATCCTGTATTGGTGAGAGCTGCAAAATTCTTTTTGAATCACCGCTGAGTGAAAGTAAAAGGGCCCTTTCCAGAACAAGAAAATCTTTCAACTTCATTCTTGGTGGGGTAAAATGATAAAAGTCGTCTCTGCACTTCAATGCATTTCTTGACAGCCTACGGATCAGTCCATCTCCAGGACCGTCAAGTGGTCAGATAAGATCAGTGACTGAGGTCAGCCTAGGGATGCACAAAAGCACCATTCGGTGACGACTGCACCCAAAAACGAGGCCAAAATGACAAAGTTGGAAGACTTTCTGGTCCTAGAAAGAGTTTCAGACGACGAAGTTTCAAGCTGTTCTTTTGCTGGAGGGAGGACTTTAGTTAGAGGCAATTCGAGTAGAATTTAGCTGGCGTCACCGACAGAGGGTGCTTTTTTGCATATTGTTCGCTGCTTCAGAGATCAGATCACACATGCGCATGCACGTATGCCTGGGAATGAAGCAGAACTCTCGACTGAAGCAAATTTCAATGCTTCCCCCTTGTACGTACGTATGTCAGTAGGTAAGAAAGAAAGCTAGACTGACAGCAGGAAAAGCTTTTGTCAGTCTGGCCGGACGGAGTCTTTATCCCTTAGACAGAGAGTGTTCGTCAGAGAATTTAAGGCGAGAAAGAGAGCCTTTCTGAGGATTAGTTAATCCTATTTGTTATCCGCTCAATTCAGTCTACGAGAAGCAGTGGCGACTGTTGTTACTTCGCCAAGAAGTCCTTTGATTGTGGGATAATTGAAAGGGATACGAAAGAATGACGAAGAAGAACTCGCACACCAGATGCAAGCGGAAAGAATAGCAGGTCCAGATCTTTGCTTGTTTTCCAACACAACTGCCTTATGGGTTTAGCGGTCCTTGTTGTCGTGCTCGCTTTTTTTTATCTTTCTCTGTTGATCTCTCTGCTGTTGTCACATGTATACAATGAGGGAGCAGCCCGAGGAACCCATGGGGGCCACCATGGAGGCCTGCGAGCAAGTTCAGATGCCTGCTCGCTCCACGGGACAGTTTTGCACGAGATAATATGATATTTGGTTACCTGTTGCATACAAAAATTCTGAATGCGCAGACGACGACCGAGAAGGAGATGAGGAGGACGAGGCAGCCAAGCATAAGGTAGACAGAGAGGTGCAGCAAGAGCACCATGTTCGGGTCCTTGATTGGCGGCGGCTGATGATCAAACTTGTAGCCAAGACCCATCTGTACGGAAGAAGATGTGCAGTAGTCAAGAAAACATCACGCAGGGCGAGCCAGGGTTCGAATTTCAAGTCGGGAGGCTGTGGTAGCCTGTTTTCCTTCGCTAGAGAGGAACTTTGGCGACAACTTTTCAAACTTCATGAAAATGACGTTAGACTCTCTCAGTCGCAAGACTGAGACTGCCAGAGAGTGGGTTGTAGCACCCATTACAACTTTGAAGCACTTCAAACTATCCGCTCAGGAGGCGCAATGTCAGAAAAATCAGGGACGTTACAAAGTATTTGCGAAAGCACTGCGGTTGCCTGCCTTTATATTACCTGAGGCTGAGGCCGAGGCTGAGGCCGAGGCTGAGGCTGGAGCGCATGCTTCGGAGACTTAAAGTAAGTGAAATTCCATAAAGGAATCACATCGCAAAATTGCAAAGTGATCGTAAATCCGGCATTAAAGGCATCTCAATCTTCGAGCTTGAAATTGGAATTTATGGAGAGAATCAACCAGGCTTGGAAAAGTTCTCAGGCAAAAAGAATTTCGGATGAAATACCACTGTACACGAACAGTATATATGTATATAGCTAGCTGGCTTCAGTGTAGCGCTACACGGGAATTCATTTCCTACTTGTGCTTAGGGCAACTTGTCCGGTGGCCTGTTTGAAGTTTTCGTAACAAGTATTGATTGTGTTCAATGAGAAAGAAAGAAGTAAAAGTGGAGGAGGGAAAGTTGATAGAAGAAAAGTTTTTGGGGAGGACTGCGACACAAACGCACACGCACTTGGCCCACAGTCCCAAGTGTCCTCGGAAAGAAAAGTTCCATTTTCTGCAGTCTCCGAGTTTCTTTTTCTTCCAGTCACCCAAAACTTTGCTTTTTCTTCTTCACCCTGGCCAAAGCGTGCGGGCAGCAATACTGCTGCTGCCCCGAATAATCAATACCATCATTGACTTTTTAGACTTTTCTGGGAGGGGAAAGGGTGTGGGCAAACTTGAAGGCAGATTTGCATCATCATTATGCGCTGATCGATCCACTGTGTGAGAATCAGCCTCTCTGACCAGTTGTGGACCGATGCTCATGATCATTGGACGACCTTGTGTGACGAAAGCCACTGTCCTTTTGCAGCCACGTCACGCATGTGTCATTCTCATATCCCCACCTGCATCTGTCCGGGGTCCATGACGTCGAGCTTCCTGCAGAGGTACTCGGGGTCCTCTGCGCTCAAAGCACAATAGTCGTCCAGGGGCAGGAGCGGCGGCACCGGAGGCGGCGGCAACAAGAATCTTGGGGGGAGAAGAAAACGCTCGTCTTCGTCCAAGTCTACGTTGTTCACCGCCACCATGACACGAAGAACATGACGACGTGAGTTGAAGAAGTTTCGCACTGTGAAAGAGGCAAAAAGAAACCTTTTCTGCATTCGCAAAGTAACTTTTCTTTTCTGCATTGGTAAAGGAACTTTTTGTCTGTTTGTTTTTTAGAAGTGGGTCTCCTATATCCGAGTCATTAAACGAGATACTCGACTTGAGTCGTCTGTCTTCATTTGGCACCTTTTCAAGCGTTCGTCCTCCAGACTTCGCCCTAACAAACAGTTCTAGGGTGTCAGAGATTAGACAGGTTACAATAGTTTCCTCTTAGCTCGTAGAGTGGTAGAAAATGAAGAAAGTAGGTGTTAAGGCAAATGTGCTCTGTCTCTGCTCATGAAAAAGTGTCTTTCATCATTGGGAGAGGTGGCACCTTTTTGCTTTTACCTGCTGCACACTTTAATCGTGCGTGCTCACTGCTGGGACTAAGTCATAACACAGCTAAAGAAATCTCTCCTAATGCCCTCTCTCTCTGGGTCAGGACGATCAAGTGACACCAACGTACCAATAAGATCTGCGCTGCTTTTCTCCCTTCTTCTGCACTCAATAAAGGCAGGATGTTTGTTCTCTTTCTGGGACGCCAAGAACGCAAATGGAACAAGAGAGGAGCTGTGGAATCTCTCTTCTCTCTTTCTCTCTCGTTGCGCTCACTGGGTCCTCTGGATACCAACTGACAATGAAGAAGGAGTCTTTCTCATTCTGCTCTTTTTCTCCTTCTTTCAGCCTCTGCCATGTACAGTTTATGGAGTTGCGCATTCATACATACTGCATAGGACGACCAGCTATTATCATGACAAACTCGAGGAGCCGTCACTGTAGCGAAAGCGTGCATGGCGCTCTCGTGTAGTACGTTCTGGATGAGCACAGAGTGCTAATACCGTTGAGTCTGCGAATTCCCTGAATTGCACTCATTCGAGCATGGCACTTTGACGTCACTTTTTTCCCTTTACTGTCATCTCTTGGGTACTGCGAGAGGGAGCCAGGAGCACTTGCAAATACATAATGTAGTCAGTTATAAGGTTACAAGGCATAAGGTAGTCAGTCATGAGGTTACAAGACATAAGGTAGTCACAAGGTTACGAGACATAAGGTAGTCATAAGGTTACAAGACATAAGGTAGTCAAAATCGGGTGCATGAATGTCCCTACACAACTGGGTCTCCATGTTAATTGTCAGCTGACTCTAGAGGCAAGATGGCTCAGGGGCTAGGTAAGAGCATTCTCCATCTACAGTATTAGCATGGGTGCTGTGTGTACAGAGATATCGTGGGTTTGAAGCTAGCCACTTCTCGGATTTTGTTTCGTCGTTTAATTCCTCACGTTCTTTCGTTCTCTGAAGAAACTGAGCAAAATTGCCGTCAAACTTCAAACGTCCGTCTTGACAGAGCCGACTCCCGCTTTTGGACTGCGCAGCCCTCCGGCCATGACGACCCCTGGAACCACCACCCACCAGTCCTGACCACCACTACCCGAGCCCTCGGATCGTCAAGGCCCTCACGCTTCAAAATCCAAAATCGGGCATATAGTGCCACTGCCCAGTCGGGCGAACATAGCCAGTACAAGTGGTACAAGCAAAATGAGAATAAACTGCGCGTATTTGCAGTAAATCTTGCGTCTTTGTGAAACACGTTTTTTGACCTTGTCGAAACACAGTGCGGGTGGCTCCGTAACTTACGGCCATACTGTACTTCTCTGTAAAGCGACAAACGGACTACTGTTGGGGGCACATACGGTAGATTGGAAGATCGCCTGGGAAAAAAAATCACAACATTTGGTGCTGTTTTATGGCCCTGTGAAAGGTCGCCCCTTCCAAGTTATTCACCCTTTCCACTTAGATCATAGATGTTAAATGAACAAATCTTTTGTCTCGGAAGAATACAGACCAATTTCAGACGTCAGTTTCAGGCACGGCCAGAGAAATGTTCAGTCTACCATTGATAGCAGAACTCGAAACGACGTTTCCATGTATGTGCGGGCGTTGACAACTCTTTCAATTGTTGCTTTTTTAGGTATTGTTACAGCAGAACAAGAATTGCCTCTCCGAGCATAACTTGATGTTATGGAGGGGGAGGACATGAAAAGCTCCCAACTAAGTGGTGCAAACTTTTCTTTAGGATAACCTTCTCATCTGCGCACAAAAGCGCAAGCTTTGGTCCAGGTACCAGGGCTTCGTTGGCGCACTGCAGAGTACTAAATAATGGAAGACTTGAACATCGTTGGGGACAGGTGTCACGGCAATAAAATGTCCCGCTGGAGCAGAAGTTATGACAGTGATTTCTCCTAGTGCCACTAGTGCTGTTTATGTGCTCGAGGTGTCATGATGAGTGCCAGCTAGTCCGTTCACAGTCGCTGACAAATCCAAGAACTAGCATATCTCCCCGCCATGCGAGTACACGCACTGGGTGCGGACTTCAAACTGGGACAACGGCATGACTGGAAGCACAGCTTCAAGAACAAACAGTGGGACACGATATGAAGAGATTTGTTGTCAGGTGCAGTTGAAAAAGACCGTTGATGTGACCCCCGCCATCGTCCACCACCTTCTGCATCCTGGTCCAGAAACTTGAGAAGGTCATGGTGATGAACTCGACAGGTACCATTGACCACTCCTGATTAACAGTGATCGTCAGGTCCTCCTCACTCCTGTGTAAGGTGACTCCTTTCTCAGAAAGTGCCCCA
>JAAUXU010121910.1_pt1 | contig 42593 bp, 46 predicted proteins | sample 7278151 | NCBI WGS metagenome assembly JAAUXU01 (sample SAMN14350113, study PRJNA611818) | marine sediment metagenome | isolation source: surface marine sediment (1.8m) | place: French Polynesia: Moorea | collected 2018-08
GAAATTCAACTGCACTGTTCTGAAATTGATCGTGAAATGGTGTAGTAGTACCACACCAAGGTCAACTCCAACATCAAGTGGGGGCTTTACGTACTACTGTCGTAGAGTTCTCCAAAAGTAATCTCCATTGTTCTGAATGATATTAAGACCCATCCACCCCCATGAAAAAACAGTAAAAATTGCAAAAAAAAAACACCAACAACAACAGAAACTCATTTGGAGGAGGAGGAAATGAATTTTTTTTACATTCATAGTGGAAAAGGTACTTTTTCTGATTCACTTGATGTCTCCGCCATCTACATCTGACAAGACCCCAGCTCATTTCCTTTTAATGCAAAGGAGGTAAGGTAAGGAGCTGAGAACCCCTGAAAGTGCAAGTGATCAGTCTTACCCCTTCTGTTAGGTTTGTATATAATATAACTAAGGTTAGATTGATGATCAAGATGTTGAGAAAGTGACAGGCAATCCCCGAGCACCTCCTGCAGACTTTCAGGGGCAGGTCAAGCCTTGAACCCAGTGTTTGAGTGAAGGACAGACTTCCTGCCAAGTAGGATAGTTAATGGAAGTTAGTTATTGGTCTGGACCAGACTCATAGACGGTCAAGGACTTGTGTACTTGTCCACCCTTCAAAGTCTTCTTTCGGTCCTTTAACTGCTCCAGATTCGTCTGTTTAGGCTGAGTTGTTCTTTGAGACGCTTGGTGATGACCGAGCTAAAGAATCCTCGACGCATGAACAAGGGCATCATTTGAATGACCAGGGCCTTAGAGTAATGAATTACAAGTAATTAATTACATTTTATGTAATTATAATGTAATTTCATTACAACTTCAGAAATAGTAATGAAATGACATTACTTTTCAGAACATTACTTATTACTATTGCTTCAAATAAATTTCCTTAAGTTCAATACAACCTTCCCATCCTCAGTGAGTTGTGAAAGGCTATTTATTATTCTCTGATGAAAAATTTATCTTTAGAAAAAATCGTCAGAGTTTGTCAGTTACAAATTTTGAAATGCAGTTGCTAGTGCATGTCAACAATGCGTGGAAGTAAAATGTAACGCAAAAGTAATGAGTAATGTAATGTCATTCCATTTCCTGAAAAGTAATGATTGGGGTAATGAAATTACTTTGTCTGGCATGTAATGAATTACAAAAGAAATGTAACGTCTAAGCCCCTGTGAATGACTTTGGTCCATGAGTTCTTAGTGCATATCAGGATTACTGAAAAGGCACTCCCCGTCGGTACAGAGTGCCGAGGACATCGCCATCATGGGCGAATACGTCTCGCCCGATGCAGTGCACGACCTTCTTATGAATCAGGCTCAAGTCACTCTTGGTGTACACTCGTCACTTCATCGTCTACCCATACGTCTTCATATAAAAGTCAACGATGAGAGTCGTCAGGCTTCACACCAAGGGCGTCTCCACCATCGTCTGCATGAGCGAAGCCCCCGCCACACACACACACACACACACACACACACACACACACACACACACACTGCGGCGTCAGCGCCAGGACGAGCAAGATGGCGTTGCCACCAGCGTGAACTGCGTTGGTTGCGTCACCGAGACGCAGCTCTTGAAGAGGACTGCGAGGGACCTCAGGCGCGGGCAGTCTGCACCAGAGGCAAAAAAAGTACTAGGAGTCCCCGAGCATTTGCACGACGGCGCTGAGGACGAGGGGACCGCCGCTGTTGAAGTCCGCCGAGAAGCGACCGACAGCAAGGACGAAGAGCACCATGGCCACGTCATGGTACACGAGCAGGAACGTCAGCTATGCCAGGTGAGTCGAGATGTGAGCATTATTGGCCGTTTGGGAGTAGAATGAGTTCTCACCTGCTTATTCTTCTTTCTGACGATGAAGATGACGGTCTGATTTTAGAGAGGAAGAACAGGTATCTGAGATGGGTGGAAACGATAGCCCTGAGATGCTGCATGTCGCGTATGATGGGATCACACAGCAGGTTGTGGCCATACTTGTTGGCCCCTCCCAACATGAGCGCCGCCAACATGGCGCTGTAGGAGTTCTGACGGCAACAACATCTGCGTCTCACGGCCAACACCAACAGTGCGACTCCTACTAACTTGGAAGATGTCGCACCAGCTGACAGAGACCTTAATGTGCAAAGGCTTCCTGCGCTGCACAAGCCCTGGCCCCCATGCGACCATGGCCAGGTAGGTTGTCCAAAGAGCCCAGACTGGCCAGAGACTTCCCATAAGAGGATAGTCCTCGAGGCCTCGGTAGCGGCTGTCCCACAGCCTGGACGACGAGAAGTTGTCCACCGTCGAGCGTGCGGAGAATGTCATCCGCGTGTTCCATCTGCTCGGCCATGTTTATCACTCTCTGCAGTCACTATGGTGACGTGGGCGAGGGTCAGCACGCCTAAAAGGCTTGCCTGTTGAGGTAAAAAGTACCTGACCCACGTGTGTTTTGGCGCATATCAACCAAAATGTACTGCAGTACACATGTGGAGCGATGACCACAAAGCGCTTTATTACAGTCATTTATCTGACAAAGGTTCCACTACCCTTACTTCGTATATTTTAGTAGTCTGCCATCATGGATCTTGGAGCATCAGTGAGAGCTTGAATAACATAGAGCAGGCGCACAGCGTGAGGTACGAGGAGACGTCGATGTCCGCCCAATGCAATTTGCATTACTTTAGTACACTTATGAGGGAAGAAGAAGTACTTGTGCGCGTCCTCTTCAGGTCGCATTGCATGAAGTAAGTCGGAAAAGAACAGAACTCGCTGCACGCAGGACCCCGAGAGACTTTGAGCATGACTTATGACATGAGCGAGACACGTGTAGAGACTGCATACATCACTCTGGGTTCGCTACAAGAGCAAAACTTATTAAAGTCCGCAATCATATGTGGTCCAAAATTGAATTATTGCATGTAATACGGCCCGGCTCGGTCCAGTACAAGTTCTAAAGCATCGTGCACGACTTCAGCTTCTTGGCGCTCCGGACTTTCTGCCCCAACCATCCCCACTTCATCGAGGAGCGGAGTGCAATCTTCCCTCCGAGAAACATGGGTCTGCCTTTGAAGTTCCTCTTGGGGTACAAAGCCCAACAACAGTCTCCTGCAGCCAAATAGAGAAGAAATCTCATCATTGTGTCATTGCTCCCCTGCATGACTGTTGCCCTTGCCAATGGTCCTGATCGACTTCTCCAATCCCTTGAGCCTCTTTCTGTCCCTGGTGATGACGGGCAACGGCCCCCTGAAGTACTGGTGGCGGTAGAGTCGGACCTGGCACTGGTCCAAGTCCACCTCGTTGGCCCTGCAAAAGAGAAACCACCTGAGGATCAGGATCAGGATCATCACGCTCGCCCCCGACCTGTTCGATCCGTGACGAGCTTCAGTGATGGCCGCCGCGCAGAAGACCAGCACCAGCCAGACTTTTCCGTTTACCATGGCGAAGACCTGCGAGAGCAATTTGATCGATCATGCGTCATGCCACGTTCACATGAGGAACACCCTCGAGCTTTGTTGGGACAGAGGGCTTGGGTTTGGCACCCGAGAAGCTCTCTGTTGGCGCTTCAAACAAAGCACGCAAACGCTGTCTGGTGTGTACAATATGTACCGCACAGAATGCATGGTAGCGCAGTCCACATAGGGACGCTGCATTCACTGACATGGCAAAGTTCGTCCAACTGAGACCTCACACCATTATATTACTGTGAGGAACATTGTACGACAAAGACTTGTTCAGGGTGCATCAGACGAAGGCGTCGCCAGTCCCTTGGACTTCTTCAGGAAGGACCTATAATTGCCCGAGGACCACGTTGCTGAAGTCCTCGTGGGGAGAAAACTTTATTATGTGCTGCTCGCCACACACTTGTACGTTCTAAATTGCTTCAACTTAAACGTCGCAGCCTGAGAGAGGCTGTTTAACGAAGGGTCTTGTGCAGGTGTACGACGAGTGCTATATGTTTGTCGTCGCCAGTACGTACATCGGTGATATTGCATGAAATATTAAAGGATGTGCAATTTACACGGTGGCCCAGAATTAATATGATTTTTCATTCATTGTATTTACCTTTTGGCAGTTGTCCAATTCCAGTAAGCTTCACTAAGCATACACGTTGTAGCATACATTCTGGAAAGTCACATCCTTGTTCATCTTACTGACCCATTGTCTGCAAGAACTGCTGAATATGGCCACCATTGTTTACACCATATTTCTCACAGCATCCCTGATTACAACGGGGTCAAGAGACATTGCAAAGTTCTTCACAGGTTCCTTGATCTCCTGGAGGGACTGCAGATGGGTTGGACGTAGTTTGGCCATAACTTGGCTCCAAAATCACAAGCGTAAGACATGGGGTGAAGCAGCAGCCTAGTGAACAGGTCCATTTTGCAAAATGATTTGACTCAAGGCCTAAGTATGAGGACAAGATGCAATTAAAACGAATGTGACCATACATTTTAAGATATGTCGGAATATATGTTACAACTCATAGTAGTGAAGCTGACTGAAATTCAATCCTTACTGTAACACAAAAAGAATGGATATAACTATATATTGACGATGCATATTGTAGTACTATATGAACTTGAGTTGGACTTGACTGTGCAAGGGGTTTAAAATTTTTGAGTCACCAAGTTCAATACTTCAGTCACCAACCTTGACTCACCACAGTTAACACTTTCATCACAGACGGAAATATTTTTCTCCCAAAAATGGATCATCAAAGAAATCACCAAATAATTTGTGAGTCACCTAATTCCTTGGCTCCAAATAATTCATGTGAGTCACATTAATTTAAGAAAAGCTTTGTATTTCACCATCTTACAAGTCCAAAAAAATCAAAAAGAGAAAAAGAGAACCAGCAGGGGTGATTGAGAACCATCATCAATGGCCAAGAATCAGGAGCATCGGTGGCTTAGAAATGCAGCTAAGGATTAGACATGATAAGGTCATGTCAATGTTGAGTTGGGTCTGTTCATGTGTCCAGCTCTCTGCTAATACAGCTGTCATTTTGTTTTGTTTCAAAAAACTTAATGCCAGTCTTCTTGAGTTGAGCTCAAGCTGAGTGATGCAGGGAATCAGTCATATGTTCAGGTGATGAAGAAAATTTTGTGGTGACCAAAATATTTCTCTGGTGACGGAAATATTTCCTTGGTGACTGATGTATTATTTTTTAGCCTGAAATACTTTCTTGGTGATGGAAGCAATAGTTAGGTGACTGAATGAAGTTCTTTTCTGACCGGTGTATTTACCCTGGTGATGGAAGTATCTGCCTTGGTGATCTCTAAAATGGTGCCCATTTAAAATGACCCGAGTGCTGTCATGTCCAAAGAGGGTCGATATAGAACACATTTTGCGTCATTAATTTGTAATTTAACGCACAATTTCTGGAATGTTTTCCCGCTTTCTTGACACTTCCAAAATAGTTGAAAGAGGTGAAATACTGACTTGAGTCAGCTGAACGTGAGTCAACTTAATTGCGAGGATGGAGCATCCCCTCACCATGGGCGAGTCTAAAAGTGGTGATTCACAAAATGTCCCTTGGGGGATATAGAGCGAGGGAAATATAGTGCAAGAATATTTCCCGCTAGACAGTACATAAGGGGGGAAGTATTCCAGAAATCGTGCGTTAAAGAGTTTCGTTTATTCTAGGACACCGTGTATACCGTTGTCTTGCACTGTCCACGCCTGGAGTTCCTGCAGTGAGGACGAGTAAAGCATCCCCAAACTGATAGCGGTCGTGGGAAGGACTTTTGGTAGACCCTGTACGCATGATTGGTCGGGGCGAGTAAATAAAGGTTCTCGGCGTACCCCATGCGTGCAAGCAACATGATGAAGTCCGACCTCTTGCACTTCACGCTGACCGCCACGTGCGCCATTGCTCTCCTCTCATTCGCCGTGACCCAGTTCCTCTATTACCAGAAGTACCCCGTAGCCACGAGGGCCTCGACCAGAGTCGTAGACGAGCGACTCGCCTTTCCCGCCATCACTCTGTGTGACCATTTCTACAGGTTGTTTCACCATGTTTGATTTTTGGGTCATGTGACAGACGAGCGCATCTCTGAGTTGCAGATACACTGACGCGGAGTCCGACTTTGGCTTCCCTGTGTTGCCCTTCGTGAAGAAGAAGGATTTGATCATTGCAGATCCAAGCAGAGTTTATGCACGACTCGCCATGTTCGACCGGACCGTGGAGGAGTTCTTGTGGGGGTAGGAGAGGGTCTGGTCCGCATGTCATGCGAATCCGACATTCATTATGTCCTGCTGTTGGCACAGGTACTACTTCACCGCCGACATGATCATGGAGAGGTGCTCAGTGGGGGGCATAAGTTGCGTCTACCCGAAGGATGCGATCAGGGCCAAGTACACCAATGGCTCCTGGCCTCCGGCTGCGGGGGACTGGGTGGAGATCGAGGTCCCTGCCGGAAAGTGGATTTCTCGCATCCTGGCCGACTCTCAGTTCGGCCACAACCACATGTGTCACACGCTCGTCGCGAACGTGACCTCGAACTTCTCCTTGCCAGGTTTCAACAATCAGTCTTAAGATCTAACAAACACACTACTTGGTACTGTGTCTATGCATATGCACGTACAGTAGCTATGCGCACATTGGTGGTAAAAGCTAAGCTACTTTCTTGCAGGAGGGAACTCTCTGAGTGTGACCTTCTCGCTCGAGTACATGAGACGATTCAAGCACCTGGCAGTTCACGTCCACGATCGCCACGAAGAGGTCTTGCTGCCGGTCTACGCCATCGCCGACCCGACGTCCATCTCTCTGCCGCGGCCGCCACAGTATGTCGAGGTCTTCAGCGACGACTTTAACCTTATGACGAAGAAGAAGGTCAAGATGTTCCCCAAGATGTACCACAATGCCAACGTCAAGTTCCACCAATGCAATGCCTCGGAGGACTACAGCAAGAACTTGTGCGACTTGCGGACGGCGTGGAGGAAAAGACTGGCAACAGTCAGGGCAACCGTCGGCGCGGACAAATTTCGCTGTGTCCTGCCGGGCATTATCGTGACGGCAGAGGACAAGTTGCCCGTCTGCCAGCACCCGTACTACGCCACCATGGAGGGCGGCGACCCCATGCTGGGCTTGTTGGACTTGATGCAAGGCTCGGACATTGCCCAAGTCCTCAACATCAGCAAGAACCCATACGGCAGAGACATGATTACTATGCTGACCCAACCGGTCATCGGAAGCGAGCTGGTGGGCAGTATGTCGTTCAAGGGGGAAATGGAATGCCTAGAGCGTTGCTCCTATTACCAATACAAGTTGTCAGAAGACCAGGTTGACCCCTTCCAGGAGGAGATGTACAACGTCGACCTGCTCTTGTACTTCGGCTCCTTGACGAAGGAAGTGTGGGAGGAGTATCCAGCCTACGAATTTTTGACTTTCCTCTCAGACATTGGTGGGATGATGGGTCTTTTATTGGGTGCTTCCCTCCTGTCATTGATGGAATCTGCCATTGCGCTGGTGGCAAAATTCGCTGCCAACTGCAACAAGTCGCCCAGAGCTTAGAAGCTGAACAGACACGTCAACCTGAGCTAGTTCAAGATCAGGCTAGTTTCAAATGGGACTTTTTCTGGAAATTCACATTTTTTCATTCTGGATTTTGGGCATAGGGTCAAATTAAAAAGGTTTGACTAAAAACGTTTTGGGTCGTTTTCTATCTGCACTTTTAATTTGAAGGTTTACTACAGTAGCACAGAACATAGAGCTGTCTGAATTTGTAACTCTAAAAATGCTCTGTTACAAAAGTGTCCCTGATTGATCTGAAATTTTAGTGGGTAATGTCTAGAATTAGCAAAAAAAGAAATTCAGCTCAACCAGAGACACTTTTATAACATAGCATTTCTTGGAGTTTGCTATGTACTCTCTATACATAAGTAGTGACACTTCAAATTAAAAATGCAGATAGTAAATCAATATTTTTTTTCTTCAAAAAATGAGACTTGTACCAGCTACAGCAGAGTCCAGTGCCCATTTTCCACCATGAAAGTTTTTGAACTAGCCCTATGCCCAATAAATCCAATGGTCCCAAATTACAGTTTCACAGTTCAAAAGCAGTCAAGAACCAGAGCCAGAACAAGTACAACAAGCTCAAGATCACCAACCTCAAATGTTCCCTTGCCAGGCGAAGTTTATGGGCGACAAAAGAGCCATTTTCATCCTCAACATCAAGGTCCGCCCTGAAATAGGTGCTCACATGGGTGTTAATGCGCTTGTCTCAACTGCACCTGCTCCAAATGTCCATATGCGGAGTCCGGGTGGACCTGACTTAACTTCATCTCCGAGCATGCATAAAAATGTAGAAGGCGGATCTGCTTCTGGGACTGTCAATCCGTGACACTTCTTGCTGAACTCATTGCAGAAGCTTCTTTAGTTGATGCAAATGTTTAGCAAATGTGGTGACTCACCAGTGCTTGCACCCGATTCCTGTCAAGCCTTTGCTTTAGTAGCCTCGTTCTAGGGATTTTGGCCGTTGTTGCGCACAACGTGACACTGCAGAACAAAGCTGCTCAATCCTGTCAAGGACTACTGAGACAGAGTGTGGAACTGTGACTAAGCGGTGGCGACCACCAGGTCCGCCTGCGACCAGTCTGTCGTGGACTCGGGTGACGAATGCGCTGCAGGTGTGAGGCCCCGCGTTTGTGGCACCGAGCGCGCATTGAAACAAGTGCCCTGTGCGATCTCTGCCCGCCCATTAAGCTTCAGGAAACCCCAAAAGTAAAGCTTTGAGCAGCTTAGGGTGACGAAGGGGGGGTCAAAATTCCTTTTTTTCTTTTGTCGTCGTCCGTCGACGTGACCATAAGATCGATCATGGGGCTCTGGACTGCGTCCGTCCAAACGACGCCTTCACAGCAGGGAATCTGTCACCTGTTCAAGGATTTTCCAGGGCCTTAAACCCATAATTTCTTGGTCGGTCGGCGTATCTGATCTGCGGACATTGGGATTGGAGTCGTTTTCCTGTCACCGGACCCCGACGTGTTTGTGTATGACTTGGTGCACGTCGCAGTCGTGCTCGAGGATGCACTTAAGACACGTTGGCACTTACGTCTTGTCGTTCCGCGACTTGACCGGGAGCAGAAGCTCGGGGTTCCTTAAGCGCTTCTTAAGCTCTCAGCTTTCAGAAGATGTGAACACTGCAAGCAAGTGAAGACGACTGAGGAGAGACGGACCTATAAAATTCGGGCCGGTTAGATTTTTCTTCTCCCTCTTCTTGTTCATTCCCCCATGAGCTACCCAACGGACCGGCCACTCGGTCAGACACCCGGTGCGGGAGGCACACGGTGCGCCGTGCTGGCAGCCAGTGCGCCGCAGCGCGGGACGTGACGTGATGTCTGGTGGAGCGTGATTTGTGGGGGGTCACGTTCGAACTGTGCGCGTCTCCTGCTCCATCTATCTTGTTGTACTCTTCGAAGATGAACACGGGGAATCACCATGGGGGGAAGATGGAGGCAGCAATGACGAAGGGGGCCTTCGCCGCTCACGCCAATGTGAACTTTGTTTTGATTAAGCCCCATGAGGTCTGCACAACAATGCAAATGCTCCGTAAAGACCGATCAGAACACATCTCTACTACGTGGGTGCCACAATCGGCAAGCTTTGACAGCGCACGTAAAGAAGCCGCTTAAGCTCGATTAGCAATTGGCGATTTTTTTCCCTCTCCGCAAGAGCCTCTCAAGGTCTGCGCAATCACGTCCGCCGTCAGCATGATCTGCTCAGGTGCCCACGACGTCTGATCAAACGTCGACCTGCCAGCATTATTTCAGCTCCGTCCTTATCTGCACACTTCCTTATCGATAGCAGCCACCTTTTGACTGACGAGCGGTCCGTTCGTAACATGTGGGCCGACAATGCTCGCCCCGCTCCCGCCAGGCAGATCCTCTTGCTCCTGGCGCTCTTCTTGACGCTCTCCATGCTGCGGATCTACTTCGAGAGGCCCAAAGTCGCTGTGGTCGACGACAGCTTGGAGAGCAAGATCCGCGCGGGGTTGGACCACGTAGCGGCCGGTGTGACTGGCGAGGCCGGTGAAAACAATGTCGAGGCGACTGCCAGGCAGGTCCTCATTGCTGGCTTCGCAAGGTCCGGAACCAGCTTTCTGGCAGACCTGGTCAAGGCCTTTCCAGGTAGGTGCAGTGGTCCTGATTCTACAGGTATACATACACTCAGCCATCAAAGTCTATTATAGTTATAAAGTCCCCCTTCAATCGCGGAAAGTACCAATATTGTTATAACTACATTTATATTACATCGTCGTTAGGTAGGGCTTTGTTTTCCGAGTGTTGATCCGAGTCCACTGGCGAGGCGAAATTTAGCCGTACTTTACTTACTTTACACTGCTACAAGATGACACAGTGGAGCAGAAATCTCTGGTCGAAGTATTTCTTTTAAAGAATAACAAATAAAAAGAGCTGAATGGCCCTAATAACTTTGACAATACTACCAGAGCTATTATATTATTGATGACTGATATTCACTTCTACTTAAGACAGGGACTGAAAGTATAAAATCTGAGAACCAGAAACAGACCAAGGTGACAGATTTCTCTAGGGAAAGAACTTATATTTCCGTTAGAAATAACCTTTAAGACACTCTTTAAAAGTGACGACCTCTTAGATGGATTTTATTCGTCACATTCGTCACGAGTCTTACTGCAGTAACTTTTTACCGAGTTGACATCAATGAAGTACACGATTTTTGTGACTCCCTAAAGAAGGTCAATGTCAACTACAATTGGGTCGAGTCGAGCCTCTGACATTTTTCACCAATGATTCAGAGTTTTCTTAGTCTTGTGCAAAAGCTTCAAGGCTGAGCAGTCACTCTGGTCTCTTCCAGGGTCTTACTACTCGTTCGAGCCTCTGATGTTGTTCAGCGGAAAGACGTTGTCCACTTTCCAAGACCAGCTGACTCTGCTTAAGGCTGTGTTGACCTGCAACTTTGGAAGCGACGTAGCCAAGGACTACTTGCGATTCCTCCAAGAGCACAAAGCAAATCGCTTCATGCGAAGGAACGAGAGGATTTTCCAGGGTCGTGCGAGTAACAGATATTGTTCAGGCAGCACTTGAACAACGCACCGGTTGGCGTGAGCAGTCTGCGTAAGACTCATAACAGAGCTTTAGTGGACGCCAATCTCTATTTGGCGGCGAGAAACAACATTCCTCTTGGAGGGAGGAGTGGCATTCCTTTCTCGGCTGAAACGCCACTCCCTTTTGGCAACCCTGACTGGGCGGTCTGTGGTCACATAAATGGTTTTAGTTGAAGCATTAATGTGTGCCAACAATAGTAAATTTGTTGCTAAAAGTGTAGTGGAATGGAACATTTTTCATCTGAAGCAGGAGTGGGAACGCCACGCCTTTTTTTAATGGGTGGGTGGGGTGGGGGAGTGAGAACAACTGAATGAGTTCTAACAACGTTAAGAGTCTTTCCAAGCTCTATTGTAGACTGAGAGTAATCTGTACTAAAATTATAATTATGCCACCCAAACACAGGCATGTGAAGAAGAGGAGCTTTGCTACTCCTGGCAGTTCCAGCAACGTGCCTGTTCACTTCTGCCTGTCAAGGTTAAGCAGACTTAAGATTTATATAGCACCTTAAGAGAGAGACGGACCCATCCTGGTCTTCTCGTCTTCCCCAGGTGGTGAAGACCGTGCGCGTGGAGTCACTCGACCAAGTCGAGCCGTTGCTCCAGGACTCGGACCTGGCCGAGCTCAGAGTCATTTCTCTCGTCAGGTTCGGTGTGAGCAACTCTGAAGGGGTTGAACGCATCTGTGCATTTCTTTTCTTCCAGAGATCCCAGGGCAGTGAAGCAATCTCAGGTAGAGACGTTTTGCTCGTTGCACAACAGGTGAGGCGTGGGGGACGCATGCTCGATGTCACGCGCCAACCCATTTCCATTTCAAAGTCCCATTTCTTTGTCTGGGCAGAAAAGCCCACCCTGAACTGTGCTTGGACGTGGAGACGTTCTGCCAGAACTACGGGCGCAACATCAGGGCGTCGATGGAGCTGGCGAGAAAACATCCAAAAAAAGTCCTCCTGCTGCGCTACGAAGATCTGGCCACAGAGTAGGTTGAGTTTGAACACGCCCAACTTTTTTTCATCTTGTTCTTCTTCTTCCCACTCTTGGCAGGCCTTCGGCCGAGGCGAGGAAAGTCTTCTCCTTCCTGGACCTGCCCGTGGTGGCCTCGATCATTGACTTCGTCAAGTCTCACACGGACCTGGAGGAGAAAGAGAATAGATACAAGGACCCTTACGGCACCGTCCGCTTCGACAGCGGCGCCACGGCATCTCAGTGGCGGCTCACGGCCAGGTTCGCGGACGCGTTCGCCATCCAGCAGACGTGTCGCGAGCCCATGGAGGCCATGGGCTACCGGTTGTTCGGCAGCAACCAAGACTTGAAGAACATCTCGGGCTTGGAAGCGTTTGTGTCCCCCCGCTACTAGCCGGGTGTCCATACCTGTCTGGCCTCACTGTTGTACCCTTTAAAGCGCGTTGGCAACATCACAGCGAGAGAAAAAAAGAGCAATTTTTCCCTCCCCCCTCCATGGACTGCTAAGAAGTCATCCAAGAGTGATACTGATAGTGATAAGTCAGTCAGTCCACAGCAGTCGGTCCATGGCGTCCAGGGTAGCGATGCCAACGAATCGAGCCGAGTCGAGGCCCGACTCGACTCGCTTACACTATGACTCGACTCGCGAGCCGACTCGTTTAGTGATTTGAATTGTAACGACTGAATTTCTGTATGCTGCACAGCGCAGTGCAGTGTAGCACACCAGTAGCCAGGTTGTAGCAAACTTTGTTCTTATTCACTGGGTGCTTGCATAAAGTTTGTGTAGCAATTCATTGTGGTGGGTTAGGTCGAGCAGGTGTTGACACAGTTGTGACTCAGCATCAGCTCGGAATACCCCAGCTCGTTGTCGGCTCGGTACCGACCCGGCCCGGATCGAACAAAAATCCGGCTCATCACTAGTCCAGGGCTTAAAAGCCAACAAATCTCGACCGCTCCTGGCGCCAGATTGTCCAGCAGAGGCTGCAGCCTCCTCACGCCCACTTTTATTTTGGCAATTAAACATGTCTTTTGTGTCTCAGAAGTTGCAGAAAAGACTTCGTGTTCTCGAACAATCGCACACGGCTTGCCAAAAAATGGGCCCTTCGCAAGGCCTAGGCCCACCTCGTAAACGTCTCGGCCGCACCATTCGCACTTGCTTCAAAGATTTGTGCGCTCAGATAGGGCGTGAGTTTATTGTGGGCAATGAGAGATGTGCTTACTCGGGTTCGTTTCGGGAACAATAGCTTGATGGCTTCTTCTGGATTGCATACGAGTGGATATTTTTGAGATGCACAGCACATTGGGGCATCGGCTTCAGCAGATGGACGATGAGTGCAAATATCTGCGCAGATGAGAAGGGCTCTAAGTTATTCTGCAGTTTTTTCTTCCTGCCAGGGCAATGCAAAAAAAAAAAAGATGCACGCAATCGTTGCCCTTTCATGTTGTATTAAAGTAATGGGCGTCTCTCTTCTGTCTCAGCTTCGAAGTGACTTAGACGGACCTGCTTGGGTAGGATTGGACGTAAATCAACGTGAACAACAACAGCCCAGTGAGTCTGGAGTAGAGCTGACCCGGCCTCGGTCCGGCCCGGCCAGGCTCAAGAATTCCCCAGTCAGAAAAGTGATTTTTATCATAGAACTGGTGTTTATGGAGCTCCATTAGGCTTTTTGTGACCATCTTCAGTAAAAAAGTGAGCTCGTGGAAGCCCTTTGACAGTCTATCGTTCAATGTATTTGCAAAAAAGTGTGCAAAGTCCGCAGAAAAGAGCAGACTTTTTGCACCTTGCACGGACTTATTGAGCTCTGATTCCCGATTTCTACTTTTTTCGTATCGCTCACTACGCTCGAGCGGGACAAAAAGTAGCACTTGAACGGGACAAAAAGTGCTACTTTTTGTCCCGTTCTGCGCTACTTTTACCAGGAAATGCTGGCAGTTCTACGAGGTTCTTCAGCACTGGCCCAGACTTCTGAAACAGTTTGAGGCTGGGCCATGCAAAAGATGGTCAAGATCTTCAGCCAGGCGCAGATTCTGCTGGCCAGTCAGAATTCGAACTCTCCAGCAGTAGTAGTGAGCAAATAGTGGAAATCTGCAATCGAATGACAAGTTAGCGGTACAAAAAGAGGCCTTCTGGGCGAGCGATGTCAGTCGGGCCTTCTCAAGTTGCAGGGCGAAAGCTCTACTCTTCGTATAGGTCATATCCAGTGTGTTTATTCTTCGAGCAAGTGCAGGGATGAGACTGTTCGCGCGCTAAATGCCTGACATCTTATGTAACGAGAAGGTGCTTTATCAACAGTCCTCTGTAATATTGAAAGGAGTAGAAAAATTTTCATGCATGTTTGACTCGTGCTGCAACTATTCGAATCTTCATCTTTGCGCACAGATTTCTTGAACTAAGTTTTTGCCTGTTTGGCATCGACTCGAAGATTAGGAAGTGGCAAAAAGTCCCTGAAAAGTTTTCAACCAGAAGTCAGCAGTCTGGTCAGCCCACGACGCATTTTTGAAGATGTTGGTCGTGCCGACGCTGCCCAAGTCTCCCACCTTCGATCCCGTGCGCATGGGGAGGTTGGGTCACACATTGAACAACAGAGACATCAGCATTATTTGGATGTTCTGTGTAACTTGATGGTCGAAGAAGCTTAAAAATATTGGCTGTAGGGTCTTCTTGCATGACAGTGGAAGACGCTTAATCGCCAACAACTTCCTGAGGAGTCTTCTAACAATTAGATCCCTTTATTCGGCGAACGAACAAACATTTTTTCAGTCGATTAAGCAGGTTTCCTCGCCCCGAAGGACTCATGGATTGAACGAACACAGGAAAGACACCGCTTTTCTGCCCACTCAAGTCAGAATTCAAGTTCGAGGTCTTAGCGTAGGAAAGAAATTCGACTTTCAACTCAAGAATTTATTTCCTAGCGACTGCTATGTGGGTAGTAAATTGTCCGATTTTCACCTAGTGATTGTCCCGATGCCCTCTGAAGTCTCTGACAAGGGAAATCCGAACAATCGTTCAGGGAAAAAAATGTTCTGATGCTGTGAGAACCAATCGAATATTTGTCGTACTCACGAAGTCCAACTCAGTTATGAGTGCAGCATCCTCAAAGTCCAGATTCCAAGAGAGGTCAGAAATTCGTTTCTGTCTTTCGTTGTAAATTGTGGAGGGAACATGAGCAACAGGACAAGGAGCTGTCCTTAAGTACTAAAGCAAGGAAGGACTAAAAGTGAAGGGTCCAACGGAAGGAGCTGTCTCAGAGCAACTAAATTGCCATCTTATCCTGACCCCTATGCAGTGAGAAAGGGTTATAAAAGGAGGCAAATTCTGCCTCCTTCATCGCTCATCAGAAGGTTCTCTCCAGGACAACCCCTCCTGCTCCAGCTGTCTCCTCGCCCCCACTCCGCCCAAACACTCTGCTGGACAAGCTGTCCTCAGGCAAAGACTTCTCTGTCACAACCTATTTTGTTCCCTCCACTGCCTGGTCGAGCTTGGCCATTCAGTTGCAGATCGGTCAAGTACGAGTTGCCGGTCTAGTTGTCCTAATCCTTGTAGGATAAGTTGCATGTGTCCCCTGCAGAAGAGCAAAATACTATCTTTGTATACAAAAAACCTCTGTGTTGGTCCTCAAAACAAAGTGGCACCCAGTCTGACGATCCAATTGTGATGATCTGAAGAAGAACCTCACACACACTGTACTTTTTTAATCTGTCTTGTCATGAGGATTCACAGTTGAATTTGCTGCTGTGTTTCGAGATGAAGGCTTGTGATCCACATCGAAAGCTCAGGCGAGCCTTGACCAGAGCAGATGACTCAGGCCTGTGGGCGATTAGGGGAATTCGAACAGACTTAAGACGAAGATTGTACTGATGAAGGCGTGGAACTCTTTGATAAACGAAATGACTGGTCAGACACAAGGCCAGCAATTGGAGGATGACAGCTGTTAGGGAAGAGACACCGGAGTGTCTCTCCCCAACTATAAAAAACGTCCAGGCTTTACTGCAAAGAGATCCACACCAAGCAGAAGAGTGGGAAATGACACTTGATGCATCGCACACTCTCTTGGAAAGACCAGCACTGAGTCAGGATAGCTCTTTTTCCAAGTACATCTGGTGTTCCTGCTTGTCTGCTGCACCTGGCATGTCTGCTGCCCCTCTTGTGGTTGTTCCTTCGGCTATTCCTGGTGGTCCTACTTGCTGCAGCAGCTACTGGTGTCTTTGCTGTTCCTGCTCTTCCTCATGCTTCTCTTTCCAGTGCAGATGGAGGGAGACAACTGCATATGGGTGGCTTGTACAGAACTGTGAAGCGGGAAACACCCTCTGCGGAAACCTTAGTCAACACTCAGCAACAAGTTTGGGTACAAGTCGAGATAGCCCAGCAATACAGTGGCCGCAGCGGATCTCCAGATCAATAGGCTGGAAAAGTGCCATGACTGTGAAGCAAACTTCTATGTGGCCGTTGAACGTCTTAATGCAAAAGTTCAACAGTGCTATGTGGATTGGTGGTCAAGCCGTGGAATGCACGAGTCTCTAGAATCTGAGTGAGTGGGCCACCTTCGACTTGAAGGAATGCGGCGTACCAACCGCCTCAGGATAGGCATGGAGGATAGTAAGAGATCCACGGTGGATAGGAACATCAATGCGCCCCAAAGTGGCTTGGTGGCAGCCGTCCCCAGCTCCACTGTGGATGCTAAGAAGGAAAGGTCGATTGGCAACTCTTCTGGGGAGAATCCTCCTTGATCGTTTTGTGCACAAGCGCATCCAGTCTCCCAGTGCACCCTCTTGCAGGCCTTGTTCTCCCCAGATGTCCGCAGACAGCTGATCACGCTCAGCTTCAACTGTCTTTCTGCTGATCACCTGGCGTCTGACTGTCCTGGACCAAATGGTTGTGACTCATGACGCATCATGGTGTTTTGCCTGGGGTCCGCTGCCTTGTGATGCCTTGACGAGACAGCTCAGCTTCATCAGCCTTGCGTGTACCCACTTGCTCAAGTGCACTCCTTCCCAGCTGAAGACCATCCTGAACGTGGCCAAGTCGAGAAGGTCCAGACCAGAGGACCCAATTCATATCCAGCTGAAGAACACTTCGTGTCGAGTAAAGCCTCACCTTTGACCATACTTCTCTATGCTCACCCAGCCTTGCACTGTGAGAAAAAAGCGACGGATGAAAGTATCATGTGTGCACTTTGTACTTATGTCTCACGCTTCCCTCAGCAGGTAAACGGGAGTGGGTAGAGATGATGACTTCAATGAATTGAGGTTTCATGTGGAACATTCGGGTTACAGTGAGGTCACGTACATAGAGAACATGGGCGTCGGTGGATCGTGACGTCGGTGGAGCCCTTATTTGCTGTCTGCTCGTGTAACTCGGTGATGGGACGATGGGCTCGGGCTGGGCTGGGCTTGAGCTCGGCTTGAGCTCGGCTTGAGCTCGGCTTGAGGCTGGGCTGATGGGACAGTCATTCCAGAACAGGCATTGGAAGCATTTCCTGCCAGCACGGAAGAAATGTCCATTTCCGACACGAGAAAGCCATTTAGGGACTTCTTATGCGCCTTCTGCTCCATGCTGAATGTGGTCATCTGCTTCACCGTGAATGAGGACAACTTGCTGAGGTGATGGCGTTGCTCGGCTCATTATAGTACTAAACCACACATTATAAGACTGCGCATCTTCACATACATGGGACCTTGTGCGCTAGGGTTGGTATGAGCCAAGAGATCTGCGAGCTCGAGCGAGCCAAGATATCTTTTTTTTCACCATGTGATTCAAGCCAAGACCTATTTCATATTTTTAGTGCGAAATGTGCAGTGGTACAATGTAATCATGCTAGAGAATCCTCCACAGTTAGAACATTTTTGTCAGATTTGCCAGCATGATAATAGTGATGCAGGCTCATAGAAAAATGCGGGACGAGCCAAGAAACAAGTCGAGCTGACTCGACCTTTCATCTCACGAGCCTCAAAAGAGCGTCGGCTCGTCAAAGTTTTGGGCTAGCTCGAGACCATCCCTGATGGTCTCGCCCCCTAACTTTGCACACGTTGGGAATCAGCATGACCCAGCGGATGTTACACCTTAGTTCAGCATTGGGTGCCCCATACTCTTGAGCTCCCATTCAATGCCCGAGTCCCCCCCCCCCCAAAAAAAACCCCACTAAATAGCATCTGAAATGTTGTCTGATGTGTTGAAATTGTTCTCATGTGGGATCCAGCAACCCTGCACAACACGAGGACATGCATAATCACAAGTGGATCAAACAGGGGTTTCCAACATTTTTTCTTTCAGCAGCTGGAAAGCCAAGATCATGGAATCAAATTTGCCCAAGAATGACTCTTGACGAGCATAAACATGTTCTCAATCGGTTGGGCCAGTTGCATATGTACAGAAAGGTCACAGTCCATAAAAAAAGCAATTTAACAACTCTGTTGACTCAGGTTCTAAATCCAGATTGATTTATGCTGGGAGTGTCCGTCAAATTGTGCACTGCAATGGTATTTTCTGTACAGACTGCACGGGGGCTGGGGATGAGTTCCAGTGCTGCCATTTATAGTGAAGATCTTCAACCTTCACTCTTCGTTTCAGCCGATTTCTGTTCAGATTCCTGGTCTGAGTGCACAATTTCATGTGGATGCCCCAGTAGCAAAGTCAGGTAGTTTGAAGGAAGATAAAGAAAAGGAATTTTTCATTTTGTTCCAATCTGTTTGTGTCAAAGGAGCAGGTGAGTTAACCGTGCACTGCATCAGATAACCTAACAGGGGTCGTGTGCACCCCCATTTCTTATAAAGGGCGTGCCTTTTGACTTCTAACTCACTGAAGCCCAGAAAGGAATGAATGTTTTTTATGTCAAAATTTATTACTCACTTTTTAAACAAGTAATGGGAGGACTTGGACTTTGTTATTGAATTACCTAGATCGATCGTCAACTGATGGAGTCCATTATGGTCACACATGCACGCAATAGGGTTTGCGGTCGAGTAACTCGAAATTGGAGGTATTTCGAAGATTTTTTTTTTCAAAAACTCGTAATTCAAACTTGATATAAACATTTTTTTTTACTGAAGTTTGGCAACAGCAAGAGGATGCATTCGCCTACAAACGTGAGTGGGTGGAAAGAGCTCTCAAATAGTTTCCTATTTTACAGATTTGGCAACCATTTTCAGAGGTTAACAGCGGTTGGAACTCTTCCTCCATCAACATAAGGTGGCAGCTCTGGTTACAGCAACCTATGAGCCCACTGGTGTCTGTGATAAGTCTGTGTGTCAGAGGTTCCGGCTTCATTTTCCTTGTGAGCCAACCAGGAATTGAAAGTTTCAGAGAACCAGAAAGAAGCTGATTGAAGTGAGCCAACTTGTTTGAGTTAAAAAAATATTTGGGTTGAGAAGAATTTAAACATTGTATTCAATTCTACGCCCTCCTCTTCTGTCTCTTGCTGCACCCAAGACAGTCAATAACATTGTGCTATGCATACAAGGCTTACAAAGTCAGAGTATGGTCAAAGGTATTTCAACTACAACTCACGGTCAATACTGAAACTCAAAATTTTTGCTGAAATTTGAAATTTCAATCTTTTCGCAAAGCTCAGTACGTGCTGGAGTTTTGGATACGTATACTCAGTCACACGCATATTTCTTCATCTTTAAAGAAGTCAATCTCTTTTCGTGGCATGAAAATAGTCTTTAAACGAATTCAAGAGTAACGAGTTAAAAAGACGCGTGAAACTAAGCTATTTCTGGAAAATCGTCTCATTTTGGGAGGCCTGAAAGCTGTGAGAAGTGTGCATAAAAGCACCATCTAGTGATGACTTCAGGCATTTCACTCAGAAACAAAGTCAACGAGCCAAAGTTGAAGGTCTCTGAAAAGAGGACTTTTCTCCTTAGTTGGAGGCCATTCAAAGAGAACTTAGCTGAGCTTAATAGAGGATGCCTCTTTTGACATCTCCACGCTCAGGTACTGACTTGAGGTGGCCAAAATGTGCAAAAAAAGCCCCCTCCATTGACGATACCAGCTGAATTCCCCTTGAATGGCCTCCAATTAAGGAGAAAAGTCCTCTTTTCAGAGACAAAGCACCTTCAACTTTGGCACGCAGACTTCGTTCCTGGGCGAAATGAGTGAAGAGTCTGTGTATGCTTTGCCCCAACTCCAAGGGGGCCCTGAAGATTGGGTAGGTGAAGCTCCCGCCATCTATCGACAATGACAGGAGTCCACGAGCAGTTTGATGCGTTCATTCGTGATCTATGCCCTGGTGCGTACCCTTCAGGTAACAATCATGTGGAGAATCATGGCAGTTCGAAGCCGCGGGGTCGGACTCATCGGTGCCTGAATATGGCGCTGTCGTAGTCGACGCAGACGAAGCATCTCTTCTCCAGGGGGTACGAACGAATTCTGACCGTGATGGACGAGACGTCGCACTGGGCGGACACTCTGCCCAAGCTCTCCCTCAGCCTGGAGAGCAGAGAGTTAGAGACGAGGGTGTTGCTGACCTCGTCGCACACCATGCTCATGGCAGAGATGGCCTCGTGAATGTTGACGAACTGACCCACGATCTCGGCGTAGGCAAGATATCTGTCCTGCCAGAAAAGCTTGGTCACGAATCCTGCAGCCTTAAGCCTGCCGCCGTGACTCGTTATAAGCTTCTTCAGGTCTTCCTGGTGGTACCTGAGGTCTTCCATCTGGAACCCGCTCTTGACTGTAACGTACTTGTCGACGTGATCTTGATGCACTAACGGCTCAAGGCTGACCTGGACTGGGTAGTGGTCAGACACCCTGAGCATCAGGCTCCCCGGGATGGAGAATTGGGCGTCGTATCGAAAAGTGGCCGCCGATCCCTTTTCAATCAGATCAGCAGCCTTTCCATAGGCAATGATGCGGTCGTAGGCAACGCTTGAGTTGGTCGCCGTCGTGTCCAGCCAGTCGGGGATCAACCAATGATACTTCGCACTGGTCCTCGTTCTGATCCTGCTCCAGTCTGACGCGCTAACGTAGGAGCCACCTGCGTTCAAGTCCCCAAGGATGAAGATCTTGGTCGTCCTGAAAGCAGCTTTCGTCCAGTCGATGACATCATGAAGAGCATCGATCTCCGTAGCTGCATTCTTGGCCTGAGTGTGGACGCCCACGAACGTGACCTCCTTGGCGTCCTTCACGCAGTGGGTTCTGAACTGGACCACGAAGGGCTCTCGAGCGAAGACGTTGTCATGATCCTCGTAGACTCCGCTCTTCTTGAGCTGGAATCTGGAGGGCCTAAACAAGAATGCATATTGCTCCTTGGATCGCCCTCGACCAAGTCTAGGAGAGACTATCCAACTGTACTCCTCGCCACCTGCTCCATTTACTTCAGCAACAAGTGCCTCGACAGCATTGCCGGTGCTGTCGACAATCTCCTGCAAAAACAGGACGTCGTAGCACCTGATGATCTGAACCAAGACATTAACTGTCTCGACGTCTCTCATCTTGGCTTGGTCAAAGCGCCGAACCTTGAAAGCTCCAATGAGAGCGGACCGCTCAACATGCCTGCTGTTCGTGCTGAAGTTGGACTGACGTGAGGCTCCCGTCTCTCGCCTGGGGGTCGGGGCCTCCGATATGGACACTCGAGCAGTTCTCTTACTGCCGCTGTCATCTGGGTACACGTAGTCGCTCTCCTTCTGCTTCCCAGTGCACTTGGCACAGTTATTGTTTCCCATGGCTGAGGCAGCTCGCAACACCGGGAGGGAATGCTGTCTGAACAGCACGATCAATCCGTCCAAGTGCGTTCATATGACTTCCTTCGTGCCTACAGAACGTGGTCTGGAGAAAAGAGGAAGTCGGCCTCACCCTTTTTTACCTATGACAAGGAGATAAAGAGCGACCACGCTGAACACGAGCCTTAATGGAAATCTCATGTTCGCTCACAGCGGCTCCTTGACAGCCACGAGCTCAAACAACTCGCTGATGTCGACGTCCCTTGACGAGATGTCAAGGATGGGCTGCGTATGCAGCCACTCGAGGCAGTGAGCGATCGGGCCAGAGTTCATGACTCATGGCCAAGCGCACACGTACTTGGCCCACAGGCTGCACTTCACGCAGATGATTGCTGGACTTGTGCGTACACAAGAACACCAGGGCTTGCTCGATACTCAAGGAGTCATCGATCGGAACTTTTTTCTGTCGGATTCTCGGTTTATTTGACCAAGTCGTTGGTGCCGACATTGAATGGGGATTTCAACAAGCGACTCTACTCATTTTTCTTCTTCGACTGAGCGACCGTGCCCTCCTGGAATCCGTTGCGGAACCTCCTGCGGACGACGCTCAGGTGGCGAAGGCGGCCGGTGCCGGTGGTGTGGCGGCGTCGAGCCTTCACAGACCTGCAGATGAAAGACATTTCAGAGATGGCGGAACCTTTCTGGCGGCTGCACACGATTCCGGCAGTTGCTGTGGACAACCCGGGACTTCCACTGATCACTGTGAAGTGATCCGACTTGGTGGAATTAGGTTTGCTGTCATCAATATGTTGTAATGACTGACACAAGTGTGACGAATGAGACGAGTCACGAGTCGTCACTTTATGTTAGGCAAAGTCAACCTCACTAACGTGGTCCTGCGGTGGAAGCCTGGACTTATCTTCGACTCACCAATTGTACTTCCTCAACTTGGCATGTGGGTAGCCGCAGGCGGAGCACACCTTCTTCTGGATGTGGAGGGCGACTCGGTCGCACCGACGGCAATAGGTGTGAGTCTTGTTGTGCCGCTTACCGAACGAACTCGTACCCTTGGTCTGGAAGAAAGAAGACAACGACGTAGATCAAACGACGCCCAACTTGAAGGGGAAATGACGGACGACTCGAAGACCCGGAGAGCCTCGCAAGGGAGCAAGGCCGTGAAGCAGAAGTCCGGGGGCCAATTGAGCAAGTGAAAGTTCTGCAGTGTCGCTGCCATCAGGCAGGAAAAAGGCTTTGATTCTCTAAGCTTTTCAAATCTCACCATCTTGTCGGCCGAGTGTTGGGGGAAAGAGGGCAACAGCTGACGGAAATCGAACAGCTGCGCCAGGTGGGAAGGGGGAGAAAAAGGCAAAGAGCGGCAAACTCAAGTGGCGTCTACGAAAAATGGGACTCTTGTTTTGCCGCTCGTCTCGTCTTCTTTTGCATCTGGCGCTGAGGAACTTGGCCCACAAGATGAAGTTGGACATTTTGTCGGACCCCCCCGAGATCACCGTCAACCCTTCACCTGGTCTCCGTGTCTCCACCATAGATTGCTGATGACGGACAACGCATCGTTTCAGGACGGCTCAAAGTGGTCAATGTTAATGGAAGGGGAAGGCTGCAGTAAGATGACAAGGGTGAAAAAGCCTCAGGAGACAAGAACGCGAGAACTGAGCTTCATAACTTTACTTAAGTTCGCCAACATTGCTGTCAACGTCAGTAAATCGTCGGGTGTAGATGAATGTACTGGTTTATTTTTGTCCATGATTACTTGGCGGAAAAAAATTCTGTCTGCATTCATTTATATGGGAGACCATTTCTTTTTCGTCCGTGGAGGGTGCGACGAAAATAGCTCGAGTGTTGTGAGCAGACAAAGGCGCAACAGAGCTCGATGCTCGAGCGTCAGTCACAGAAATGGCCAAGGAGTCTTAGCAGTCTGCGTCGAGGCCGCCCAAAGCCCAAACACCATCCGTCACCACATCGGCGTCTGCACAAGTTCTTGCTGCTCGTAGCTTTTTACACAGAGTTGGTCGCTCTCTTGGCCAACAAAGCTGGTCACGCTGACCTGCGCGCGCGCACGCACTCAGAGCTGCTTCTGCTGAGCGAGCGCGTCCATGCGCAGCAGGGTCCAGGAAGAAGCTGCTGCGGCGAGTAAGTGAGCGGCACCGAGTGCGCCAGCGCCAGCGTCAGCGCCAGCGCCAGCGCCACCATCAGCGCCACCGCTGCTCCAGTCAGACAGAGCGAGCAAGCAAGCGCAGACAGAGGAAGCCAAGAAGGGAGGAGAGAGAGAGAGAGAGCGAGAGAGAGAGAGAGGAGGGGGGGGCAAAGACTCGTTTAAAATATGCGGTGGCATCGGTGCCGGGGCCAAGTTTCCACCAGACTCCAAGATTTGGCACAATAGAAAAGTCCCGGCGGGTCAATTTGAGTCCGGTGACCGCCGGGGATCGTCCTCGTCCCTTGGGAAACCGGTCGGATTCCGGAAGAAAACCCGACGGAGCGAAGCGCCACCCCTAGAGTCTGAGTCCGCAGAGGAGGTCGACGTGCCCAAAGCTCAGGTAGGACCAGTTTACGAAGTTGCTGCTTCACGGGGACCTCGAGTTCACGCTCGTCAAGTGTCGCCGCCGCTGCAGTCTCCTTCCGTCCTCGGGGTCCCTGGCAGTTGATAAGGGCCAAGGCCAGCGGAGATAAGAAGTCTGTCTACGCGCCTTGCCGGGAAGAAAAAAAGTAAAAGGTCGGGTGTCTCCGGGTTCAACCGGAGCTGTTCGGTCCCTGCAGTGATGCCCAACGCTGTGTGCGTAGTTGCACCCACTCAGGACTCAGCGCTGTAGCACAGTCAACTTCAGGCTTCTCAATCTGATGTGATCCCATCGTCGATTGACCTAGGCTGGAGGTGCCACTAAGGCCGTCTTAGTTGTACCAGCGGTTTCTTTTCTGCAAATTGTTTGCAGCCTTGGTGCCGTCATGATGGCACCTTCGTCCTTGCTGAAAAAAAGATGCTGGCAAAGGTGTGGCTCCAGCTCCAGCCTGCTGGTGTCCATGTCTTCATTCTCTCTCTGCTGTGTGCAGTTGCGCTTCAGCAGTGCAAGATTTTCTCCCCTAACCCGCGGATTTTGATCCGTCCAGTCTGTTAACGTCGGATTTTTTGTTCTTCAGCTTCGAGACCCTCATGCTCAGGTATCTCCTTTCACTTTGAGAGAAGCCGCCATTCATCTTCGTCTGGCCAGTGGGAAAAAGGAGAAGAAAAAAAAACTAATTCTGTAGCAGTTTTATTCTCTCATTTTCTCCTCCTCTTGATTATCCTTTCTCTACACTTTTCCATCTCTGGCACCTATTTTGCAGCCATCAAAGACAACATCGATATTTGGCAACAAAAAACCTCGCTTGTTCTCACGCTTCTCTTTTTTTTTGGCCCGCAGAAGGGAGAAGAAGTTTCTCCGTGGATTATTAGAACTAGCGGGATCGTCCCTTTTCACTTCGCTGTCGTCGCTTTTATCTGTCTCCACTCTGATGTTACTGTTGCCGGCTGAAATTTATGCTTGGAGTGAAAATGGCGCCGACATCTCTTCGTTTCCCAAGTTTTTTTTATTCCTCAGATAACTTTCATGCGCAGCCCCCTTTTTTGTCAAGAAAATTTGTGAAATACAATGCACTCCGAAATTACACTATCCTGTTCATTTATTGGCTCCATCATTGCTGTGTAAAGGAAGCTTGCCCTAGTTAGAGCCTCAGGCTGAAGGTGGGAAGGGGGGGGAGATTGATGATGCAAGCTGATGGAAAATGCCACCTTATTTTCCAATGAATAAGAATTATGATCCGCCTTTTTTGTCCACCCCCCTTGTGGGAAGGCCTCAACTGCCCCAAAAGTTGCTTCATTCTGCACGCGCTGATTGATGCATTTCCACACTTGTAACACTCTTCTCCTCCTTGTTGAGGGTCTCCAAAGACCTGTGCAAACATCTCACTTGGGCAGAGAGGATCTCCTGTGAGTGGCTGAATACATTATCTTGTCCGTCCAAATCGGGCAGGTCTCGTTGCTTCTCTCTGAATGTCAATGACTGAGGAACTTTTCGGTATTAATTACCAACCTCAGTTCAGGCAGGAGATGAATGATTCTGGTGATTTATCTATGGTCCGCACTGTACCCAGAATCACGCGCCCACGCGTCTCTGCCACATTTGGCCCCACTTCTTTTCTTCTCTGCCCCTTATTCATTTTCTCCTCTGCTCGGTGCTGGCGGCGGCCAGAGGAGCAACGAGAGAGTGAGCGAGGACATCTGCGCGCCAGACTTCTGCGCGGACCCCGCGAGGAACCGAACCTGGACCAAGTTTCAATCCTTTTTTGTGCTCCGGCACGCCGGCCAGCAGGCCCAGCCAGTGAGCTAGGCCTTCTTTTTCTCGGCCAATTTGTCAGATACTTTGGAGCGTTCATCGCTGGCATCAGCGTCAAGAATCTGTGCCAGCGTGGACGCGCCCTAAGCGACAGAGAAGTCCATGGAAAAGTCCTCTGTGCAATTAAGTGTTGTTGTCCTCTCAGAAATAGAAGTGTGACTGTCAATTTGCTACGCCGTGTTCATGGTGAACACGTCTGTGTAGGACTGGGCGAGCAGGACGCTCCTGAAATACGAGAAGGAAGCTTTTTTTCTCCACGTTTAAATGCCGCTAAGGTCAGAAAGAACAGCTTCTTCTTCTTTTTTACACCGTGGGCAACTCGGTCAGACAATGCTGCTAGTCTCATCTGAATAGATCTTTGTGTGTGGGCACAACGAGGGAGGAGGAGCGGGTCTACAAGCGCGTGCAGATCGTGTTCGTGTCCTCCATATGGGTCACATCGCCGATTATTCCTCCCCCCTCCTCCCTGTTACTGGGTTCAAGCACTTTGCGGTCACGAACACGTTCTGCTTTCTTTTGTTCCCCATGTGTGTTGTGTTCGGGTAGGAGCTGATATGGGACAGGTGTTGTTTGGGGAGGGGGAAGGGTCACTCCGATCAATCGGACGAATTAGCAAACAACTCGAGTGAAACTGATATCCACACTTGGAGGATGACAAAGGGTGGCGAGACCAACTTGGTGCGGATCGCTGGCCGCGTTAAAAGCCGTGGAGTCCATTACTTCCCGGGCAATTTCTCACAAGATGCACGTACAAGACTGATGATTCTGGCTGACTGAAGAGAATCTCCTCCTTCCTCTCCCAATTTCAAGGGGGTAAACTTGTCTTAAAGAAAGATCGAGGTTGCTTACGAATGTTGTAAATGACTTGCAGATGTTTGCTCTTGTTCTTGCACGTGCTCAGGCTCTTCTTGTTCTTGCGCTTGCCCAGGCTCTCCTTGTTCTTGCACCTGCTCTTGCTCAGCCTCGGCGTCGACCTCGGTCTGTCCAGTGCCAAGCACTGATCGCCGGCACCCAGGTCAGATCCGCGCTCCCCACCGAGTGGCAGCCAGCCAGATCGTTGGCCACGGAAGCAACTACCAGACAAGATGCAAACGTTCTTCTGGGACCTGAGGATTGTCTTGCTATTCAACCCGGGCCTTGGGACGTGGCTGTTTCCTCGCTCTCCACGTCGCAGTCGTCCTGAGCTGCAGCCATTTGAGCCATCGCTCTTGGTCATTGCTATTCCGCCAGCGTGGCCATGAGTGCATGACTGCATGTCAGAGGGGTGGTGAACATCCATGACTCTGGCGCGCGGCTGGCGCGCGGCTGGCGAGCGGCTGGCGAGCGGCTGGCGAGCGGCTGGCGAGCGGCTGGCGAGCGGCTGGCGAGCGGCTGGCGAGCGGCTGGCGGCCGGGCTGAGGGACGGGACGGAGCGAACAAAAGTTGTCGCGCCCACTTTCCAGTCTGTCACGCCCCATCCGACTTCTCCTCCTGGCAGAAAAGCGTGTCTGGCAAAGATCTTCGTGCCGCAAGGACATCTTTTTTCGTGTTTTCTCTCAGCATCACGGACGATCTCATAGCGATGGAAGTGGAGCTCCTTGGGAAGAGACGGGAAAGTTTTGGCTCTATCTGATTTTTTGATTCAGCGACTCAATCTCAAAATTTGTGGGCTCCTTTGTATGCTTTTGACCGAGCTAACAAGCTGAGGAACTTCCCTCCTTTAACTCACGCTCATGTGCAACATGACATGAGACAAATTTCTCCAGCTTTGGCTCTCTTAGTCACGAGGAGACAAAAAAGCAGGGGTGAGAGAGATGCTAAGGTGAATTTTATCCCCCTCGCTGTTTTTGTCCCCCACGTCGTGCGCGGCCTTGACTGAGCGGGACTCGTGGTGGGCGGGCAAGGGGGGAGTGATGGAGTTGAGGCCCGTTTTCGTGTGCATTGTACTGCCCAGTCATGGCACAGGCAGAGAAACAAGGGAAAAAGAGAAGAAATCAGGGGTTCTCTTCTTCTTCCGCCATCAAAGCAGCTCCTATCAATGACAGTCACTTGGGCCAGACCTTCTTGCAACTTCATGGACGACAATGGCGTGGCCTCACCAGCCGGCGGCACTCTGACTTTCCTCCTCATTGGGAGGCCTGTTTTCAGGCCTTCATGCCTGCGTGGGGAAGGCCCACTCACCCTGACTGCGTAGTGGTGATGAGTCACCCAATGAATTTTTTTTTTACGTCACAGAGGAGGAGAGACAGAGAGTTGTAAACTGTCTGAACCCTGACCAAAAGTGTTCAGGTCCTCGTGCTTGGTCTCGCTGTCAATTCTAATGTGTTTATAACACGTTTGTGGCGCAGGATTGTCTTGAAGGAAGTGTTTATGTGTTTTCTCGTCGTGTCTTTTTTTTTTTTTTAAAAAAAAAAAACTTGGATTCGTTCCGCTCTCTCTTCTGCCGACTGCGTCGACTTGGGCCTGTACCTGGTCTTCTAAGACGTGTGAGAAAGAAGGAAGCTCGTGTGTGCGCTCATACGCACACACACAAGAGAGAGAGATTGGCAGTAACAACTCCTACTTGTGGCAGTCGTTCAAGTGTCTTACGTGCAAATACAACCGCCATCAGTTGGGACCTGAGGTGCTGTACTTGGTGCTGTACTTGTTGTGCCAGTCGTGGGGTGGCAAGAACTGTGTGCTGTCGAGCATGTCACTACCTGCATGTTGCCAACTTCTTTTTTGTTCAGCGCCTTTTGCCTACGTCAGATTTTTTTCCTGTCTTATCTTTGGAGGTGCAGCTCTTAATCTCTGGCCAAATATGCCCTTAAACAACGATCTCTTATCAACTGAGCAGGTTTGATTGATTTCTCGGAAGACATTTCAATATATCTATCTTCGGTCTAACACACAGTGAAGCTTTGCATTGAACACAAGTGCAGTTCTGGGCTCGCAGAAGTCTTCACAGGGCTCAGTCACTTAATGACTCCATGCGTAATTAAGTCTCATTCCCCCTTAATGACGACCTGCTGTGATCACGACCCAAATTATCAGTGATTTTCTTTTGTGTTTGGCCGCTTTCAGATCACTTCTTTCCTTTCAGGTATGTTGGTCTCCAGATCAAGGATGCTGAGAAAATCCAACATTTCTCTCGTGCAATCGTTGAAGAGGATGAGAAAAACACGACCGATTGCTCAGAAAAAGACATCTTAAAAACAAGTTTTTTTTTACTACTATGAGAAGAACTCGCCGCAAGAACAATTGTGTCAAGATGGAGATCGTTGGAAGAATTTGTTGTCCCCATTTCGTGAGTGTCGACTAATTGGAGACCTTGGATGTTTGGCGCGATGCTGGAGTCCCTCTCCAAAACGATGCACCGCAGCAGCGGCCTCGTCTCCAACTTGAAAGAGAAGGTGGCTGCCGCCAACACAATCTCTTCGTCCTCCTCGCTTGGCGGCTCTTCCTCGTTTACCTCAAGCCACCACCACCACTCCATGACGTCGAGGGCTTTCACGGCCAAGTGAGTCAACTGCCATTGGTGTAGAAAAGGCGTCGCCGCAGCATTGTTCTTGTCCACGCAGGGTCATTTTCCTGGACGACACCAGCCACGAGTTTCGCCTAGAGAAACGCGCCCGCGGCGCTGCCCTCTTGGAGGCTGTCTTCAACCACCTGGACCTGGCCGAGAGGGAGTACTTCGGACTCGTCTTCAATGACGCCGGAGGCCCCATGCCTGCTGGACACTCCCCAGGTAACCCTTAGTTAGCATCCGCAGTAGCAATAGCAAAGAAAAGTCTGGTGCGCCGTGTAAACACTTCAACTTTTCCCCGGCTCAGACGTGATGCGCTGGCTTGACCCACACAAGCCCATCCGCAAGCAGATGCGGTCGGCTTACGGAGGTAGCGGCCTCAACAAATTGACCTCCGGCGGCAGCGGCGGCATCTCCTCCCATCACTCGACGCTCTACTTCAGAGTCAAGTTTTATGTCACGGGTAAGACTCTCATTCTCTAAAGAGCTTTTTGCTCCACTTTCTTCTTAAATTGGACTCCTGCCCTTCTCGAAAATGAGAGCTAAAATGTTTTGGCCATTTGCATTTCTCCTCATCTCCTCCTCCTCCTCCTCCTCCTCCTCCTGCACCTCCTACCTGGCCCAGAAAGAGGCCGGAGAAGCGGCACTCAAGAGTGCTTCTGGAAACTTGGATTGCTTGGGCAAAGATTTCCTTCCTCCTTCACTACCGGACTTGTCTTGAGATCGATTTGCCCTGCATACGTCAGTCATCTTCATTTTCAGACCCTTCCCGGCTGCAGGAGGAGTTCACCCGCTACCACTTGTACCTCCAGGTGAAGAAGGATCTTGTGGAAGGCCGCTTAACTGCCCCAATAAGCACGCTCTGTCTGTTGACGTCATACGCAGTTCAGAGCTCTGTGGGCGATTACGATGCAGGTACTACATGTTGTCGTGTGTGGGTGCGTGCGTGCGTGTGTGTACATCATCCTTCACTTCGTCAAGGTCCGTCCGTTATGTTTTGCTTCTTTTCTCCAATGTACCCCTTTTTCTACTCCCAGATACCTGCCGCACCGGCTACCTGGCAAACTTCCGAGACCTTCGACTACACAGCCTGGCGGCCTCGGCGGCCTCGAAGTCGTCGACGTCGTCGTCTTCATCGTCTGTCATCCCGCCGAGCGAGGAATTGGACCGGCGCGTAACGGAGCTCCACAAGTTGCATCGCGGCCAAAATCCAGCAGAGGCAGAGTTCAACTTCCTTGAGCACGCAAAGAGGTTGGAGATGTACGGAATCAGCCTGCACGCGGGAAAAGACAGCCACGGAAGAGATATCCAGTTGGGAGTCACTTCCATCGGACTCGTAGTCTTTCAGCACCAGGTAAAGGGAAAAAACGCTACCAGTGCATGCGTGTGCTCATGGAGCAGCACCTCAACGAGTTTCGTGATCTGTCTCCAGATGAAGATAAATACGTTCAGCTGGTCGAAGATCGTCAAGATCTCATTCAAGCGCAAGCAGTTCTTCATTCAGTTACGCAAGGAGCTCACGGAGAGCTACGACACCCTCTTGGGATTCAACCTGGCGTCATACAGGTCTTGCAAGAATCTCTGGAAGTCGGCGGTGGAGCATCATAGTTTCTTCCGGTGGGTAGCCGCACGTCAAGTAAAAGGGTTCGGCCTCAAGTGCTTCTTCATGTAGGTTGCATAGCCCGAAGCCGCCCTCGCGTCGTTTCCTTTTAAACCTGGGGTCCAAGTTCCGCTACAGCGGCCGCACCGAGTATCAGGCTGGCACTTTGGGGAGGAACTACTTCAAGAAAGCGGTTATCGCTACCTCATCTGTCCATTCCAGCTCTACTTTGGCTGTGGGAGAGAAAACTGGCGGCTACAAGTCTTTTCCCAGGTCGTTGCCGTCCAGGATGACCTTGCCCTTAACCTTCGAAGGCACCTCCAACCATGGCAGGACCAACGGCAGGGTGCCGAGGTGAGGGTTTTACCTGTCATAATCGAGAGTAAAGTTGCAATTGTCAACCGTCTTCACCAGGTTGGCGTCCCCCGAGACGTCTAGCATCGGCAGTAGCGTCCACAGCAACGGCGCTCTTAAACTGGCGGCTCAGCAGCAACAAATGAAGCCCTCAGCTCCGTCTGCCTTCTCTTCGTCCACCTCCAACGTGAGTGCCGGAAAGGAGTCCTCGACCTTGACAGCGTCTTCGGCGTCATTGGCACACCGGGCGCTAGAGTCATTCAACAATAAAGTCCAGTCCCTGAGCACGAAGTTGCCCAAGAAGGCCTGGCAGGAGGAGGCACCGTCGGACGACGAAGGTACGTCTGCGCCGCGATCATCATTACAAGCAAAAATGTCATTTATAACATTGCCTTAACGAGAATTACGTATTACTGTATGCACACAGCCCGTACTGTATGTTCACCTACATCAGCTTTGCATGCGCGGGCTAAATGCATACACGCACTTCATCAGACACCTCGTTTGCAGGAGGCTTTCTGGATCCTAGCAGAAAGATTTCCTCCCTTGGTCGCATGACGACGTCCACTCCAAAGGGTCGAAGCAACGGGACTGCGGCGGCACCGGCGAGCCCTCCAAACACGCTTCCGCTGGTGCCGGCGATCATCAGCCCGCCGAATACCTCGCAGCCGCTGATCCCCTCGGCCTTGCCCCAGGGAGTCAGATTTCCCTTTGCCGGTGAGTCAGAGTTTAAAGCAATTCCATATTCGTGGCCTCGCGTTTGTAGGAGAAGCTTGTACTGCTTGAAGTATGAGTTCGTTCTCGTCTTATCCTGCGTGCTCCATTCCCATCATCCCAACGTATCTCGTGTGTACCAACTGTTGGCTCGTCAGACGAACTTGTCTGGAGGAGTCACAATGCCCTTCTGGAAGTCTGGTGAACGTTCCTATGTTGACCAGTAGCTCAGCCCGAAGAACTAAAACATAAACACTAAACGTTTGCTCATGGTCATGTACACGCTTGATATGTGTGTTGGCGGTAACGACTCCACGGCCGCGGGTGTGTCGGACTGCGGCCGCTTTTCCCTCTGGAGAAGGATGAGAAGGCGAAGTCGATGCAGTGATAGACGTGTAGTCGAGCTGCCCAAGCGTGCTGTAGACGAATTTGCAGTCAGAGGAAGTCAGTAGGATGATGATGACTGCTCAATTGAGGGCGATTTGTCTGTCGACTTGGACGCTCTCTTCTCTTTCACTGTCACAGTTACTGCGGCTGTCGCAGTTTCTGTTGCTGTCGCAGTTTCCGTCACTGCCGAAGCTACTGTCGTTGTTGCAGTTACTGTCGCTGTCGCCGGAGCTTCGCAACATCATCACATTCTAGTTCAGACAAGATCGCTTTTTTACTTCAGACGATTCCACCAGTACCTCCAGTCAGAGCGGAAGTACTTTGGTCGGAGTAGGACCAGGACCATTGGTGCTGCAGAAGGCGCCGCCCAAGGGGACGACATCAAACAGGTGACATTTTGAAGTGTTCCTGTCCAGTCCTGCATGTCTTCTGACAAGTACCATTCCAGCTCTCCTTCTACCGTGGCCGCCCGCAGCCACCAGACCGCCGACAGTCCGCTCCTGCTGGAATTGGGTGAGTCTGCTGGGGGCCTTGTGGTCATTACCATATATCCGGACGAGAAGGGCAGGTTCGGCTTCAACGTCAAGGGCGGAGCCGACCAGAAGATGCCAATCATAGTCAGCAGGGTGGGCGCCAACACACCGGCGGACAGGTCAGTTTCGAGGAGTGCACGTGCTGCGCGGCGCGCTTACCCAGTGACACTCAGAGGACCATGAGGCACAACCAATTTCTTCTTGCAGATGCTATCCCAAGCTGAACGAGGGTGACCAAGTCGTATTGATCAACGGTCGTGACGTGAGTGGTCACACCCACGACCAGGTGGTCAACTTTATCAGGGCATCGAGTGAACCGCATTCAGGACATTTGGACCTCGCTGTTAAACAGGTGAGACTGACAGACGTTACTCCAGTGCATATTTGTCACGTCCTTTGACCCTTACTGCTCTCGCTGCAGAACGTGTACATCGCGGATGACGCAGTGGGCGACGACAAGCCTGGAGCGGAGGAAGAACCAGCCTTCCAATACGTTCCAGAGACTCCAAGGGCGGCGGCGGCGGCGGCAGCCGCGCCAGGATCGCAGAAGGCACTGCAACAGTCCGTGATGCTTCTGGAGGAAGGGATCGAGTCTGGAGCAATCGTGGGGCAATTTGAGCAGGTTCGTGTTCATCAAGTGATCCGCTTGTCGCGTTGGCATCGTAATTGCGATATGCTTCTTCTAGCTTTATCGCCGCAATCCCAACCTCTCCATTTCTGTGTGTCATCTCCCCGAGAACATTGTCAAGAACAGATATCGGGACATCTCTCCCTATGACGCGACCAGGGTTACCTTGAAGGAGTGTCCCTCAGGCGATTACATTAACGCCAACCATGTCAAGATGACCATTCCAGGTAAGTAGTGGGAGGGAAGCATACCTGTAATGACTTGGTTTAATGCCTCAACTTTTTCAGGTTCTGGCATCATCAATCGCTACATCGCCACTCAGGGTCCTTTGGCTGCCACCATGAGTGACTTCTGGTACATGACCTGGGAGTCACAGTCAAACCTGGTCATCATGCTGACCACGACAGTGGAGCGCGGTCGCGTTAAATGTCACAAATACTGGCCTGACCTGGTAGCTACCCCAGAGTCGGACAGTGAAAAGGAGAACAGTGAAGAAGAACATGGAGAAGAAGAAAGTGCTGAACAGGTTGAGGAAGAGAACAAGGGGTCTGAAAACACTAAAGGGAGCAATGACCCCGGCCTCATGGTGCTCCCGGGAGGCCTGACCGTGCGGTGCATCAAGGTGGAGGAGTGCGATTCGTTCGCGTACAGAGACTTTGAATTAACCCTGGGCCCGGAGACCAGGGTGGTGACTCAGATGGCCTATTTGTCTTGGCCTGACCACGGTGTCCCCGAATGTCCCGACGAGTTTGTTCACTTCGTGGAGAAGGTTCGCACTCTCCGTCAAGGCTCCCTCTGCCCTACCGTGGTTCACTGTTCAGCTGGGATCGGCCGTACCGGCGTGCTCATCCTGATGGAGACCGCAATGTGTCTGGTGGAGGCCAACCAGCCCGTCTATCCATTAGATCTCACCAGACAGATGCGTGACCAGCGGCCGTCCATGATCCAGACGCCGAGCCAGTATCGCTTTGTCTGCCAGGCCATCTTGCGCGCGTACTCAGACGGACTCGTGAGGCCGCTGCCGGAGTTTTGTCACGACGAACCCGTCGCAGGAGCCAAGATTGCAGCTGAGAAACAGTAAGAAGAGAACGAGAGAGACTGGCCAAGATCACTCTCATCACTACCAGTACCCATGAGGATAGCAGCCACACCCTGATGGAGAGAGGTGACTCCTCTTCCTACCATTGTAGAGAGCACAAAACACGTTTGTCAGCAAAAAGAGTTACACGACGAGAACCGTTGAGTGATACGAAATGTGCAAGAGAAACACCTTTAGCAGACTGTAGTAATCTAAAACTGCTAGGAGGTGATTTGTAAGAATTACCTGGCCATGACAAGACATATCCTACGCAATTCTACTTTTTTTCACCGTCATATCTTTCTGTACCTGGTTTTCTCCTCCATCCCCACCACCACCTTCAGCGCTAGGAACAGCAATAATACTGTATAGGACATCGATTTTCAGACGAAATGGTTCAGCTATGTTAAGCCGTTGAAATTATGATTGCGCCAATTGAACTGATAAGACCAGTAATACGTAGTATGTATAGTGGTGCCTCTCATCATTGTTACGAAATAAATGAGTACATGATCATGGTGGACGTAGACAAGAACACGCTTAGACGACTGGGGTCTTTCCGGAGAGGTGCCCATGAAGACCGGGAGGGCGTGGGTGTGACGCCATCCGGCGGCAGCGTCGACGACGATCACGAAGACAAGGACGGAGTCAGTGTCTTCAGCAAGGTCATCGTTATACACAGGCGGGGAAAAAGAATGTGGTGGAACGCGAAGTCTGGCCTTTTCTGACGAGGTCGACACAGACTACCTACCGTGCGGCACGTTCTAGACATCATAGGGTCGATCGCCATTAGGTAGGACATGGTGGGGAGAAAATGTGCATGATTTCTCTCTCACACGGTGCTCTGTTTCTTAAGGCCGGATCGTTAGTTAAGTCACACTGTTGCTTGACACATATGGTATAGTAAAGTCTTACTGCTCACCATGATGGGTCCCAGTCATGGCCCTCTTTTTTGCCACGGAGGAAGTTCGGAGTCGTCGTCGTCGTCTTTGATAGCCCTGTTGCACGTCAATACTATGGATTATAAGACTGGAGCGTTAACTTGACATGTAGCCGTGATCTCCCCTGGCCTCGTTCGCTGAGGTCACTCGACTTAACCTCTGAAGGACGATATCCAAGGGATCCCTTTGTGATATCCTGGGGGCCAATTCTGGCGCTCCCCTTTAAAAAGGCGCCAGTCACACAGAGGATCACCCACGCGGTCACGAACAGTCATAACGATGAAGTTCCTCCTGCTCGCACACCTGGTCTTAGCTTCCGCAGCCTTGTCCGAAAGCTATAACAGCAACAGGGTTGCCTCCCTCAACGTCAATTGCGGCTGTCAGTGCAACAGCCTCGCCTACTCGGACTCGCATGAGCGCACGCAGGGAAACTGATACGAGTAAGCACGCACTTGCTTCAAGGTGTCACTACATAGCACTGATCATACGCACCTCGTGAAGGTCGGACCACGCCGGGGCCTTGTGGTGCTACACCTACAGTCCCTCCTTCCGCGACAAGCAGTAGTCGTCCAGGTTGAACTCGTTCTGGTCGTATGAGGCCTGCTCCACCCCGAGATGTTAGATATCATGCACACAGCAGTTCACACCTGCCATTCTTGTGACACGCTTTCTCCTTTATCTACCTAGATAAAAATTATGCTCCGGAGTACGTAGAAAACAGTGCACATGACTACTGCTAGAGTACCGGGGTACGTTCGAGATGTCATGTTAGTCCGGGAATGAACACATGTTGTGCAACAACCTAAGCGTCAGCAGCTGCTTTGAACGCTTCATGTACATCTTCCATGTGTGAGCCGCGGAGAGTGCAACACGTGGGCAGTCCTGAAGCGACAGCCAGTCCATCATGTCCGCCAAGAGCCTTGTGACTGACGCAAGAAAAGACGTCCTGGACAGAGTCTTCTTCGACAGAGTCGTCTGCTCAATCCCCCAGTTCAGGGGATGGTCCATTCTTCCATCAGGTAGATCGAGCTTACCTTTACTTGTCCTCTGGTCCTTTAGTTTGACAGGGACACTCAACAAAACACCCAACTTGAATTGCGTTCCCGAGTACCGTATGAAGCACTCTACAATGGCCAACTCGATGAACATTCACGTGGTGAGTGAACACGTGTCTGCTGGAAGGACCAGCAGATTTGGTTGCATCGACGATACCAAAGCCAAGGCTTGACTTGTTGGCTTCCTACATATTTGTTCCACACAATTCTGCATGCGTTCCCTCTCCCAGAAACTGTACAGAGTACCGGTACTTTAGTTTGAGGATACTCTGTACAGTACTTTGTGGTACTGAAATTCGTCACTTACACATTGCAAGGAAATTTGTCGGAACTGTAGGACGAAACGACGCCAAGTTAGGTTCGGTCGGCCTTCTTTTCCGAGACTCGGCCCGATTTTCGCCTCGGGTGCAGGTTTCCGCCTCCGGGTTGCCTCGGATCGGCCTTCTTTGCCGACTTCCGAGATTGTATATCGCGATTGTAACTTTTCTGCTGTGATGATGAATAACAGCTTATCCTCCATTCCTGGTTGGGGTGCAGGCAGTATCCGTGTCCCCTGGTTGGGATGCAGGCAGTATCCGTGTCCCCTGGTTGGGGTGCAGGCAGTATCCGTGTCCCCGTCCTGGGAAGCAGAAGCAGTGTGTCTGCAGTCCCTTCAAGATGTCCCCCGATCCTCCACGGACGTCATCCCCTGAGCAGTTCACGGCAAGGTGCAAGGAGTCCCCACTGTCCTCGTCCGAACGCGGAAGAGAAGTAGAAGAGCCTTAGCAGTTGCAAACCTCTGCCAAGCTCTTCCTCAGGATCAGGATGTATTCCGCAAGGTGTTCAAGAGAGGGGCAAAGCAGGAGAGTGGACCTGGCTGTGGTGGGAGGGAGACGGAACTCAGGGTGTCTTCTCGACGTTGTCGACCCGAACAACCGAGAGATTCCGCTCTGACAGGCGCAGACACCAGAGGTCAAAGACTCTTGACAATGCAAATACAGACTCACTACCCGAAAAAGCGCTGGAGGAGGCACTGGTGCAGTCTGGATTTGGAACGCGTCAAGGTGATAACAAAAGTCTTCGAAAATGGCCTGACCAAACTGACTGTCATGCAGGTCATGGAAAGTCTTTCCATGATCAGCATTGTTCAGTTCTTGAAGGAGAAAAATCATTTGTAGAAGAAGAACAAATGTTATGAGTTTCTCTGCCACGAGAGCATTTTCTTTAGACGCCTGGAATTGCGGCGAGTTGGCACAAAGTCTTGGCACAAAGTGCCAACTCTGGAGTGCCGAGATTCTCTAAAGGCTTGGTTGGTTTTCGGTGAGAGCGGCTTTGGCGTTCACACAGCTGGACCGGTCATTCCGGAACTCGGTCAGCTGATCGTGCTTTTCACCGACCTTGGAATCGAGGGTTGGAAGTCGATTCCAGTCGAAACGGCCTCGAGGCCGTTTAGAGTCCAAAATCAAGGTCAAAAGTTAGATTTAGGGTCCGTTCAGAGGCATTTTCAGCTCTCAAAAGTCTCGTTTCGATCCGGGCCAAAGGCATGAGCAAGAACTTTTCCGGCCAATTCTGAGTCATCGAATTTGTGAAGAAATACAAAGCGTCATGTGTGTGTCTGCCTGCGTCTCACTGCGCTTCACGCTCTCCACGAGCTTGGCCCTCACCACGAGCTTGGCCCTCACCACGAGCTTGGCCCTCACCACGAGCTTCGAGCTCACAACGCGGCTCTAGCGCGAAACCTAGACAGAAGGACACACAAACAGACAGACGGATACACGGCCCTGGCACTTGATGTCATCCATAAATGCTCGGTAGCCAAATGCGACAGCCAAATCAGCACAGACCGACTGTGCAGCTCTTAATTCCGTGTTGCTTTTATTACCTGCTTTGTGGGGGTATTAATATTGTGTACGCAAAACATCGTCGTAATCGACATCAAATTAAGACCACAATCATCATAATTACGATATTGGATGCGTAACAACAACGCTGCAAATCGCGTCAATTGCCAATTCATTGGCTCGAGACGAAATTTTAGTGACACATTTGCACATCTTTTCCAATACGTCTGTTCAGCTGTTGGTGGTGGCCAACAACACATTGATATCACGTTGTTGCTCTTCCTCTTGCAGAGGAAAATTTGTCAATGTCTCTCAGTTACATGTACAAGGTACCGTGTAGCTCGGTCGGGATGTGTTTAGTCGCCTGCTCGCTTGAACGCACGCGTCCGCTCCCAATGATACATGGCAAGGTCCTGGTGCTCAGTGTTGCGTGGAAATTATTCCTCTTCTTCCTCCTCCATTTCTCCCTCGTACCTGATGGTCGGGTGAAATCCGTTCTCGTCGGCCGTGTACTCGACCACCTGAGTGCGGCCGTCGGGCATCTGGACCCGGTACTGGCCGCGGATGTGTTGGCCCTCGCGGGACTCGGTGCGGCTGTGGCCAAACGTGTTATTGGTGCCAGATACCTGGAGAATTGGGCAAGAACTACACACGTGTTATGTTCTGGCTCGTGCGGGCACCAATTGGTTAAAAACGTTTGCTACGCACCTCATACGCGTAGTCGTACTTGATGTCCTTCTCGTTCCCGTCGTCGTAGTCGACACTGTTGCCCGTCAGCTCTATGAGAACTTTGTTGGTCTGGCCGCTGTCCTCCTCATTGACGGGCGGCTGCTTGAATGCGCTGACGAAGTTCTCGCGAGGCTTGAAATGAGTCGTCTCAAAGTACTGAAACGAAGAGGAAAAAGTTTGTGCTGTTTCAACGTGACGTCACGGAAAAGTTGTTTTACCCTACCAATACATAGAGATAAAGAGAAATATTGTGTTCAAGTTTTTCCTTCTGCACTGAGCATTATTAAGGCCACTACTCGATGATATAACATTGCATTTTGAGAGTTGACATCGGTCAGGCACGCTAAGAGCCTCGACCGGACAGTCTCTCCACACAGTCAAGTGTTGGACGACTGTACAAAGAGCAACCACATCATAGCACATTCATGTGCTATGATGTGTGTCAGGATATGGCGACCTAACAAACACTCTTTGAGGCGCTGTTGTATTCTCATTTAGTGCGGTGTCCAACGCTTCTTTGCTGGCATCTACGTCAGTCAGCTCTAGCATAAGTGTGTCTGGAAGCTGATCCAAAGGCCTAGATTAAGTCCATAGTGCAAGGAAAGCTTCTCTGTTTCGTGACATAACAGGTACAAAGTCTGTGGACTGACTGCAGAGGACGACAACAGGTCCGAAGCCACCAAGACTCTTACCGGAAGGCAGCCACAGCCGCCAACGCCAGGTGGCAACAACAGTACCTTTTCAGCTCCAGGCTGTGGAGGCGAGGTCTTGGCGAGTTTGGAGGCTGCTGTGAGCGACTCTGACTTCCCCGGGCGGACCCGCTGGATGAACGTCTTGGGCTTTCTGCTCTCCTGGTCTTCAGCAGCCTTTCCAATCCCTTCATTGGGGAAGACCTTTTGTTTTTCAGAAAGGAGGGACTTGAGGATGGTACTGGTGTCTGCGGAGTCACCACTACCCACTCGAGTGACCTTCGCCCTGGAGCGAACCAGGGAAGCGTAGGAGTCCTCTCCATTGTTGGACAAGGCAGTTGCCTCGCCCAAAGACATGGTGACTCCGTCCACGAGCTTCTCTGGAGACTGAGCATGAAGGGGTGGAAGAGCTGCAAAGGTAACTCCATAGGGCTGCCGTTCAGACAGTCTCGCCACAGGCCGAGAGGACGTTTTTGCCGGAGTTGCAGTTGCTGCCGAGAGACGCGGTTGCTGTCTCAGGGTTCGGCCGGTCAGCCTGGACGAGAAGGCCGTTCCGAACGGCTTTGAAGACTTGGTTGAAGAGGCTTTGGAGCGACTTTTCTTTGTCTGAGGACTTGATGAAGTTACTGATGAAAAGGAGGTCACCCCAAATGGTTCTCTGGAAGATCCTAAGTCGGAGGTCTTCACCGGGGCAGAGAAGATCTTCACTGGCGACGACAAGGAAGACGCAGCCCCGAGACGAGATCCGGGATTCACTCCAGCGCCGAAGGAGACGCCATAGGTCAGTGGACTTTTGGGTGTAGCTGCAGGAGCCGTTGCTCTTACTGCTGCTGGAGGCCGACGGGGAGGAGGCAGCCTGGCCCCAGTGACAGGCGAAATGACTGCTCTGACTACAGGCGTGGGCCCCAGGAGAGACGACGTCTTTGGAATCACCCTGTAATTGTAAAGACTGCTGGCGCCCAGCTTGATTCGGTTCTCCTTGAGGGCAGCCGACGCCCAACGAAGCTTGTCTGGGTCGCCGGTGGTGTCGTACTGGTACGAGAACTCCGGGGAGGTGAACAACACCACGTCGCGTTTGTGGCTAACCTTGGGCAGGTACCTGTTCGTGGCAGGCGGGACGGCGTACGACTGGTACAACTTGGTGCCACTCGGACGCAACTTTGAAACCCTGGGCTGTTGTTGTTGATAGTTGACGGCATAACGTCGAGGACTGAGCTGTTGGTAATACGCTAGTGAGTTGTACGTGTTGCCTTGGCCGGGGTAGTTGTGGGGGTAGGGGTAAGTTCCCTTGCCCAAAGCCGGCACGCCCAGCTCGAGACACAGGAGAAGCAGAATCATGTTCCTGCCGGACCTGACTGATTCGACTGGAGCGTCGTCGTCGTGTTTGTATGCGCGTGTGACGCGTCCGTGGGAAAAAGGTGCTTCATTATGTGTACGCACGCAGTCGCGTACGCACTTGGCACATTAATCCGTGCATGCGCATCTGACGCAGCAGCTCCGCGAGCGCCTCCTGCAAGAGCAGCAGCGCCTGCAACGCCAGGGATTTCCGTAGCTTTTACGGACGTCCAGCATGTGATTTCGCACGCACGCACCGGAGCTGTTGGAGCCAACGAGGCGCGTCTTCTCTACAATTACCGAGTGGAGTTGGAGGTTTTGCCCTCGCCAACGAACTCCACGCATTTGCGTCATTGTCAAGTGTAGTCATAGATGCACAATGTACGGGAAAGTAGGGAAGTCGTGCATGCGTCCATGTGTACGGTACAAATGTGCTTCCTCCTTCAGGAAGAAGGACCTGGAGGGAAAGAAGATAATGTATGTATGTGTGCACGCGCGTGCCTGCTTAACGCACACAAGTTTGATATCAAGGTGAATGTCACCTTCGCAAGTAGGAAGAAGAAGGACACGTTCAAGTTTGTGAATGGTAGAAGTGCTGTGTTCGGCCGACATCATGGGCACAGTGCTGATATGGAGGGACTGCCATGAGTACAGCTTCTTGCTTTTCTTTCTCTGTGTTCCTCGTATGGTCAAAGTGGAAATTAAGCCAGAAGCTGCTCGTGAAGAATTGGTTCCCAAGTGTCATTTTTTTTCCTTTTTTTGGGGTGGAAAATTGGCACTAGACACATTTTTTTTTAAAAAAAAATTGGGCACCTTTGAGTCAAAGTTTTATAACAGACTGCAAGTAGAAAGTGTAGTGGACAATTCTTCTCTCAGTCATAACTTTTGACTGCTAAAAAAGTGGTTCATAACTCTATGGAAGGTCAGGCAGCTCTTCTACAATCAAACAGAAGCGCCCTTTTGCTCTGGGACCCCTCATTTCTCCACAATACTGTAGGATCGAAGTTATGTAGTGTAGCAGAGTTTACAACATAAAAGTTTGACTGTATTGTGAACAAACGGGTAGTCCTACAGCAAAAGTGCAGACCAGTTCAGTTTTTATACTGTGACTAGCAGATCCAACCAGCTTCGCTGTGAGTTCCAATGAAGCCCCCAACTATAAAGTC
>JAAUXU010017780.1_pt1 | contig 42581 bp, 35 predicted proteins | sample 7278151 | NCBI WGS metagenome assembly JAAUXU01 (sample SAMN14350113, study PRJNA611818) | marine sediment metagenome | isolation source: surface marine sediment (1.8m) | place: French Polynesia: Moorea | collected 2018-08
CAGCTTTGTCTTTATTCTGCTTTGCTCCTGCTTTATCTTTATTCTGCTTTGCTCCAGCTTTGTCTTTATTCTGCTTTGCTCCTGCTTTATCTTTATTCTGCTTTGCTCCTGCCTTACTCCCCTTCATTCTGCTGCTCTCCGGACACTTGCATGAGTCACCCAAGAGCTCATTTTTCGTGTCCGGAATGTCGTGTGCATCTCTGAGCCCCTCCACATTTTCGTTTGCCGCTGTCTGCGTGGTTGCTGCTCTCTTCTGTGTGGGGAGACGAAAGCGATTTGCGGGGGTCGAAAATTTCGTTGGGGGAGGGAGAAGCAAAGGCTGAGCTGAGGGAGGGTCTGGCGTTAAATTGTCGGATCCATTACTTGTCTTCTGTAAAGTATTAGATTGGTCCAAGTTTGGTCCGAGGTGAGAGACAGCAACAGAGGCGGAAACGAAGCATTTTTGCAGACCGAAAAAAAGTTTTGTGGAAGCCAAAAATTATCCATTCGCGAGGAAAGGCGAAAATTCTTGCTTCTTGTTTTTGCTGCTGTCGATTTTCTCTGCCCAAGTTGTTAATTTGGCTACAGAATGAAAGTTTTTCCCGGCCTAAAAATCCTCGCATTTCTGGCGCATTTCCCGAATTTTTTAAGCCTTCCTCGATGCCAGATATCTTAGGAATTGTGCTAATTACTTATGGGGGGCCCCCAAAGACACAGCGAATTCATGAGCTTATTGTGCTGCGAATCCTTGGCTGCAGCAGCAGCCGGCCAGAGTTGAAGGACCTCCGAGGCCGATGAAGTCTGGTCCAAGTGCGCAGTCAGATCCTTCATTGTCTTTACACACATTAGTCAGAAGAATAAGGATAGTGAGATCAGAGGGGCCAAAAGCTTGGATTAACTGTCCTGATGAAGGGAGAAAAGAGAAATGACTCAAAGACTCTCTCCTTATTCCCCCTCAGAGTGAAGAGCTGTAATTTCAGATACATTTTTCAAGATTCTCTCACATCTGCTGATTTTGCATCTTCTCAACTTCGGGGTAGGTGGAAGATGGAAAATTGATTCACTTCTTTAGAAAGCAGCTGAGTCGGAGGAACCCAAATTGAGGGTTCCGCCCTCACCAACCTGCGGCTGTCCAAGTACGGGAAGATCTTTTCCTCCTTCGACGCGATTGACTTTTATGGGCTCACTTTTCGTCACACAATTGACGCAGAAGAAGCCATTTAAGCCATGCGTGACTGATAACGTCATTGCCGTTTATAGAGCAACTTCATCAAAATTCCCCTGAGGGCAGCTAACAAAAAGTTTGCGTCGAGATAGATTCAATTTCCCAAATTATTCATGTTTTGTAAGTCCACGCAAGGACTCGAGGACTCTTTTACTGCTGCTGCTGCTGCTGCTGCTGCTGCTTCAACAGCAAGTCAAACTTTATCGCATGTTTCGAACGACCCCATAAACCATTTGTGTGTGTGTTTGCGCCTGGGGACGCTTTTACACGGGCACATTTGCAGACATTAGCATAATTCGGGCCGCCAGAGACGCGGACGAGAGATTTCTGCCATTGCAAACGCGCCTCAAGGGAGAGAGATGGAATCAAAATGGCCTCAGCCAGACCAGGGCCAAAGAGATTGACACACCAGAGGCTGGCACAACAGACACTATGTTATTAGTCGGTCTACAAGCACCCGTTGGCAGATGCCAAAAGTGACGTCATTGGCACACTTGAGGAGGCAGTCGACGAACATCTGTACGTGTGGACACGTGAAAGTCCATTCAGTGTCGACCACAGTGGGCGCATGATAACAGTGGCGGCCGTGGCGGAGACTAAGAGCTACCACTGCATTCCCACTGACACAGTTGGTCGAATCAACTCCGTCAAGAGGTCCCACTGTCACAGCGGGTGGAGTCCTCTTCAGGTCCAGCCACAGTGCTGCATGTGCAGTGCAGTGGAAGGACTTGATCCACTGCTGCAGCACCAGCAGCCTATGCAATGGAGACCGTATGATTCTCACAGGACCCATTTTAAATAGGCATGAACAATTTTATGCTGACTTGCAGCAGATCGATTCCACTGCATACGTCGAGTCCGGCAGAGGCCCACGTACAGTGCGCGCCTCGTACTGCACAGCCTTTTTCCCGCGCACCCGCACGTTACATATGACACGGACGTGACGCATAAAGCCATTAGCGGCAGGGGCGTTCACAGCGTGCACACACCCGACCGGGCTTAGGGCGGGTTCGCCCCGCCCGAAATCGGACACTGCTCACTGGTGGGAGGGGGGGAGACAGAGCAGTGACGAAAATTCCGCCAGTGCAAGCGCGACCTCTTGGCCCTGGAGCTTTCGCCAAGAAAAGTCTATTGGAAGCACGCACAGCAACCTGTTAGCAGCTTGACTGCAACAGCTCGAAAAGGCGCGTGTGCACGGGCAAAAGTCACTTTCTCCCTCCACTCTCCAGCAGACGCTCGTGCGAGGCCAGAGGCCTTTTTAAAAAATGTTTTCACACAAGTTGAGCGAGTGTAAGGCCCCCTTAAGGCCCAGAAGCTTTCACCAATTAATGCCAGGCCTGCCCCCCCCCCCTGTACACACAGTCCCTACATGTCCATACAGACGCACAAGTGTTTCTGCGTTGGCACGAAAGAAAACGCATTTGCGTGATGGATGGACGAATGGAGCTTAAGGCGTCATCACCCTGACCACATATGTACAAATGAAGTGCGCCCTCAGCAGCCTGGGGAGCAAAAAAGTCTTGTGTCTTGTTGAGAAAATGGGGCAGGCAGGCAGCGTGTGGAAAATATATGGTTCGAGTCACTATTTTCTCCTCTCCAGTGGGGACATCCATTACCAGAAAGTTTTTTTTTGCTCCTTCTGCTAACAGCATCGGAGAGATTTGTGGAAAATATATTTCTAGCCAATAAAAAGCAAGTACGTAATTTTCAGGCCCTTTGCTTTTTGCACACTCGTCGCTCGCTTTCCTCAGAAAAAAGTATTCTGACTTTTGCGTGCAGGCACGAGAGAAAAGGAGCAGTCACGCGAGGCATGAGAGCAACAGCATAATAATAGGTAAGAAGCCTAACAATGACACACCTGAGCAGGTAAGAAAGAGCCAAAAGGCTCTTGCTGCCACTCCTTTAATCACTTCCAAGGATGTCGGACCATCACTGGGCAATCACTGGGGCAGTCCCCAGTCGACCCAGGAGGCTGCCACGCACGGGGGGAGGCCGGACGGAGCTGTGGCAAGTTGTCAGCCTCGTACGGTAGATGCGCACTTGGTGGCTCATACGGTATCGTCAGTGGCAGCCCAACTATGCTCAAACTTCACGGGAAGGAGGCAGATCTCAGTGTGTGACTCACACGATGCGGCGGAAATGCTCGGGGTTTCTTTGCAGGCACACACGGTACGGCCGAAAGTCGCTCTAGCCAAAAATGATCTCTTTTTTTCTTCTTCACACGGTAGATTGTAAAGAGGGAGAGAGAGAGAGAGGATTTAGGCAGGCGCTTAATTGTGCTGCCTTTTCTAGAATAAACAAAGACTTCGTTCGACCCTTTTCTCCTGTGTTCCAGTACTCAAATCTGCGTGAAGACGCGCTTGCACTGGCAGATTTTGGACGTCCTCTCCCCAAGTCGACCTCGCCACCCAAAAGCCTCCATTGCGAGCGCGCCTTAAAGGTGCTTTCGCTGCTTGACAGATTCTAAAAAATCGGAGCTCATTTACAGCCTTCACACTGTGTACAAGCTCATGTTTTCTGTCAGCGAATCTGCAGAGGCCGCGTTTGAACATCCGCAATTTCCAGTCCAGAGTGCGCGAATCCTCCAGACGAAAGCGGCGCTCCCAAAGCGATTTGCACGGGCAGATTTGCACGCACCGAATTCCCGTTTCGCCAGTGCAAATTCCCCTTGGGCGATTTCCCGGCAGACGGGGAATTGGTCTGCGATTTCCCCATTCCCCCACCCGACCGGCCAGAACCGGGCAGATGCGGAATCCCCGTGCAAACCGTCCCTTCCCCCAGGAGAAGCTCCTTCCTGCAACAAAGGAGTGTAGGAAGGGGAGGGGGAAAAGCTTTCTTCTGCCTCCTTCTTTGCCTTTTTAAAAAAAAGCCCGCAGAATTGAATTGTAGGCGAAGAAGAAGAAAATGCTCCTGCTCGTCATATCTCTCAGGAAGCTTCAACGTCAAGATCTCTTTTTCATCCCATGCCTTAATGGTCCAGACACGGTGAAAGTGGATCTGCGTCAGCTGTCCGGGCCGCCCGGGCCGCCCGGGCCGTCCGGACCGCCCGCCAACGCGTAAACCAATAATCCCCGGAGAGAAAATGTTGCAAATGTCCTGCGTGCACGCGCTCATCCCGCATTTGTCCACATCAGTCGAGAACAACCGTGTTGATGTTTTCCTCATTCTTCTTCTTGCTGCAGCCGTTGCCGCTGCTGCTCTTCTTCGGCTCTGGCGGACAGACAGCGAAAAATTCGCCAAAATCAGTCCCAGGGGAGGAGATGGAGGCCGGCGGAGGCCGGTGGAGGCCGGTCTCCGCCGGCCTCCGCCATTGGATGTCCTCTTATTTACATACGCGCAGGCAGACACAAACTGTGCTCTTGGCCTTCTTGTGGTTAATTACGGTCGATTGGACACAAGTCAGCAGTCCTAGGAAGTTGGTCCTCCTTGGGCGTCCTTTTTGTCTTTGCCTTGTTTCTTACAGCGGCAACAGCAGCAGCAGCAGCAGCAGCAACAGCAACAGCAGCAACAGCAACGCATTCAATTATTTTGAGTGCCCCGTTTCGTCGTGCTTTTCTTGTACTACAACAAAGGCTCTTTTCTATGGCTGTTGTGTTCTGTTGCCTTCACTTAAGGCGCCTTCAGTCAAGCAAATTTTAACGCACGAGAGAAATGATTCCGCGTGAGACGGAAAAGACAATTGTGCAATGCTTAAACGAGGCTTTTTCGGGCGCGGCCAACAGAACACGGGGAAAAAAGGAGAGGGGGAGGAAAAGGAAGCTTCGATTTCGCGTTGTTGCATAAAATCTCCCAAGGGAGCTGGGGAAAAATGGAAAAAGACTTTTTCGTCGAAAAAAAAACCACCTGGCGGACGGATGAAATGCACTGGCGCGTCTTTGTCGGCAGCTCGAAGCCCTGGTTCAGGCCCGGGCTGGTCCCCCAGGGCTTGCTCGAGGTCGACCTCAAGCCCAGGCTCAAACCCAAGCTGAAGCCCAGGCTCAAGCCAAAGCTGAAGCCCAGGCTCAAGCCAAAGCTGAAGCCCAGGCTCGAGCTCGGCTCCAGCTTGCTACACTTTCCTTTCTTGCTCCTCCCATTTAATTCGGAGAGCCTTAGAAGGACAAAAAAGGGTTTTTGCGCCAGCACTTCAAAAAACGTTCTTTAGATCAGAGAGATTTATGAACTGCCATATTTTACTGCAAGCGACGGAATTTGTTAAACCAAGATAAGTTCGTGCAGAGCCTCAAAGTTGGCGATTAATGACAACCTCACAGCTTCTATGGCAATTCTGTTTGGCTTTTTGTCCAGACTTTATCGACTACCGATGCTTTATCGACTGCTCAGTACAAAGTTTTGGCCCAGATTGGCTTCAGACTTAAGTGCTGTTGCACAGACAGTGCTTTGATTGCAAGACAGCTAGAACTTGGCAACCCTGGCGTGAAAGGAGAGCGTCACGGGAGATCAGAACAATGAAGATCGTGTCCAGCGTTGGACATTTGCCACAAGGATCACGGGTCCAACTCCAGGACCCAGCAGCCACTGTTGGCAACTTCGAGCAGAAGAGCTGCCACTCCAGCTGCGCATTCAGCGATGACTGGAGCGTCTGCTGTGTTGTCTCCTCTTCCTAGGAGTGCTTTATCCTGGAGATCTCGTTCTCCCTGACTTGCCAGAGACAAGCTTAGGGGTGACAGATGGAGAGAGAGACCAAGAGTGTGAGGACCTTGTCTTTCTCCTCCGCAGCTGTTGCTTCCTCCTTTGTCCTGACAGGGTGGAAAAATGCCCCAAAGCACTGAAGGTTTGAGTCCTCAGTCTGCACCACTAATGCAATGGGACTGAGACGTGACCCCCTCACAGGTCACTCATGAGAGACCTTCAAGGAAAACAGTCTAAGAACTCTGGGTCCTCCTCCGGGGAGACCAACGGGCCTGACAGCCTGGCTTGCAAGACCTTGACTGGGGCTGGCAACATTATACTGGTGGTGGGCTGAATTCTAGGCTCACGACAATTCAGGCAGATCACAGCCCCTCTTCTCGGAGGGCTTCCCCAAGTCGGCCCTGGAGGTGTCCATGGCCGAGGTCCCCCAGAAAGACCTATCACAAGTTGGTGACGATGGACCAATGTGGGCCTCCATAACCCCATCGTGTCCAGGGTTATGGACGCCCCTGATGGTGTCCATGGCCTCCCTCAGACACTTTTGGTGGCTCACACTGTGACGTCGTTTGCGCCTGCGCACAAGACACACACGTTGGAAAAGTATCCGCGTGAATGTTTAGACAGACCAGGCTGCAACCGTTCTGCCGTAGTCACTTGCTCGCTTATTGATTATTGACTGCAAACACTGACGAATGTGAAGAGGATCGTGTGAGTCAACAACGCACGTGCCCATTTTCCTCCGCTCACACTGTCCGGGCAGAGAAGTCAGCTTATGGCGGAAAAGTTCATTCGCTCTGATGGAGTGAGAAGAAGACGTCAGAAAAAAAGATATTCTTCACCCACTTTTGCAGGCATCGATGATGATCTTTTTTGCGCTGGCACGAGGAGAAAATTGATTGGCAGCCAAGCCTTATTTGAGCTCCTTGAATAGGATACAGAGAAGCCAGAGTGATGGGCAAACAAGGAACTCAATGAAGAAGTTGAGTGGAAAATGGAATTTCTCCTCATGAGATTTCTCCCTCTTCTCTGGTTCGATCATTGAATGTCCTTTCGAATAAGAATTTCGTAGAATTTCCGCGCCAACAAGCCCGAGTTCGTCTGCAAATGGTTTTGCTGCTGCTGCTGCCGCACAAATTTGGTGCTCCTATCCTAAAATTAAAGTCTTTTTCATTCTTTCAATGTCGAAAAAAGCCACTTCCACTGTACCGTGCAGTGTGTCCCGCCAATCCGCTTGCCCCAGTTCCAAGACCAGCTCCAGGCAAGATTATGTTTGCATTTCCATGTCAGACTGAGATGGTTTGGCGGAAAATGACCATTCCAATGCTGTTTGTTTGATCACTTTGTGCAGAAGGAGAATGAGGCCTCGCCATGGAGGAGGCCTGAAAGTGGCCAACTTCAGGCAGGCGATTCAAAAAGGTGCTGGGCCTCAGGGTCTGAGTTGGGCCCACTGGGTGCCGAGGCGAGGAAGGCCCTGGAGAAGTACCACGACCTTTTTTGGTACATGTTAACTCTTAATCTGCTCTCCTGATGACAAAGAAGAAATGAAGAAGCTCAACTTATGGGAACTTACATACTGAATGACCAGGCTGCGGTCAGGAGGGTCAGAGCAATATGATCTCACCACTTCAAGCTACTGAGTGCGCTTGTGGCATTTTTTGAGGCACATATTTCCTGTTATGGAAATAATTGCAACTGAATCGCGCCTCCCTCCTCTTTCTACCCTCCTCCCTGGCTCTCCTCTCAACTCTAGCCACACCAAACGAGGATGCCCATTATAAAAAACGTTTAAAGGCGTTAACACCAACTGTCGACGGCGGAGACCAGGAATTGGAAATGTCTGGAGCCAGCAACATCCAAGCTTGAGTGCTCCAGTCACTCTTTCAGCGGGCTCAAGCATCTGTCTTGAAGAACGGGGTGACCAAAAGAGGTCACTCGGCGTCACAAACGGCGATGAACGACAGTGATGTCAGTCGCCGAGGAACTAAGATAGGTGCCTTGATTCGACAAGCCCAGCATTGGACCCTGCTGTGGTTCGGGCCGGCTCGACCAGCAGAATGTCCACCCCCACAGAAAAGATGAAGCTCGAGGCAAGGACGATGGAGCAGCAGCTGTGTCGCAGAATGAGACAGTAGCAATCTACCAAAACTGTTGTTATTTGCTCTTGCCTCTAAGGGATGAGGTTATGGAAGTGTTGAGCAGGACCCAGTCAAAACATTCAGGCTTGACCCCCAGGCCGGCCGGCCGGCCGGCCGGCCGGGCCGGCTGGCTGGGCTTTCACTGTATGTAGTATCATTTACCTGGGCTCAATTACTCTTTTTATGACGTGACGATCCGGGACTGCAGCCAAGCACCAGATCTAACCTAAGGCAAGGGTTGGGATTACAGCGTGACAGACCAAAAGCGTTCATTTCCGGGACTGCACACAGAACTGTGACATAAGGCTGCACAACAGAAATTGTTTCCAGAGTAGAAAGCTTTTGTATTGACTCACACGTGTAGAATATTTTTCTTTAAGATTCTCCCCCTCCCTCGGCGAAACAAAAGGCTGTCTAGTAAAAAAGTTTTCCCTCGTTGCTGGTTGCCTTTTAATCAGCAGCAAGACTTTATTAAATCAGTCAAGCTTGAAGCTGGGTCCTTGATTACTGAAGCGTCCCTCAAAGCTTCTCCAACGTCTTCATCGTCGCCCACAGCGTGGAGGGCAAATTAGCAGTCGACTTGATCAATTATGGGAAGAGTCTGCACAATTCATGCACAGCAACTCACATATACGAAGCCATCTGTGCTGTACTCAGCTGAAGCGCTGTTCTGCACTGCACTGCAAGTACAGGGGCTGAGTGAGTACGTGAAAGCCCTCACCAATGAACAGTCATGTGAAAGTTATTGGAGGAAGTGCATTAATAATGGAAGCAGTTGGTTTGCCGAAGGTCACCAAGCCCAACACCAACAACCAGGTGGAGGGAGGGAGGGACGGACGGACGGACGGACGGAGGGAGGGAGGGAGGGAGGGAGGAGGAACACTCAATTTTCAGCCACGAATATACATTATTTCGTCTGCTTCTAATGCATAAGCTATAATGTATCGGGTGGGTGCCACTTGGGCTCTTTATAGGAGAAGCCAGACTTTTTCAGGCTTTAAAGGTACTGCAATTGTTGTCAGTCTCCCAGGAACGCCAGCCAGTGTACAGTGGAATCTATTATTACGAAGAACTGCCCTACAAAATCCATTTCTTTGGGTCCAAAAGCTCATTTTGCCTGTAGAGTGGCACTGTTATCTTTTACTAGTTATGCCACTACAGTGGAACCCCTATATGAGGATCCAGGGTCGATTTTTATGGAGCTTCAGCGGTATTTACATTTTGACGGATGATACGATAGTTTTGTTTTCTCATGAAGAAAATTGTTCATCAGCTCCCATCAATACCACACTGCGGAGGATAGAAGGAAAGCCCAGCAAAAGCGGTTTTTTCTTCCTCCGGCGCCCGCTTCGCGCGCTTAAACCCGGAGTAACTAGTTGTGCCTCTCCTGTCTCATCCTGTATCTTTGTCGTGAAGTCTGCGAACCTTGGAAGCCTCAGTAAATGTGGAGGGCCTTCTTCGTTCTTCATGCAGCTCTCACATGATTGATCGTCATCTCTCTCTTTAGGTCCGGGTATCTTTTTAAGGCCTTAACCTCTCTGTACACACATGTGCATCCATTCTTGCTGTTTGGGGGAAATAACGTCGCTCGCTTCCCTTGACTCCAAAGTTGACATCCTGCACCATTTTTATCTTTCCCTTTGCATACAAAATTTACCCCCCCCCCTCCTGCAGCAGTTGTTTGGGCTCTTCCCACCACTTGGCTGGTACTTCTGCACCTTGGCTTTTTTGTGCTGCAACACCCAGTGGAGTTCACTTCCTGCACTGCAACACCACTTTATCTACTTAGACCATGCAGCTGTTGTTCCAGATGGTCACAATGTTCCGTCAGCAACCCAATTGTGACTAGATCGAATATGCAATTTAGGGAACCCAAGGTTGCTGAGGATGGGTCCGACCGTCATAAATAAGGGTGGTGGGGGTATTTACTCATTGATTAACATCTACATCACAGGTATCTTTGAGTATCGATCGGCATGCATGGAGCTTGGCCACTTTGGTCTGGTTGAAGTTGGGCTTGACCAAGTCCAGGATGATGACTGAGTCTTCGATGATCCCCCAATGCACTCGGGCTATATCAGCGCAGGGCTTTTTCGAAGCTGGCGACTTGTGAAGGTAGTTGTGTTGGAAGTTTTCAGTCATTAGAGAATCACATCGATCTATTGCGACCATCTCGAACAACTCTGGGTGACCCTGACCTTTTGTGTGCATGTATGACTATGGTTGACTGAATCAGCACTGCCCGTCAGGTTTCTCCACCACAATAAAGTTCAAGTGACACCAGGATTATGTGTTATTTCACTGTGGCATGAATTTTGTCTGTTCTGAAGAGCACTTTTAGTTGCTCCCATCAGTTCGTGTCAGGTGGAAATGGTGAGAAAACCCTCGGAGCACAAAATCAGTCATGCATGGCCTCCTTTTCCCCCCTCATTCTTGGGGAAAAAGAAGAAAAAAAGAGGAAATCCACTGGGAAAGGACCAGGCAAAACGCTGGGGATGAGAAGAACATGGCCTAATGCGTAATGTGTGGGACACCAGGTGCTTTGCATGGCTCATCAATGTGATTTTGGGCATTTTTCTGGGTGTGTGGGAGACCCACACGTACACATGTGTTCATGTATGGTGCTGTGAGGTAGGAATTTGGTCTCTTCTCCCCCTGCGCTTTCTCTCTGCGTTATCCACATGCATGGAGAGACTCCAAGAACTGTTTCACAATGTGAAATGGGCCAAACAATTAAGACCGTGGCCTCGCAATTTTACGAGCGCACTTTTTGTATTCTCCTGGCATAAATTTGCCAACATTGCCAAACAAATTCCACTTGCAACAGCCCGAGCGTGAGTCTTTTATTATCCCAGGAATTTGAAAGACAAATCGATGCTCCAGGATAAGTCCGGGCGCTTCTTCTACCCCTCTCAACCCTACCCAACCCTACCCAACCCCCCCCCCCGGAAAAAGTGAAAACATTTTCCTCCCGGGGTTCATTTTGTCGTCGCCAACCGAGCGGACAAAATTCGTGCGGACGCCGGAAAATTGCGCCGCGACAGCGAAAATATGCTTTTTTTCTTTCAAGAGGAAGAAAAAGCTGCTTCCTTCCTTCCTTCAACGGGTAAAAAAGAGAGAGAAGCAAATATTTTTTTCACACATTCACGGGCACATGTCATTATCGACCCTTTGCCGGTGCTGCGCTGCACTGCACCGAGCTGCGCTGCTCCGGCCGACTCAACCGGACGGAGAAAGCTTACTCGACACAGTCAAAAAGGCGTGTCCAAAAGGAGACGTCTCAACAAGCAGTGGCTACAAGGCCCAGAAGCAATGACTACAGAAGCAATGGCTACAGGGCCCAGAAGCAGTGGCTACAGGGCCTAGAAGAAGTGGCTACATGACCCAGAAGCAGGGACGAGCTAAGCAGCGGCTACAGGGCCCAGAAACAGTGACTATAGAAGCAATGGCTACAGGGCCCAGAAGCAATGACTATAGAGCCCAGAAGCAGTGGCAACAGAGCCTAGAAGCAGCGGCTACAGGGCCTAGAAGCAGTGGCTACAGGGCCCAGGAGCAGGGGCTAGAGAAGCAGCGGCTACAGGGCCTAGAAGCAGTGGCTACAGGGCCCAGGAGCAGGGGCTAGAGAAGCAGCGGCTACAGGGCCTAGAAGCAACGGCTACAGGGCCCAGAAGCAATGGCTGCGTAGCCTGAAAGCTGTGGCTACAGGGCCCACAAGCAGTGGCTCAAGGATCAATTAGTGACCGCTCACCTATAGTAAACTGTACAAGTGAGTCATTGGACGAGATCAGTGAGTTAATGAGGGCAAAATTAAGTAATTACAAGCGCCTGTCAATTACAACAAATTGTCTGCACCTACTTTGTGTCACTGAGATCGTCATTGCTATGTCGGAAGGCAACAGTTTCGTCGTCACCGACTCATTCTGTTCCCGTCTCAGCCTTATTTATCGGACTTAAGTAAAGAGTTATTTGGTCCAACTGTGAAGACCTCTTTTTGTCTGGTTGAGTCAGTTCTTTTCCTCCCTCTACCTGTAGACGACTGAGACAAAAACTCCCAAGCAACAGAGAAGAAGATTTGGCTCTGTGCTGAAGAATGGCTTTGATACGCGCTTATTTACTGATATGCGCAGTTCGTGCGTGGCCCAACAAAGACATATCAAAGCTCACGTGCGTGGAAAAGAGTCTCCAGATAGGAGCAGGACAAAATGCGGAAAAAGAGGCCATTATTTATGAGTGCTCAAGAGTCGGGGGCAAATTTATGAGCAGCCAGCAAAGTTATTCAAAATATCTATCAGTCTGTCTCTGTTCTCTTCCTCACCTTCAATGAATAATCATAGAGGCCTTCACGGAGGCCTTGGCAGGCCCAGCCTTTTACTAAGAGACACATCGGGAAAAAGGAAGAGAGTCGAAAAAAAAGGAGTTCCCTCTGCAGGGTTCGGCCCCATTATCCGATCCAACCAAGGCCATTTCTCTTTCACACATACTCGTGCAATATGAGGCGGAAAAAGCGTCCCCGGTGCTGAGAAGGCGATTCTTTTTCAGTGCACACTGCAGACAGCCCTACATTGGCCTAGATGAGAAAGGGGTAGAAGAAATTCCTCTTTCGAGTGGTTATGAGCAGAAATTGACGAAAGCAATAATGGTTGTCACGCCTCAAAGAAGTTTCATGTGGGTGTGAGTGAGCGACAAGAACAGCCCAGGGTTTGCCTGCCAAAAGGGTTAAAACAGGCCAGGGTTTGCGGGCAAAAAGGGTTGAAACAACCCAGGGTTTGCCGGACAAAAAGGGTTGAAAGAGCGAGAAAAATGGCCACAGTATAAAAGAAAAGTGGAAGAAAGATTATCTTTTTTTGCTCTGCCTTCGGTAATGATGCTGTTCTCACACACAAACAGACACAAAAAGATTATTCGAATGAGAGAGGCTTTGTTAAGATCCATCTAATTCATTTTTGGCCCCGAGAAAAAGGGTGGAGAAAAAAGTCGTCCTTCAACGGCCTTTGACTCGCGCATCCGCCGTTCGCCAACGAGATGGCGCGCGCGCTTCTTGACGCGCGCGCCTCCGTTAACATCTCTCTGAACGGCGCGCGGCGCGCCGATTCGCCGTTGGCCTCGCCGCTGGCCTCGTCAGCCTCTCGGCCGGGTCTTTCTTCTTTGCATTTTTGAGCAAATATTTATTAAAAGCACTTTCATATTTACGAAAGTCTCTCTCTTTTCTTTTTCCTCTTTGCACAGCGTGGTTTTTGCGCTACTTTTGGCCATTTTTAGCCTCGTTCGCGTGACCTCCGAAGCCTCGTTTGTTTCGCCTGTTTCCTGGAAGAAGAAGAAGAAGAAAAAATCCGCCTGCGAGGATGAAGAATTGTTGGGTGTGGCTTCGAAGAGGCCTCGAGGAGGCCTCGAGAACAGCCTCGAGGACGGCTTCGCTGCAGATGAATAATGCACGGGGGAGTGGGCGGGCTCAGGAGGACGTGGAGGAAAACTAAGTGGGAGGGAGTCACTTGTCATGTTTTCACAACTTTTCCTCTGCACGATCCAGGGACATAAGGAGACCCCACTTAGGGAGCTGCCCCAGGCGGCTACCTGAGGGCCTCACCTGCCGATTCGGCCCCTCGGCCCAAGTCGTCCACATACCACAACAAACTTCAAACAAGACCAAATATGCAAGAGAAATAATTGGATTTCTATCATTGCTCGAAAGGTTTTTTTAAAAAAAATTTATGAGCAGAGAGTGCTTGAATAGTTCAGTGATCAATGAAGTGCCTCATTTAGAAATACCAACCAGTGGGATACAGTAGTTATTGGTCAACTTCTTGATCAGAGTTGAGTAGCACAATTTGCTGAAATTTGAGTTCGTCTGGCATCTCCTTCTCCTTCAGGTGTCTCTTCAGACCTAAGATTGTGCAGAAACGATTGTCATCCAGCTTTCGACCTCATACTGATGCCTGTTTGCAGCGTATGTGTTTGTGCACATGTGTCCTCCATAGTCACGCAACCTCCGCGGGAACCGCTGTCCAAGGCTACGCCGGGGTCTCCACATGTCTCTGGCACGAACGTGCTTAGCAGTGCCGAGTTCTATCTGTGCAGTCTCTCCCAGGTGTCGACCCGAGGCCTTCTTGTACTTGGCCCCGCCGGAGTCGGTCCGGAGTCCGGTCCAAGTGCGCCAGACAAATTGTGTCTCTTCAGACCCACAATTTTGTGTCAACACGAGACAGCAAAACACAAAAGGGGACGTTTTCTGGGAAATAATTGCTAACAGTTGCGGCCTCATTCACAAGATTAATAACGTCTACTATTCAGAGCATGAAGAAAAGCGCGCGCATTTTTCGCGAGTGTGTGTTAAGCACAGGGGTTCATTGTTGCAGATAATTGCCGAGGTTTTCTTCCCCTTTTTTCTGAGGGGGGAGAGAGTTGCTCATACGTGCGCACTCACGATCAATTACTTGTGGTGGCTCTCTCGGGGGGGGGGGGACACAATTGTGCGGGGGGAACTGTTTTTTCTTGGGGGAGGAATAACGGATAAAAGGAAAACGTAATTTGTCAAAAATATTATCCTGCTTTCTCGATGCGATCATAACAACGAGCGTGATTGGCAAGTTGTATCAATACAATGGACCGCTCATACAGAACAGAGTACACTGGGCCTCTCATATGGAACAGTGGGCCTCTCGTATGGAACAGTGGGCCTCTCGTATGGAACAGTGGGCCTCTCATGTGGAACAGTGGGCCTCTCGTATGGAACAGTGGGCCTCTCATGTGGAACAGTGGGCCTCTTGCACAGAACAGTGGGCCTCTCAAACGATACAGTGGACAGACCTCTCATATTTGCAGATGGGGAACCTCCCCATAAGAATGAACTTGAAGGGTTGAGGATGAGCAATGCTTCTTATCAGAAAGCAAAAATATTGTATCATCCGTCAAGAGCAAATGCAGTGCAAGCTTTATTAGGACTGAAGAAATATGATTGTTTAAGGACGGTTATTTTGGGGCAGTGGCACTACAATAAGGAGAAATAAGAACAGAAGCAATACAGAGGAACCTCTCTATGAGAGTCAGCTTGAAGCTTACTCTTATATTCGCTGGTTCTGACGATTGACACAGTGAGCAATTTTATGTTTACAATGATGAGGTCATTCTTATATATGTCTGTGTGTGTCTGAGAAATGAGACTGTGCAATGTTATTATGCCTATTCTTGCAGAGAGGTTCCAGTGTATCGTATATAGAGTCCTAAGTTAATTGCACATCCTTGAAAGGGTTGACAGTGAGAATGATGAGTGAGCAAATCAAAGGTCTCCAATCAATCTTTGACAATGTCTGCTAAATGGAGACACTTTGGAGAGGCTCCACTAAGGTTGTGTGCATAGCAAGGAAAAAAAGGATTGTTCTCATTGTCCTGAACACTCATTCCATTAGGGCTATCTTGACTCCTGCATTGTCTGGTCGAGCAGGCCCAGGTCAAACCTGTCCGGTCTCGACTCTTGCATTGTCTGGTCGAGCAGGCCCAGGTCAAACCTGTCCGGTCTCGACTCTTGCATTGTCTGGTCGAGCAAGCACAGGTCAAACCTGTTAGGTACAAGGATCGGAAAGAGCCTGTTGTAAAAAAAAGGGCAATAACACTAAGTTGTCGACTTATGGAGGTCCTGGCTTGCACGCATGGAGCATTAACGTGACCTCTGGGGGAGGGGGGAGCCACTAAAAAGAAGATAAACTCATATTGGGCAGCCAGGGAAAAGCAATTACTTGGTAAGGCGATTACCCCCGTTCTCCCGACCCCGACCCCGACCCCGACCCCACCCTTACCCCCAAGCATCAAATTTCGATAATCCGGCCAATAATAACACGCCGACATTTCCCAGATAAATACACAAAAGACCTGCTTTTTTGCTGCAGCAGGGGAGAAAAACTGTCGAACTCGGTGTTGATATGAGGGAAACAAATGGCAGAGCTGACGATAATCGACGACATTAACTAGCCCATACGTCACTTGAGCACGTTGGAGCAACGGGAGACAAGAGTAGAGGCCCCCAACTCGGTGAGACAAAGGAGTATTTCAAGGCCGAACAAGTGAACCAGAAGAAAAGGATGGCCTTTTTTGTGTGCGGCGCAGACAGACGGATATCGTGTGAGCAGCACAAAAGGGCGCAGGCGCGCGCGCGCGCGCTTTCAGGCGCACACGGTGGAGACGAAAGATTGATCCACTATCCAGGCGATCGGTTTTTTCTTTTCTCTTCAAAGGCACGCGATCTCTAATGCTGGTTTCAATTTCTCAAGACGATGATGACTTTCCAGATAGATCATGGACGATCTGGTAGCATCTGACTGAGTGAGGACCAGTTCAAGTCTGGCCAAGAAAAACCATTCCCGACCCCCGAAAATATATGAGCTTTCTCCTTAATTTATTGCCCAGTACTTTATAATTAAGGCTAAGTTGGACCTGACGATCGAAAGATAGAGCTTAAATCGTCCCAAAAGTCGCTGTCGTCACCAATGCTCTTCTCTATGTTGCTGAAACACTCATGTATGGGAAGGGTTGGTGGAGAAATATAGGACAGAGCCCAAGACAACGACTTCCTACAGCAATTCATTCTAATTCCCATGGAAATGTGCAAATACTGTGCGCATTCGTTTTTCGCGAAGGATCAGTGACCAGGATGGTCTTGCCAAAATCGGAACTTTGGCAAAAGTTGAAAGTCGGTTCTTTTTCTACTAAGTAAAACGTTGCAGGCATCGAGATTTTCCTCGAAAGAAAAGTTCTAAAGATTAGATATCTACTGTACGTAGTTTGTCTCGAAACAGCCCAATTCTGCAATGATGTCCGTACTCACCTGCACCTTCGCCCTCCACCTGCACCAGGGCCGTGCCGTCGCCGCCCCGCACGTCCGAGGACGCTTCTCGAGGCTGCTTGCGCAGGAGGAGACTGACATTGAGGCTGAAGCTGGCCAAGAGACCCACGTACAGCAAAACAATCACCAGCAGGTACCAACGACGGGTCCACCTACAAAGAAAGAGAGAAGGAGCGACTAAGGGCTCGTTTGCACAGGCAGACTTTTCCCTCGCTCTCTCCTCGTTCTGCAAGAGCAAAAAGTGCTCCGGCCTCGAGGCTGTTGAGGCCGCGCCCTCCTCGCTCAAACGTGCAGCGCACCTGCACTGGCACGAGTATGAGCATGCTTGAATGCATAACTAAATACATACCGTACTGTATAAGTTATAAAGTGGTACTTCGTGCATACGCACACACATCATTCAAAGTGACTGTTGAGCAGACACCCACTATTCATGAAAAATTGACGTCACTATGAAAGCGACTCAATCCAACATAAGTGTTATGACATGTACACACCCACGCGTGCGCGCGCACCCACCCACCCACACACACACACACACATACACAGGGTGACTAGAAAAATGGCTATTCCAGTCACCCTGTACATCCATACAGCTCTCCTCGCTCTCACCTCTGCTGTCTGGTGCGTATTGAGTCCACGTCCTCCGGCCTCATGACGACCGAGGACCTCGAGGAGTGCATCGCTGTTGCTCTCTGTTGCCTCAGCTCCATCATCTCCTCCTTGAAGCCCTCGGCCACCGAGGCCCCTCTGAGCAGGGACCTGCAGGGATCGGCCGAGGCCACCGGCGCCGTCGACGCCGTGGACGAGGTCGTCGACGAGTGGAGGGCGTGGAACTCAGTGGGCGCGGCCTCCGTCTCGTCCAGGCCGCGGTCGGCCCACAAGTTCGGCTCCGGCAGCATCGAGGTGAGCAGGCGGACCAAGGAAGTGGCGCTGTGCAAGAATGTCCTGAGAGAAAAGTACACACTTCCTTTGCTGTTTTTGTCGTTTTTGTCTGGTAGAGCCATTCACGATCCCATTGTCCGACTAGGCATTACTGTATACACGCCATTAGGACCTGTGATAAATGTCACGCCCATGCATGTTTACACACAAACAAACAAGCAAACACAAACAGTGTGAGTTTGCTTCTTTTTTCTGTTACATATGCGTAGGTGAGGTAAAACCTAAGTCTTCACCATGACGGACAAAACAAAGAATTCATCAGCCAGGTCAAGAGGACTGTCAAGGGATGTCAGAGAACTTTGAGGACCTTTCCAGTTGTTTTCCTGGAAGGTCCGGAAAGGTCCTGCCGACCTTGCCAGAGTCGGTACTGCGATCACGGTGGAGCGAAGCTTTGTGTATGAAGCCTCATTTTCAGCTTACGCTTTCTTTTGGCGCGTTTTTGGCCAACTGGGTGGCGGCGGCGGAGAAGGAGTCCTCGTCGTCGTCTGTGCTGGCGGGGCCTGATCTCCAACCTCGTCCTGGAGTGCGCGGAGGACTTGGTCTTCGTCGGTGCTGCTGCTTTGGCAACGTGCGGAGCTCACGAGGATATCAGGCAGTGACGACGCCAGAGTGAATCAAACTGTCCACCAAACTGTAGCTTCTCCACTATTGTTTTATTTGTCGAAGAAGAAGAAGTATAAAACTTTCCTTTTTTCCACCTTCTTCTCTCTCTCCCTCCCTCACTCCCGCAGCAACAACTGCAGCAAGAACACCACAATGCTGGTCCAATTGGTCTTACACTTGCTAGACTCTGCCACTGCAGCTAACAGTGAGCCATAAAGAATGGCGCAATCTGGTTGTTTGCTTAATAACGAAGTGAACTTTTCTCCACCCTGTACGACTCGGTGAGACAAGACGCTGCTCCGGTCTAGTCGAGTGTGCAATCAGCAGCTTCTTCGTCTTGGTCACAGCCTTCCTGCATCGTTTCTTCCAGGACTGCACCAATAATATCCGGCTCAAAATATCGCTTTTCTTCTCAGCTCGGCCCGAACTCAACAAGTAGACTAAATGGGGCCCTCCAAACTTTCTTCTCTCTCTCTATGCGCGTCAAGCGCGCGCTCTTTTATTCCTGCTCGCTTTTTCCATCCGCGAATGGACGCGCGAAAGCCCGTTGAGGAGCTTTTGTTGTTGGCCTGGAGGCTCGAGATAAGAGCCAGAACTGAGACCCTCTTTTTATTTGCACACTTCACTACTGACATATTGTATATGACGAGAAAAAGACAACTTATTGACCTTTTTTGTGGGGGGGGGCGACCTTCACACATGGGTGTGGGGTGAGGGGGGGTGAGGAGATAGCCCGTCACCGTCCACCTCACCCCCACCCTCGTCAAGCAGTTGAAGTCGCTCCAAAACAGTAACTTAAACACAATTAAATTGCCAGCTGACTCTCAGTCTTGGTGCGTGTTTCGTACGTGGTGGTTCTAAAAAAAAGCGGACGAAATAATCATTGGTGGCCCATCGACATCCTGTCAGCCCAAAAATCGATGCAAGCCATTTTCCGAGGTATAAAGATACACATCGTCACATGGAGCCGCACAAAAAAGAAGCCTTCTACTATATGTACAGCGTGAGTGAGCCAAAAAAGAGAGGACGAGGAAAGTTTGATCAAACATAGTGTAACTTTCCATTCTTGCAGTTGCATAAAAGAGGCTTTTTTGCACCATGAATGAAAAGCGAGTGTTCACAGTGCGTGGACCCATTGAGGAAAATGTTGCTGGTAAAAGCTGCAAGCATATTTTCACTCTCTCTCTCTCTCTCTGCACCAGCTTTCCCAGCTTTCCGAAGCTATCCGAAAACTATCCAATCTCCCTTCTTATGTGACTTCATCACTTCTTCATCGGGTTGCGCCAGTGGAGCCGAGCCAAAGCGGGGCTAATTTCTCCCCTGAGGGCGCGAAGGCCATGAAAGAGGATCCTTGACACGTCCGACTCAAGTTTTGATTGACGCTAATTTCCGGCCTCAACCTCCAGGGAGATCTGGGAAAGGCCCTGATTCAATTTTCAGCCAAACTTTTCGCAGATTAAATGGAAGAGATTTGTTTTGTTTCTACCAAAGTTAGAATAGAAAAGCTTTTTTTGCACTTGGCTTCGTGTCTCGTCCTCGTTGCCCCTTCTTCTTCTGCTACTCAAGTTAACGCCTTAACTAACGAGGAGGCTCTTAGAGAAGTACCAGCTATAACCGACCTCAGCGTGTGAGCGAAAAAAGTCGGCGTTGCCACACACCAGCGTCTCCTGGGCGACCAAAGCCCAGCAGCAAAACATCGTTGGCCCAATCATTGAGTTGAGCACACCAAAAAAGTCATTTTCCCAATGATTAAGCTCAGTTATTAAGTTGGGGAAAAAAGCATTCAAGCCCCGCTGATTTATCTTGGTTGAGTACAAAAAGGGGTTTACTCATCTTTCCAATCCTTTACTTGAGTTGGCTTTTTTCTCTGCTCACACGGTGCATCTTTTCTCTGAGGGAAGTTGGGCCCCAAATCGCCGTCCTCAGTCGGTTTGTTTGGCCTCCCCCACCTTGTCCGGCCTCGACTCGGCCTCGACTCGGCCTCGTCTCTGCCGTGCGTCTGGGCCAGTGCAGTTATTTCCGCCTCACACGGTGCATATTTCCTTGATGTGAAGATGGCGTCAGCAGTACAAAAGCTCGGCGGGACAATGTAATGAGTTCTGGCTCATTCGACGCGAATGAAACACGCATTTCTCTCGCTTATTAAAAACGAGGTTTTGCTCGAGCTGCGCCTTTTTGCGGTCCCTTCTCTGCCTCCCACCCCCTCATTACTTTTGTGTTGTCGCGCCAAATAATAATGCGCGAGGCTGCGGCTGCTAGAAAAAGCTCTATAAAAGACGGCGGGAGGAAACGAGGCAAGAAAGGTGAAGACGACCTTTTTAAGGACACAGCTGGAATGGGCCAGGAACAACAAAGCCAGGTGGGTGGATATGATGCTGAAGGCAGGCAGGCAGGCAGGCAGGCAGGCAGGCAGGCGGGCACCGACAGGGGGAACGAGCAAAACGACGACATTTGCAAAGACGATTAAGGAGGCCAAGGAGCTCTCGTGCACTTTCTCGCTGCTCAACGTCAACCTTTCATGGCGTGGAGGCAGCCACAGGAGGGGAGGACAGGCAACCAACCACACAGTTCCCTTGCCAAGGTCGGGGAGGGGGAATCACAAACGCAACGAGTTCAGAGGTTGGCTGTTGTCCTGACGAGGGATGACCCTGAGAAGGGACAATCTGTCAAGGACTATCAAGAAATGGCTCTGAGGCGGGACAGACTGGAAAGGAATGGCCTGACCAGGAATGACAAGGAATGACCAGGCATGGCCTGACCAGGAATGACAAGGAATGACCAGGAATGGCCTGACCAGGAATGACAAGGAATGACCAGGAATGGCCTGACCAGGAATGGCCTGACCAGGAATGACAAGGAATGGCCTGACCAAGAATGACAAGGAATGGCCTGACCAAGAATGACAAGGAATGGCCTGACCAAGAATGACAAGGAATGGCCTGACAAGGAATGACCAGGAATGGCCTGGTCAGGAATGGCCTGGTCAGGAATGGCCAGACCAGGAATGGACTAACAAAGAATGACAAGGAATAGACTGACAAGGTCCAACCTGAATCATGCTTGCTTTGTGAAACCGTCGCCAACTAAACAACCAATCGACCCATATGGTGAAGGCACCTAGGGATCAAGCCCACAACCGATTCGGCCGATTCCTAGTTAACGTTCACACACCCTACACCAAGACGATAGTCAAATGCTCACCGAACTGAAGCAACTCCCGCCTTTGGGCTGACATTCTCCCAGCTGACCTCCCTAGGAACCTGCAACTTCCTCGTGGAGTAGACGGTCATTGGCAGTTGTCACCAGGTTCGGAGCTGCTGAACTTAACAAACAGAGAGAGCGAATCTCCAAGTCGGATTGACCAAGATTCAAAACGATCCAGGCCTCGGAACAGCTGAAGCGAGACTGAATTCCTCACCAATCGCGTTGCACTAAAGTGGAAAAACTATAACAATTTAACCATAACGCCTTCACTTCATCGGATCTCATTTTTCACGGCTCTATCATACCAACAAAAGTACTGTAATACTGATTATGTGTGTTCCCTAAATGAAATGACTTTCTCCTTGGGGGGGAGTCTCAGAAAGAAAACAAGTTGATTGTGCCACACACTATGAGCCGCATGCATACAAGGTACGTTGCACGGTGCCTTGCGCTACCGTTAGTAGAGTGCTTGAAATGTGCAGTAATTTTCTTGTCCTGGAGACTTTTCACCAAACTTTGTGGCAAGGAGCCTGGAGGATCCCAACATCATAGTGACAGCTCGGATCAAGCCCAGTGTTCGTACAGCACAGTGGTTATGTAACAACGGTCCGTCAATTGCAGCCACATTGAATATTAAGACAGCGACGCTCGAGTATCGGATCGAGTATCGACATTTTCTCGAGTATCGAGTGTCGTGTCCCCTTAAAAAGTATCGGCAATACTCCCTAGAAAACACTTTTCACCCTTCTGAACCTCTACTTATCGCCACTCAAAGTTTGAGCAGCTGGCTACATGGAATACCTATAAGTACCTGTATACTTTTCACTGTAATTCTCACTGCAGTTGATTTGTCCATAAAATAAAAGCCAGCTTAAAAATTGAATTGAAACTCGTTTGCAGTGAACCTTTCTCTTGTCCTCGAGCATCGATTATTGCCTCTGGACAACATTTTTTTTTCTGGTGGCGATAATGTCGAGTATGAGCTCGAGGGTCGGATGATACTCGGGGAAAACATGGAGCATCGGCAATACGATACTTTTTCAACATCGCCCAGTCGTATGGAATATTCATGCCAAGGAACATCAGATTGCCAAGAATGGGCCTAAAAATCATTGTAAATGTTAGTCAGCATCGTTATCACCGATATCAACAAAACAAAGTGTGTATCAAGCTTACTTTTTGTGGTGTCCATCTATCATGCATGGATCTTAATGGAGCATTGAGCTTCGATGTGGTTGAAATTGGCCCCGACCGCGATGATGACCGAGTCCTCGGTGACCCCAAAATGTACATAATATGACTGTCGAGCAGGACAATTAAAAATTGTGACGGTGCATTTTGTGTCATTAGAGAACAAGTCAAAAATGGTGACTCCGTGTATTGAGGGTGACGACATCGTGTAACTACTGTATCATATGTATGACTCTTTCCAAATCGTTTTCTGCGGGTTACACCTGTGTGAAGAACCCCCTTGACTTTCCTGTGGAAAAGAGCCAACTTTCCTATTGACACTGCGGATGATTGAGGACCGATTAGGGAGAGGCAAAGTCCTCAAAGTCATACAAGACAGCCGGGGGGGAGGGGGGGAAGGGACCCATTAATATTTGGGCACGCGGAAATCTCTCCTGAGATGACTCACGCTCGGATGCGCTACATTAAGCACAGCAGATTATTTATTGTCTGGTATTTTTGTAGCTATCACTGCAACTGTTAGGTCAGTCGTGCTCTATGCGGCATCAGTTGAGACTGCTATAACAGTAAGTACAAATCAATGACGCATGCTAGTGAGACATTTGGCTCCACTTCGACAAATATTCATGCATGGGTACAAAAATGAAGCTGTCAGGGCTTAAACATAACCAACATGAGCTCTAACAGTCCGGAGGCCGCAGAGCAGTCACTTCTTTGCCTTTGAACTCTCGCAACCTCCGTCGGGGTGAGGTGAAATTAGCTAAGGATCACTGACGTTCACATTGGTTTTCTGTCTCCCAATGGGACCGACAGAGGTTGCACGAGTTTGCAGCAAAAAGTGTGCAAACTGGGACTAGACAGCGGAGGTGGCAAGATCGAGAGCTTATTGTATTCATATTATTATACAATACCATGAAGTCACTATTCTAAGCTACCCTTGAAGGTAGGCAAAGATCACACCTGGCCTTTGTGAAAATCATGTCCAGCGAGCTGCAGTGCACTCATTGGTGGTAATATGATAATTGCAATGTGTCTGTAGATATAACGCTCGAGGTCCGTACGTTCGCCGGCCAATGCGTCTGTGACTGTCATAAGGATGGTGTCCAACTGTTGCACCGATCTCCCCAAATGGGGTCAGCAGACACTTCTTAATACTCTTAAATGTGTATTTCGAGGCCAAAATCAAGGCCCTCAGCATTTACTGCATAAGTCATGAGGTTCAACGTTGCATTTCCTACTTCTGGCATACAGAAAAGTTTGTCTTCTGTTCTCACGTCACTTGACAACGGCAGCACAGGGATCCCATGCATATTATGAATCAGAATCAGTTTTGGGCCCCCATTTGTTCAAGTCCGGCCGGGTCCGGGTTCAGGTGTGAGAGTGGATTTGCCAACGGACGGGCTCAGAAAGTCCTCATCACAAAAAAGCAACTGTTCCTGAGCCCTTCTCAAATGCAAGCCATCTTTGTCTCACTGGTAGTTGGGGCCAAGGAGGCAAAGGAGTCAAAAGCCAATGGTTTCAAATCCCAACTTCTGGAAGAACTCTGCATTCAGTCACGGCCACCACAGCCATTAGACAAGTGACAGAGATAACTCGTAACACATCAAGCAGCTGAGCGTGAACCAGAGCATTGTGTCTCTCTCTCTGTGTCTCTGCGATTTGGCAACGCTGATGAGGAGAGAGAAGAGAGGTTGGGAGGAGCGCCAGGATCATCCAGCTTCAAACGGACCAGGGCACGGAGGGTATGGATGATTTGGGGACGACCGGTGCAGACGGAGGTCACACACACATAGCTCGCACTGGCGCGCACCCACGCACACGCACACACACACACACACACACACACCGCTACAAAAGAAGTTATCGACACTTTTCCCACCCAGTGAAGCGGGTAGCGCGTTAGCGCTAGTAATACTAATAAAATGTTGCGTGATAGAAAATCGAGTAGTTGCACTGACTTGAGGCCATAAGCTGCCCTTGAACACAATCGGTACCGAAAAGAGTCAAAATCTAAGATAAGCCGCATGTACGCATTCCATGATAAAATGATGAGGCGACGACTCCTCACCGCGACATCTCCTCACTACAGTACAATAGAAATGACGACCTTTCCTCACTGCTGATAACATCTTGAGAATACAGGGTGTGTGAATTCGCACCTTACTTCAGCAGCCACACTAGATCAGGGATGTGTGCTTCTCTCGCCAGCCTGGCCAAGGCCAAGACCATGCGAGCTGCGAGACAAGCTGGACAAGAACACTTCTCTCGCAGCTTTCAACTCGCCTAACATGTCCGGCCAAGACCAAGACCATGTTTACTGGTATGTCTTGGCCTTGGTCTCGGCCAGACATGTCTACTGATATGTCTTGGTCTCGGCCGGACGTCTTGGGTTCATCCAGCTTGTCTCGCAGCTTGTCACACACATGGCGCTGATCCCGTCAAGCTCAGCCCATCACCAGAGCTCAACTCAGCCCTAACATTCTCTGTCTTAGATGTGATAGGAGGTGCCAAAAATTGGTGGTCGGTGAGGAAAGTGAGATGTCACAGTGAGGAGTTGTCACCCTACCGATAAAAATCTTTCACTTGATAATAATTGCCCGAAGCTACTTCTTTAATTTTAGCACAAGCTTCCCATCCGTTTGCTTCATCAGGAAGTAATGAAGTCATTTAGGCTGCACCTGCGAAGCTTAACTTCCGTACTCACTCTAATTATTACGTTATTGGGTGAGCATAAAATCCCTCTACTATCTAGATGCTCCTGGCTGAGCATTCGCTGGTGCGTGTCAGACGTCGGCACCTGAGACTAAGCATCCAGGATCCCTGTTGAATGCATCCAGTCATGTAGAGAGGTTGGCATAAGGAAGAATTCTAGATGCGGTAGTGCGAGGTCATCGCACTACCGCATCTAGAATTCTTCCTTATGTAGGAGCAGCTGATCTGTGCTCTCATGCTCTAATGTCGAGTGCTGGACAACAAACGAGAGTAAGGGATGACAGCAAAGTCCTCATTTAACCCTCATCATCAATGCTTTAACTTAAGGATGGGGAAACACTGCGCTGCATCAAGCTGCAACAGTCACGTAGGCCCAGTGACGGACAAGGGAGTCACTTTCCACCAATTTCCTCTTGTTACCACCTTAACGAGGCATTGATGTTCATGCTGAAATAGAATCCTACTGAACTTTGTTGTCCAAGAGGGTGAATTCGTAATCTCTCCATATCACTGAATGTGTCTCTAACACTCAGCTATGAGCGATGCCAGCTGATGCCAACTTGTGACCAGACTTGACAGAATTGTCAGTGGCAACTGGACCACGGGCAGTCCAGGCTGGTCATCATCTCAAGAATTTAAGCACGTGGAAAAATGTCACTCATTTAGGGCTTAAATTCAAGAAAATTCGGCAGTGTTCTCAATGCTGCAGTGGGGGATCAGTTCCGTCTGGTTTCTTTTCTGGGGATTCCAGTCTGGTCTCGATCAAGCTGTCCATGTGACTCTAGTCCATGGATGATACCACCGGCCTTGGAAGTGGTAATATCTGATGTCTTGTTGCATCCTAGTTGACTGGAGCAATGGTGCAAGTGCTGAGCGTGTCCAAGCAAAATCATTCATGAGGGTGTCGAACCACAGCGTGGTCTGGACTCACTTAGTAACCAAATTCTCACTTAACAAAAGCCAATGATGCATCCAATCTCGCCACGGACACCACTTCTGATACGCACCAGCTTTGAACATGGAGTTAAACGGTATCCACTGGTAATGAAACTTAAGCAGAAGATACTTATTGCTTAAGCTGTCAGAAGTGGAGGTGAGGCACAAATGAAATGGAAGTGGAAATGTCTCCCACTTGCTCCTCACTCTGACTCTTAATATTTTAGCTGCTTTCATTGTATCCACACATTTTGCTGCCAGTCTATTTGCCACAACTGGTCACCTCCACTCAGGAGGGGGAGGCAATGCCTCATCTCACAACTGGTGTTGTCCGAAGTGCGACATTTTGGGCCAAAATACCTATTTGGCGCTCAAAAAGCGCCAAATAGGTATCGATGGCGGTGTTTGAAAACTTTTATTTTTGGCTGGGGCTTTTTACCCAACATCATCTGGCAACAGCGCCCGCAAAGGTTGCAGCTGATGTGAAACAGCTACAGAAACAACAAAAGAGAAAAACAGCTGACAGTGATCTATCGCGAGCCCAAAACTTCGAGTCGGAGTTTGAGGGCAACCGCGAAAAGGAACCTAGATTCCGCTACCCCACGAGGGTCACGAGGTGATTGTCCTGGAAATTGGCGGTAGCTAAGTAGTAAAGCTATTCTAGTTGACTTCGTCACTCAATTAGTAACTAATCTTAATTGTCTCTACTTAGTTCGATTCGACTCCATCACAAGCAGTTGACTTGGCAAGTTCCAATTTCATCTCGTGCCGGCCTTCTGAAGTCATGCCCGAATCCAAGGACAACACGGAGATGCTGAACGGCGACACCGCCTTCGTGGAGACGATTGACTTGTCGTTTGAGGACTTCTGCCTAGCCTACAGAGCGCAGCTCAGCTCGTCGGCCGTCCCGGAACACCTCTGGGGCGCGCTCCATCGGAAGCTCGTGCACATTCCGCCGGTGAGTGTTTCTCTAGGCTAGGGCCGCTCGGGGTCACCTGAGGAAGAGTTGAAACAAATGTTCTGGTGCCGGTGTCCTCAGCAAATAGTAAGTGAGCTCGGGTTGCCCCAGACTCCTCTAACATACGGTTGGCCGCAAATGAGTCGTGATACAGCCGTAGACCGTCTGTTATGACATATTATTAGGCACTCTTACAATAGAGGATTGCCGGTTGTCTGACAGGCGGATAAAGCAACTTGATGGTAGAAAAAATATCATATAATACGTAACATGGGTATTTTTATCTACTGAAGTATACGTGCCGTCATTCTGTACCGATTCCTGACCTGAGCTAAAACTTGATGCCGACCCTTTACAATAGCCAACAATTATAACCACAATGCAATGCAATGACTGTAGTCATAAGGTAACACGTAAATGCTTCTAACAGATTTTAGATGCCGGATCAGTTTTTGCTCTCAACCGCGTGGAGACGCCGGAGGGGAAGCTTTTGAGGTGGGAGGCCGTGGTCACCAGCGAAGGCGGGATTAGAGCCGGCGATGCGGAGCAGTGAGTAGGAGCACCGGTGCGTCCACTCGTCCTTTCCCTTAAGATCTTCTTCTCCAGGATCTACCTGATAGACCACGCGTGGACTTTTCGAGCAAGTGAGGCTGACCGCGATCTGGTCCGCATCGATGGCCTCCTGGGCCGGATGGCGGCGTTGGCAGACTTGGAGGAGGAGGATCTGGAAAAGACGTCGAGGGCCAAGTGGCGTCTGGCCAACACCTACTCGATCCGCTCTCGCGACTCCGACGCCTCAGAGCCGTTCTGGTACGTGATGGACGAGTTTGGGTCGAGGATCGGACACGCCTGGGACAACCAAAAGCCAAACGTGCGGGTGGTGCCGTTTGTCTTCACCGTGCAGGAGGGAGCACCTATTGCCTACTCGCTTCTCTTTCCCATCGAGTAAGAAAGAACCTAACAACGCCTGCGCCTTAACACAATTCATCAGTCTTAAACGTCCCTTGGCTGGTGAGGTGAAGCGACCTTCCCTTCAAAGTATCCTCAAGCGATCTTTTAATGCTTGTCAGGGACATTGTCGATGGTGCTGAGATCTGTCGTGACTTCGTCGAGGGTCCTGAGTCCCTGGATCCCCTGAACAGGGAAGCACTGCTGAATGTCTGGAGGCACAGTGACATGACGGATCACGACTGGAGGCAGGTGGAGCCGCCCATCGACTTCTTCCAGGTTGATTTCGAAAGTCTTTTTTTTATATTCAAAGACTGAAGAGTCGTCATTTCCTTTGTCTCTTATCGCTCTAGTCCGCCCGTCAGAATGAGACGTTGCCAGCAGCAGACTTCGAAGCTCAGCCTCTTCCAACAGATCGTGTCATCAAGGTCTATGCTGAGTACGAAGCCATCAGGAGTCACCTGAGAAACCGCAGATTTGAGCTCACCGACTGTGAAGAGGACGCTGACATCTTGTGGTACACCAAGCACTTCAAGGACTACAAGTAAGACATCATTCTGTTTAGGCAAATTGGGGCAGGCGTTGTAGGAAGCATCAACTTTCAGGACTTTCAGTGAGCGCTTTCCTTTGAAGTACGTGAATCAATTTCCCTACGAGTGCGTGTTGACCATAAAGGATTTTCTTTGCGTGGTGGGTCGAAGAAAAGCTGAGAAGGTGGGCGAGGACACCACGCTGGAGACCTCGCCCAAGTGGCTGCCAACCACGTACAACCTGAAGACAGAGCTGCCGGAATTCGTCTGCTACTTCCAGCGACGAGAGAAGGAGTAAGTCAAGATGATTGTATGAAAATAAGATAATTCAGGACACGATGTAAAGCGACGAGACCAAGGTTGTGAAGCCTTCTTTTGTCCACCTCTGATAATAGACCTTGAGCAGTAAACACAGCAAACTTGGGCGGGGCTTCCTTGAGGGAGGTTTTTTCCCTAGACATCTTAACGCAGAGGCAGCCCTCATTATTGGCAGACCTAATCATGATTGAGAAGGTGATTGCTTAAAGATCATTGTGACTGTCTCAGTGTCGTTTGACCAGGAAAGTCAAGGACCTTTCCAGAGTCAACTTTCACGAAGTGCGGCAAAAAGAGGCTTTTTTTCTCTGTTGATTTGACATTCAGCTTGGGGGGTTTCCTGTTATTCAACCCCAGCGTTGTTAGGAGCAAATGTCTCTAAAAACAGGGATTGACTGTAGACTGTACTTGTTTCCTCTCGTAGATGTCTCGATAACCATTGGATCGTGAAGCCTTGGAACTTGGCACGCGGAATGGATATGCACGTGTCTCCTTATCTCGAGAGGATCCTGAGACAACCTTTCAGTGGGCCCAAAATTGCTCAAAAGTAAGTGTTGACACCCTAAAACTAAGCTCAACACAAGGGAGATGGTTGCCTTTTTTGTTGCTGGTGTTCAGGTACATCCACGACCCCGTGCTCTTCGAGCGTCCTGACGTGGGGCTGGTGAAGTTTGACATCCGATACATCTTGTTGCTTCACTCGACTCAGCCGGAGTTGAAAGTGTACGCCTACGACCGCTTCTGGCTAAGATTCGCCAACAAGGAGTTCGCCCTCAGCGACTACGACGCCTACGATAGACACTTCACCGTGATGAACTACAAGGAGGACGTTCCTCTCAAGCAGGCAGGTGACAGTGTCTTTGGACAGACGTGTCGCACAGCTGACACCGGTGATGCTTTTCAGATGTTCTGCGACGAATATATCAGATTGTTTGAGCAGCAATATCCCTCCCATCCCTGGTCCGAGGTCCAGGCTTCCATCTTCTCCATGTTCCGCTCAATCTTCGAGGCTGCCATCGCGAAGCCCCCGCCCGCGGGGATCGCGCGGAGTCCGCAGTCGAGGTCAATGTTCGCGGCCGACCTCATGTTGGAGTGGTCAGAGAACAAGATCCAGCCCAAGCTGCTCGAGATCAACTGGGGTCCGGACTGCGAACGCGCCTGTTTGTTTTACCCTGAGTTCTTCGACAACGTCTTTAGCGTGCTTTACCTCGACCAGACCGACGGACAGAACGTTACACGCTTGTGACTTGTTTAAGATTCCACCTACGTATGCGCGGATTATAACAAATGCCATCCTGTCTTCCACCTTAAAAAGTGGCAACTATCCTTGGTCCACCCTGTCGTCCTGACTGGGCGGATTTTGACTCCGCTGAAGGAGATGGTGACTCAAAATAAGAATTCTGTTGTTGCCACTGCTTATCGACTGGGCAAGGCTGCTACCACCATGGGTACCAGTAACTGTTCTCACAATGAGTGATGACATCATGCACTCTGGAACCAATTGACAGCAGTTGCTGGCCTGTAGTTGAAAGAGAAACTTTCCATCCAGGTTGTCGACACTTTCAGTGAAAGTGGAAAAAAAAGAAACCAAGAACAAAGCAGCCCAAATAAACAGAGTTTATTATAACTGAATTAATGCTGTTCCACCCGGTATGATAGCACAGGTGACTGCAGTGACTTCTGACTCGCCCTGTACAACTCTAAGAGACAAAGTCTTGTACAGACTTTTATTACCTCGTGCAAACGTTTGTACGATATAAGCAGGAAAAAAGATAAAATGGAAACAGTCATTGGAAACACTTCTCAGCTTTGTAGGTTGTTAATACGTTCGAAAAAGTGTTGCCATTTTGGTATTTTTCAAAAAATTCTATCCTTACACGACGCAGAAAAAAGCCACTAAAGTTTGACATTCAATTCGATTCATAACAGCAAAAAGATGAAGGGGAGCTTTCACAGACACTGATATCCAACTACACATCGCACATTATTATTGGATTTTCCTCTGAAAGACGGCGGATGAAACACTTTAGTGAGTCTCTGATCTCTCTCCATTGTCTCTTCCTCCACGCCTCTCATCACTTGAGCTTTTTCCTCGGAGGCCCCATAGGCGGGATCTGCTGGGTGGCCAAGGCTTTAAAGGCCTCTGCGATGAGATGCGGGTTTGAGGAGACCATCTGCTTCCAGCCGGCCGTCTCCATCACGTCAGTCACATGGTGTGTGTTGATGAAGTCGATGGCCTGCGCCTTCAGCTGCTCGGCAGAGTGCAAGTCCGCCAGGATCAACACCTCGCTCACGTTCTCCACGGTGAGGCTGTTACAAAGTGCCTCCTCACACATCACCTTGAGGCGGTCGAGAGCGTACTTGTCAGCGGCGGCCAACAGGTCGGCCGCCATAGTCTCGAGGTTAGGAGCTTTCCCCGTGTAAATAAATCGTAGCATATCGGCCATGACGTCGGAGTCAACGTCCTTGACTTCAACGCGGTTGTGCTTGCTTTCTTCCATGTCGTGCTGGAACATGGCAGCGAAGACACCCGAGCGAGAGACCAAGACCGCCTTGTGGCACTGGAACTCGCGGCCGTTGCACGCCAGGGTCACGTCCGCGAATAGGGAGGACTCGAAGAGGCCGCCCAAGTCGTCGGAGAGGCGGCAGTCGGGGACCTTAAATTGCACGGCGTTCGACTGGCCGGAGATGTTGACGCTGTCGGCCACAACGCTCACCTGGTGAGGCAGACAGGATTGTTTTTAAAGAAAAACCTAAGTTATATGGAATCATTGCACAAAAAAGGTTTTGTTACACATTTTCAGAGGGTTGTTAGGAAAAAAGAATCCCTGAGTATTGATTAGTACCAGAATTATGCTTATGGCACTGACGCTAAATTGGTTTAATCACCTGGGAAAACTAACTACTGTTGGTTGGACAGTGCTATTGTTCACTCACTCACCTCGCAGAAAAGAGTTAGTTTGTCGTCCGGGAGAAGGCCGTTGCTCTCGTCGAGCAAGAAGTCCCGCCGGATGAACTTCTTGAAGCCCCAATCCTTGCCCTGGACAAATCTATAGGCGCGTTGGCTCTCCATTGCCTTGGTCTCCTCACGCTTGGCGTTCAATATGGAGAACTTGAACTTCGCGCGGACCTCGCTCTTGTTGCAGGAGACGAGCAGGAGGTATAGAGAGAGGTAGTCCTTGCTCTCGTCGTCCAGCCCCTTAGGGTTGACACGCAGGCACCACTTCAGCTTGTCATTCTGGCCCGCGGAGAAAGTGGAGGACTTGAGTACCTCACCCATCTCCTCGCGGCAGAAGCTGAAGTTACTGATGGTCCACATATAGCTGAATTTGACCACTTTGACCTGCGTGTAGCACCAGTTCTCAGCCACCGGAGGCGCTGCGTCCTGCGGCGGGGGAGTGGGCACGCGGCCCAGCGCGGACTGGCCGCCAGACATGGGAGAGGCAGCGATTACAGCGCCGTTGCGATACGCGGCAGCCGCTGCTGCAGCTCCAGCCGGTGGTGGAGGTGGAGGCGGAGGTGGTGCGGCTGCTGCTGGAGGAGCCGGTGGGGCAGCAGGTGGAGGTGGATTTGCCGCCACTGCGGCTGCTCCCGCAGGGTTGTTGTTCAAAGGATGGAAGTTGGCGGCTGGCGGCGCGGCGGCGGCTGCGCCCGCGGCTGCCGGATTGGGCGGCTGTTGCTGCGCCGCTGGCTGCTGCGGCGGAGCCTCTGCAGGGGGTGCCAGGAGAGGATTTAGCGCCACGACCGCGGCGGCGCCGGGCGGCTGCTGCTGGACGTGATGGTTCTGGGCCGCCGCTGCTGCCGCCGCCGCCGCTGCAAGTGATGGATCCATTCGGCCATACCAGGCTCCTACGTGTGAAGAGGCGGGATCTGAGGAGGCAGCGGCGAACGAGTGGGCGGGACTGGAGGAGTGTCGACCAGAGGTGAAATGGGGTCGTCCTACCTGAAGGGAGGAAGTGAGAGAAAAGCAAAGTGAAATCGATCTTGGTCATAGGGATGAGCAAACAATCTCGAATCGGCCCGACCCCTCCTTGCATATCTTTTCAAAGTTGGACCTGTAGACGATCAGCGGCCTCAAGAAGCTGAGTACGGCTGCGTCACCCTCAGTTTTTCGTCTCTTGGCAACTTGCACTCGTACTATGAAAGCATCAATTGGGTCACCACTGGGAATCATTAGGGATCAATGTCTGGATCAAGGGTCCGTCACAAACCTAAGAAGTATTAGCAATCGTTCTCAGCAAATTTAGCAAATTTCTCCACTTCATCCCTCCGGGATGCTTCTTCGTACGTCCCTTTTCTCCCGGTTGCTGCCGCAGTCGCCGCCGCAGTCGCTGCCGCTGTCGCCGCCGTCAGGCAGCGGTAGCAGCAGCAGCAGCATAAGATTAAACAAAGAAAGTTCAGGGGCAAAGACCAAATTGAGCAAAATGCTTCAATCTGGGTGGGTTAAACTGACCCAAACTTTGCAGCCCGTCTGCAAAAGGCTCTTGATCCGGTCGGCCGGACACTCTCACCTGCTGGGAGCCTTCGGTCTCACCGGACCACACTCGTCCTTGAAGGCGTCCCTGGGGTCGACGTCCGGCCTCTTATCTCCCGCAGGGAAGTCTTTAGGGCCAGAAAATCTTGTCCTCCGGCCGCCTGGTGCTTTCCTCCGGGTCTCGAGCCGGATGGGTCGCTTGGTTTCTCTCCGGGATGCTCGGGATTGCGCCGGATTGACGCCGCGATCGATTACCTCGCCGGAGTCTCCCTGCTGAGAGTTCAGTTCACTCGCTCGCTGCTGCCTTCAGGAGAGAGAGGCTTGGCTTTACTAAGGCTTTGCTCTGCCGGCACTGCCACTCGTCTATCTGGCCGGTGGCCACAAAAAGTTAATCTGAAAGCGCCCAATTTGGGAGCTTTCCTTCCACATTGTTTTGAGGCGCGGGCGTTGTCGCCCAAATGGGATCACCCTCACGGACGTCACTGAGGCGTCTCGGCAGCCAAGGAGAAGGGAGAGAGATTGCAAGGTCAGAGCAAGAGGAGAAATAAGGCCACTTTCACGTAAGAGTGCGCGCGCGCGGGCTTGGACACGCACACTCACACGGTGGTGTGGAGTGTGGGCCGGCTGTAGTAGTCGTAGTGGAAGAAGAAGACGAGGTTTTCCTCGTAGTCACGCGTGCATGTGTGTGTACACTTTCTCTGCATGGAAGTGGGCGGACGCGCTGGCGCACGCGGACGCGCACATGCTGGTGGGCTCGGCAGTTTCATGAGGGACTTAAGGGTCACATTAGCTAGGGGAGGGGAGGGGGAGGTCGTATTGCACAGCCTTTGACACATTTTTTGGTTGTTTTTTGTTTCGCAAAATGAAAAGTCGGGAAACTGGAGGTTTTGTCCCAGCTGAAGGAGCGTTTGCAATGAGCCAAGTTCTGTACCAGAGATTGGCCGCCAGCAGCAGTCGTTTTCGTTCCTTCCTCACCCTTCTCTTTCTCCGTCGCCACGTTCCAAGATTCACGTAATCTTCAGGCCAGACAAGGCCTCATTATACACTTTCCATCCGGCATGTGTTCTACACAGCGGTGGTGCTGGTGGCCCCTGGCTGCTCGGTGGTGATGAGACGAGCCATAGGTTTTGGCGGCTCTCGAGCCGATGTCAAAAGGGTTCAAGCCTTGAACGCTTTGGCCCACTGTGCCGGTTTATGACAATGACCAGATATTTTAGACTATTTCTGTGCTGCTGGCCTGATTTCCCTACTACATAGTCCTTCCTCAGGGCTAAATCCTTGCTCGACTCAAGGCTGACGAGCATCATTCCTAGGGCTGATCTGAGTACTCTTAGGAAGGCTCTGAGGACTCGAGGAGTGGTCTGAGTACTTGAACGACACTAACGACATGCGGAGTTCTCGTTTAACAGAGAAAGTCTGTGTATTAACTCAAAAGATATGTATACACAAGTCATGTCTCAATCTCGGAGCAGACGAAGCCAAACAGCGTGAAGCTATTAGGAGAAAAAAATAGTACAAAGGTGCGTGCCTACGTAGGCACAGCATAGGTCTCGTCCACGTCGTCGTCGTCGTCGTCGTCGTCGTCCTCCTCCTCCATGTACCGGTTGCACGCACACCTGTTTGCTTTGGTCAAGTGATGTGGTGTGAGGAAGGAGGCCTCATCGCTATTCTGTGTCGGACAAAGTGGCTGCGAGGTCGCTGGAGTCAAATTCCTCCTCCTCCAGCATCTCTTCTGGAGAAGAACTGTCCTCACTCGTCGGTTGGCACTGCAAGGAGCAACAATTAAAAAAATAACCTCAACAATCAATGTTTGTTCCTTTAAAGCTAAGCAAGCGAACTGTAATACATACAGAAGGAAATATGTGAAGTCGCAGCTGTGTTGAGAGCTAACATGTGTGTGTATGGCAGAAATCTGTCTGATGTGGGTGAGTCATGACCCAGCCTCCCTCCACCTGAGAGAGTGCACTGGCCCCCGTATGACTGGCCTCAGCGAGGTCGTCCTGGAGAGGAGCCTCCTTATATGAGTGACGCAGCAGCCTTCGTTTGAAGGACACATAAGAGGCTTTCTATCTACGGCCCTTATTTGACGCAAAAAACAACCTTGTAGCAAGCGCAAGGACAATCGAGGACCTCTCGAAGAGGAGAAAGGCCAGAAGACTCATATGAGGTCACCAATGCCTCACGCAAACCGAGGAGGTAGCGCACACGCGAGCACGAGACAAAAGTCAGGTTGGAGTCACACTTCTGCAGGCCGTCGTCCATGGCGGAGCACGAATGCATGAGGGACTGGATGCATTTTGTCTGATCACCAGTCATTGGCTTGAGACCAGCTACGAGTAACACGTCGTACTGGGTCGAGATCAAATCAGGGCCAAGGTTTGCATCACTGAGCTTGGATGGATGTTGCAGGAAAGCGCGGTCAGGCTCTGGTCGCACTTCACTGGCCACATCTTGGCCACGTCCAAGACGGCGGAGCAGACGAAGTGATGAAACAAGCCGTTGTCACCTCGCACTCGTCATGGACGTGGCCGAGTCCATTGACACGGTCAAGTAAGACTCTCTGACAGAAATGTGAGCAAATGTGGACAGCTGACTCCGGCGCAACCGATCTTAGACCGTTGATGCAGCTTCTCCAACTACACAATGCTTGAACTCACATCTTTGGCGTCGATCCTGGGCGTTGCTATTTGCTCAGGGAAGATCCAGGGCTTCTTTGCATGTCCTCCCACCTGCGCGCCCTTCCACGCCGGGTACTTGACACAGGCCTTGTGCAGCCGGCAGACCAGCTTGGGCGCGAACGACGAGGACAACTTGTTGCTGACCCACGAGGGAAGGTTCCCCTTGGGGTTGGAGTGCGTGATGTAGCCCAGCTCGCAACCTTTCGAGCACGAAGTCACTACGAAGCCTGAAAAGATGGAGCGAGTTTGCTTTTCACAGTCTTCAGATGGGCCTACCCAAAGAGGGCGAGAGGGCGAGGGAGAAACCTGCTCATTGTTATGAGGCAAAGTTTGCTCTTCAGGCAAAAGTGGGCCCCAAAAGGACTTTTCAAGCCTCATCTGTCTGATTAGTTTTTGGGAGATGCTCTGAAACTTTATGATCGGTATCAGAAATTCAGTCGCCTCCTTCCAAGCGAAGTTTTTGGGGCTTTGAGGTTCATATTCAACCTCAAAGGTGCGTCTTTTTCTGCAGACGAACTTGGCGGAATTCTGGAGTTTTCTGAAGATTTGGCAAAAGTAGCAAGAAAAAGTTTGGAAGCAAGGAAGTAGCGGAGTGAAAAAGTCTCCTGCTAATGGATCTGCTGCAAGTTGGACCTGTTAGCGACGATGGCGTCAATCCAGGCCTTAGTTTTGTTATTCATCTATCTCATTATTATGAATTACTTATTCATTTATCCATTTGTCTAGCAATCGATCTATTAATTCATTTATTTTTCTCCTCCAATGAAGTGTTGAAGTCACTGGCAGGATACTAAATCAACGCCTCCCAACTGGCTTTTCTACACTGGAAAGTCAAAATATCACGAGTAACAAATGTTTTTCTGCGTGAGTTGCAACTTGTGCAAAAGTTGATGTGTCAACAGCTTGTGCGAGTGCGTGCGTGCGTGCGTGCGTGTGGGTGTGTACGTGCGCGCGCATGGTGGCAACCCTGTGACGTACGTGGCACTTCCATCGACCCAGTCCAGAGTTCCGCTCGAGCAAGCGCTGGCCTTGGCAGGTCCGAGTGGCAACCCTGACCCGCCCAAGTTTGCTCGTGCAAACGCGTCTCTCGCGCATAAAAAGGAGATTCATTAAGCTCATACAGGAGCTTCAGCGGAAAAAAGTGCTACAAGAAACGACTTCTCTCTCTCTCTCTCTCTCTCTCTTGCTCTCGCTCTCTCTCTCTCTCTCTCTCTCTCTCTCTCGCTCTCTCTCTCGCTCTCGCTCTCTCTGCGTGCACTCGCGCGTGCGTGCGAGCCCATTCAGACCAAAATAACCCTGCAGTATCATCATCATCTGGGAAAGTCATTCATGCTGCCTCTCCTTCAACTAGATTTTTGCCAATTTTTGAGCTGAAGGTGCCGTTTAAGGACACGTACGCATCTCGGGAAAAATGTCACGGATGCTCTCATACTGTGACTGCTCAAAATAGAACTTTCGTCGTCAGTGCAAACGCACCCTTAGCTTGCAAACCCGGAAAGTTTTGCCTTGCTGACACAAAATGGGTACGCCTTATTTGGCATGAACCTCGATTCTTGCTCGATTCACCCCTTCCAGGGCCTCTCACAGCCAGGCAACGTGTTCAATTTCATCAAGAACAACATGGTTGACAGACAAGTAGAGGCCGTGTGCTGAACTGGAAAGAGGTTTGATTGGCAAAATACGAACATCGGTGTCATTTTAAAACACATTAAAAAGGACTGTCTGAGACTGATCCTGAAGGTCTTTTTACAGCACTTCAAACAAATGGAGGTGACAGAAGACACTACAAACCTCACTCGTGTGATCTGATATCACTTAAAAAAGTATTCGTTATCAGACATTCAAAAATTCCGAGCTTCATTTTATCCAGATATATATCCAGTTGACTCCTTATTATAGAGCTGCAGAAGCCTGGAAGGTGATCTGTACAAAAGCTTTGCAATTCCAACTGATTGTCGTTCTTACCTTGCAACCTCGCTGAAGTAGCAGCTAAAGTGGTGCAATCTTGATGCACATTTTTGCTATTTGCAGCAAACTGACATTTTTTTTGGCCAAAAGCGTAGTCGAGAGCTGCATTCAGCACTCAGCGTCTGTTGATCAATTGATCGTGCAAGAACATGGATGGATGAGTGACTTAGGGCAATTCGAATATTCCGGCTCGACAGGCGGCACCCGGGTGCGAGGTGACCGGCGTGTGTTTTGTGCTCCCTCACCTGTGTGTATGAACTGACCTGTAAGGTACGAGACCCCCCTGACGAAGCCCTTCTTCTTCGGCAGGTCTTTGTGGAACACGGAGTGGTTGATAATCATGAGCTCCTTGGGAGTCTCCAGCCAGGAACTCTGAATCACAAAGTCTCGGTTCTTCATGGGGGAAGGACAAGAAACTGCAAGAAGAAAGGTCCTTGATAAGACGATTCAGGTCCTGATCAGGTCCAGGTCAGACATCTGGGCTACTGAGACTTGCAGATGAGCAACGAGTGATATCTCTCTTATTCTTCTCTCTGTGTGCATGCATGTGTGGGTGGGTGTCAAGAGCGTGAATACTCACGTGCATAGTAGCTGATATTGTTGTTGGGGTTGAGGTGGCCGATCTCCCTGGACTCCAGCATGAATTTGTCCCAGGTCTGGCGGAAGTCGGGGTCGTGCAGCACGTCGTACAGGACGGGCGCGGGCACATCCGGGAAGCGAGTCTTGAGCTGCACCATGGAAGAGAAGGAGAAGGCAAGTCTAGACGCCAACAACGTTCGCCAGCACCACGGACATGGACGACGAGCCTCAGGACACTGAGCCATCGTAGCCACTGTAGGGATATTTTTCCGACCAAACCCAACCCCAAAAGCTAAGCCAAGAGCACCGGGAATAATTCCGCCCTCTTGCACATGTGTGACAGCGCTTTTCCCAGAACTTTTGCTACACATTGTCCTTTTAACCCGTGCTTGACGTCAGGGGAAAGCAAGAGGGACCTCAAGAATAGGCCTTGAATGCAAATGTACGTACGCATGTAATTTGCTGAACCTGAATGCACTTGAGTTTAAGATGCAGTCTTAAGACAGTATATTTTTAAGACCGCCGTTTCCTACGCCCAATTGTTTGAAACTGCGTCCGTTTCGAGTGTTGGTGAGGCCGCGGTTGCACTTGGCACAAACTGGGGCGCGTTCTTTCAGCGGCCAATTGTGCACAGTGTGACCGGGGCCTTTGTTTATCCCGCATGAGCTCCTGGAAGAGCCTAAGCTCTAGGACCCGGAACTTGAGGCTCCTGCGCACGATGAACGTTTGCACTATTTTTCTCTCTCTTTGTTCAATGCTTAAACTTTCCGTAATAAAACATGGTGCAGGCGCCCGTATGTACTGGAATTCTCCAGAGTGTAGCTCATATTAACAATTCTTGACAGACGAATGTGTGAAAGGGCGGGATTTGAATATTCCTGAACGTGATCAGGGCCAAGAAGGCCCAGTCCGTGGACCCAGGGAGCGGCTGCGTGCGCACATACAGAAGATCTTAAATCGTATGAGACGGCTGACGCAGCTCAACATACGTGATATGTGCAGCAAAGTCCTGATTGCTCCAGTAACCAGAGGCAGGTTTTCTGGGGGCGCAAACTGACACGCACGAGTCAAATGACACGGGTCAAGTCTTCTTCTGGGCATAAAGGAAGTAGCGATAACTTGGAAGCTTTTTCTTCTTACCCTGATCATTTTGAATGCTGCAGACCCATTGAGGTCCGGCGGATTCCTGGTCCAGACCTTGGTCTCGCCCCGGTCGTACTCCAGCCTCCAACCGTCATTGCGAGAAAGGTAGATCTTCAGCAACTCGAAGTCTTTGTCTTCGGCCACGCGGACGTCACCCACATTCATGATGGAGACAGACAGAGAGACAGACTGACAGACAGACACACAGACAGACAGACAGACGGCAAGAATTAACAAATCGTCCTCATGTTTCTGTCTAACCACAGACGATCCAATTAGTCGAGTAGCAACGGGGGCTTCTTGCTCGTCCTCCGATGGCTGCACAACGATTGAGAGAGAGAAAAGGTCTCTAGAGCTCACACAAACGAGGAGAGACAGAGAGCGCGCTAGAGAGAGAGAACCTCCTTCGTGGGTGCGCTTGTCTGTGTGTACGAGCCAAAAAAAGCATATGTGTAAGTGATGTCCTTCACTGTGTCATGGACGAGTACACAGTGATTGCCGCAGACCCGTGGCTTGCATGTGTCTGAGTGATGTGACCAAGCATGACCAGCGCAGCTGGCGGCCTTGGAAGGGCAGTCGACGTGGGGTGGAGAGAGGCCACTTGAAACTCCCTCCACACGTGCAAGTACGTACGAACGTGAACAATGTATAACTTTTAAGAAAGTTAAAAGTCGTTTGGCGACTGATCCCTCCATTGAGGGACGAGAACACCAGCTTGTCATTGCCTTGTGTCAGCTCTCGACAGTCCTGTGCCACTCATACAAGCTTGACCGCTCTAAGAATGATCTTTCTAGTTGCACTTCTAGATCTCTTCTGCAGCTCATACACGTGACCTGCGACTAAGTGACTGTGTACGAGCACAAAGCTGCAACACAAAGCGCCTAGAGGTAAACAAGGCTTTATCCTGATTCAAATAATACAACTGTTGAGGGCTTACAAACATAAGTGCGTACTTTACAAAAAGAGATAAATACGGAGCGGATCAAAAAAGTTTCTTCTGGATGCTCACCAGTATTCTCCAAAGAGAATCATCAATCAATCGGCTTTCCACAGTGCTGCTCTGGAGAAGAAAAATGAACACACTGAAAAGGACAGTGAAGATCAGCACAGGGCGGACATTACTTGGCAGCTTTTTATCTCCGATTGTTATGGCCTTTTCAAACTATGAATGAATGTCACAGATCCTCCAATGACAGTGACAGAGAAGGGAAAGCTACACATTTGCTCTCTGCCAGTAAGAGAGGGGGATTTCCCTGAATTTTCGCACCTCCCTCGCTACATACTCACTAGGCCCCCCCTCCTAGGCCTACTTGGTTGGCAACAGATGTGTTACCACCTTGTTCTTCACAAATCAGCCTATCCTAGCCGTGCCCAATAGTGGAGTTGACAGGGTGACTCACCAACTGCGGCCAGTGCCCAGACTTTTTGGGGCGTCCAATCTCCGTCGTGTACATACGTGTTTACTTAAACAACTGGTTAACAGTGCTTCAAGCAGACAACTGTTCACTGCTTTGGTCGGACAGGCATGTTTGGAATCAATAACTGGTTAACTTGATAGGGCTATTCTTTTCAATGACTATGGTTATTGCAATTCGTGATATTGCAAAAAAGATTCTCTTAGATGATGAAAAGTAATATCATTAAGAGTCTTCACCTGGTCACGCAGATAATAGCAACCTGATAGGATCCCCGCAGGAAATCTGGCCGGAAATGGATCTTCTTACCAAAGCGTACGTTATAGAAGAAAGACGAGTAGCTCTACGGTTAGATTTTCCACATTCATCGTTTGGCTTCTTCTTAGCAACAATGCACAGAATAAGGAGAAGTCTACGCGCGTCAGGTCAGGAAAAACTTTGTGCCTGACACATGTGATAGGTTGTCAAAGATCCACAAGAAGCGCTTTGAGCGTCAATCACATGTGCGTGTCGGAAGGACGCGAGAAAAACGCAAGGACTCCGCCAGGGGAAACGCGTCCGACTCCCGGAAGAAGACGCATTGTGTACGTCTACAGTCAATAATACATAGCACTTTGCTTGACGTGCTCAACTGCTGCGAAAGTTACGAGAAAAATATGGAGCTTTTCATATGTGTGCCACAACATGGATGACGTAGCCTGGAGCAATTGCTACTTGCTGGTGGATGGAGAAGGAAGAAGAAAAAGTGGAAAAAGTAGAAGAGAAAGACGAAGATGAAGAAGGAATAGTTTTGAAGCAGTAAAAGAGAAAGATAAAGAAGGAATAGTTTTGAAGCAGTAAAAGAGAAAGATAAAGAAGGAATAGTTTTGAAGAAGTAAAAGAGAGAAGAAGAAGAAAAAGAAAGAAGGAGAAGAAAAAAAAGAAGAAGAAAAAGAAAGAAGAAGGAGAAAAAGAAAGAAGAAGAAGAAAAAGGAAGAAGAAATAAAAGAAAGAAGAAGAAGAAAAAGGACAAAGAAATAAAAGAAAGAAGAAGAAAGAGGAAGAAGAAAAAGGAAGAAGAAGAAAAAGGAAGAAGAAGAAAAAGGAAGAAGAAAAAGGAAGAAGAAGAAAAAGGAAGAAGAAGAAAAAGGAAGAAGAAAAAGGAAGAAGAAAAAGGAAGAAGAAGAAAAAGGAAGAAGAAG
>JAAUXU010053601.1_pt1 | contig 42574 bp, 36 predicted proteins | sample 7278151 | NCBI WGS metagenome assembly JAAUXU01 (sample SAMN14350113, study PRJNA611818) | marine sediment metagenome | isolation source: surface marine sediment (1.8m) | place: French Polynesia: Moorea | collected 2018-08
AACAAACAGTCAAAACTGTGACCTTGTGCACTAAAAGTTACGTCCCAGTGTCTCAATAATCAATTACATGTCAAAATTTCACTTGGAAACCTTCCCAGTCAGCATCTGACAGCGATATGTACTAGGCGACATTATTTACGCCAAGCACTGTACATGGTAGAAATCAGAGCAAGGGTGATTGGGACAACTTGACAACACTAACGGCATTTAACGCGGAGCTTAAACTAAATTTTAATTTGGTCTCGCCGACATATGTCTCATTCATTTTATCCTCTCAACTTTACAGGCCTCATCTGCACTCAAAGTAGCCCCCATTCTCGTCAATCACATCGAGTAGCCTCTTTTTCTTTGAGACAAATTGAACTGCGCAGACTTTGGCTCAGGTCTTGTGGATTGACGCTCTGATTATCGGCATTGCGCAGTCGTGCAGTCCCTGCACGTCTCTCTTGATCTTGGACCAGATGTGAAAGTCTCTGCAATCTCTGTCAGCTTAATATTTTGGGCCTCCCGGGGACCCTGGTCTCCCTCCACCCTTCATGGCTCGTCATCGGGCCTTTCTCTTGCTCTCCCACTCATGACTACGATCTTGACGCTTGGAGCAGACTTGCGCCACTACTGAGTGATCACAGTGAGCTCTATCGGTGTCCATGTCAATAGTCCTGCTTTTCATGAGTTCCTGACAGCTGAATGTTGGTGGCTTTCCAAACGGTTCCATGTAAAATATTCAGGATTCTCATAGTCTCCATTTTTTTGCTGGCACGTTCAATGTGATGGTTCTTACGTTTAAGATACGACCTGTAGGATGGATCAGGGTGGGATCGGTCAGGCAACCATGAAGAAAAACCTTGCAATTCTTTTGCCATGGTGGTTCCCTAAAACTTATCTAATCCAAAAAATTAGTGCAGTCTCATTTGACCGTAGGGGGGTTTCTGTCGGTGATTTTGACACTATCAAGGGCATTTTACGAAGTACAAAATACGAGGAAGCAGGGAAAAATCGCGGCTGTCGTAGTTTCTAGCTACGTCGAAGTTGGCCATATCGGAGGTTAACTGTCAAAACCGTGTACCGTAGGTAAGCATGCGAATACACAACTGTACAACTGTGCACATATTATGCAACAATATCACGAATGAGTATGACAATAGATTGAGCTAACAGAAGAAGAGATAGGAGAGATTAGGTGCACAAGAGGTTGCCACTAACATGAGCAGTTTATCGACGCTCCTCATATTCCTTGGTCGTATTATTTTCTAACAATGAGCCCGTCATTCACAGACATATTGCAACAAAATGGGGGTGTCAGGCCCTGCGCTGACGCATGAGAGACCTTAGGCCTTAGAAAATGCTCTCTTTGTAGTACTAAGCATGAAAGCTTGAGAGGGTAACTGGATAGAAGACATGACAACTTGAGGTTGTCACGAAGGAAAACCCTAAGAAGTGGTATGTACATACGTGCACACATGCATACGTAGCACGTGAGGTGGGCACCAGTGGGCACTGTCAGGATCCACTTTTCTACGTGAAATTTTATTTTTTTCTTAGACGAACGTCTCTCGTTGGACTTGGGTTCGAGAATGCCTGAGATGCGCATCTATAGGACATCGTTTCTCGTCGCTCTTTTCTCTCCATTTGTCTAACACGTTAGTCTAGTACTGAGCAAACTTTGGATACTTCGAGCTCCAAACCATTGGAGAGCATAAGCTGCTCCCGCCCGGAGCTCCTGTCCATGACACAAAGGGGGTCGGGGGTGTGGTTCAAGCTCTAGGGTGGCGTCAAAAATGGCAGGAAAGTGTCTTTCACTGCTAAGTCAACTAAGCAGGAGCTCCCAGGACGTGAATGCACCATAGGGGCTTGAAGATTGGGTAGTTCCACATGAAAATGTTCCATTATGCACTTCTCCTTCGAGAAGGAGAGAGCAAGCAACAAGTGGAGAGAAAGTGTGAGACCATGACTGTTCTCTGGCAGCGACATGGAAGTTGGTCGACTGTCACGGCAAAAGCTTTGAGATCTTGTCCAGTACGACGAGGATTTCCTCACCGGCTCTTGCTGCACCAGCTTTAAAGCCAGCCACTCGCCACACAGACAGGTCAGGCTCAGCAGGAGACCGCAGAACACTGCCAGACAGAAGTACAGCAGCGCCTTCTCTGGCTGGTGGCTCAGGGCCAGGGACACCGGTAGCAAGGGCTCCAACAGCATCTTCTTCTACTACTTCATCAGGGCTTGAGATCGAACTCTGCTTTTGGCCAGAAGTGGTGGACGGCATCCTCCTCCGCCTCGTACTTCTGCTACTACTCTACTACATGAAGGGTCTTCCTTTCACAAACAGAAAATTGGCAGGCTGACAAAAGTTCAAGAGAGCTTAGGCGAGAGCGGAACTTTTAAACCGGGGAGATATCGAAGAAAATTACGCCCTGAGCTCACCTGTGGGAAATAAGAGTACGATGGAAGTCAGTTTTCCCCCTGAAACTGTCCACGCGTCCCAAAGAGGGGAAGGAGAGCTTATTTAGAAGTTTCTTAGGCCTCTGCACGTTTTACTGTACTGCGAAGGCTCTCAAAAGTTAAATTAAGACCATGCGCTCTCTTCGCGGAGAGGGATAAAAGAGATTTTGTGCAGGAGGAGTGAAGCTTTCACGTTGCATTCATCCTGTGACCAGGTATAGAACAGCAGTTGCATCTCATAAATTTATGCCAAGAGTCAATAAACGGGAGCTGGAGGAAAGCTCGTGCGAAAGTTCTACACGGAAAGTAAGATGAAATGCGTTGACCCCGAGCAATGCCGAATTTTTTGTTCATGCTGCAGGCTCCACCAACTTTCATCGCCACGCTTATAGCATGCAAGGACCTCAAGATAGCCTTCATATGTATTTAGAACTCTCATGAACGCTCGGTGGATGTGACTTTTAATATGCCAGAACAAAACGCACACAGGTGTTTTCGACGGTCGCGTCTGCTGTGCGAAGGAGCTGCGAGCAATAGAACTTCATCAACATCTGAGAGGTGTCGAGCGAGGGCGGAGGTTGAAGTCACCTGTACATTGAGTCATGTCGATACACTGACAAATGAAAACATGCTAGGAGGAGTCATGAGGAACAACGAAGGGTATGAAGTCACTGACTGGCTGATTTTAGCTTTACGGAACCAGCACGGCAGTGTTCCGTTGGTTGATTTGACGTTAGGCTGGGTTCGGTAACGACAAGAACGAGAGAAGGTTGCTTATCCTAACCCTAACCATCTGAGCGTAGCAGAACACCGTGCTGGACTCATTTAGTAACACCAAAAGATTGCTCAGTGTTAGTAAGAAATACTTTGCCAGATGTCACGTTTTTTCAGGAACTACAGCAATGTTTGCATGAAGCATGCACTCCTACTGCTCATTGTCCTTCTTTGCTTCACAATTGCCTTTCTCCATGGCATTATGGTAGTCTTGAACAGCTCCCAGAAAGTCATCATCGCAGACGACTTGTTCATGAGTACCACCAATGAAACTAAATTAGCAGACTCCCGTGATGTTTTACGGAATGTTTCGCTGTCATGAACTGTTCCATCACTGAGTGCTAACAATGACGACAGACCTCTCAGGTTCGTCCCTGGATTCTTCACCAATGCTGGCATAACTGAATAGAACCTTCAGAAGTACCTGGCACACATGGAGATGGTTACAGAAAACATTCCATTCAGAGTAGTCTACCATATGTCCAAGAAGGCACCAATGACACTCTGTAAGAATAAGTAAGCAACTGTACAAGGCGCAGCATCTTAAGACTATCGGTTACAGCATCAAATTCCACCTGCTCCGTTGTCCCACCATCTTTTGAAGATTTAGCAATCAACAATGACCTATGGCAGGCATGATTGTTGAAGAGTATGACTACAAGTAATGGAGCAAATGAATACGTGAGGTTCCTTTCTGCAGGTTCTTCACTACTCGTCAGAGACCCACCTGTGGTTGTTCAGTGCCCACCTGGACCAAAGGCCCAATGCCAAGGTGGCTAGGATATTCCTGGCAACAGAATTCTTGGGCAAAAGAGCTGAATATTTTGTCAGTCACTGGGGTCACTCTCACTTCTTATTTTATCACACATTGCTATACTCTATCTCTGTAGATGACACTATATTGCCAATTTTGGTTCGTCCAAGACACTCAGTCGAAGTGGGTGTTTGTGCGAAGGCCAAAAACTACTTGTACCTCCCCAGCATCAAGGACAACAAAGGAACAAATCCACTGAACATTGTCAGTCTTGGTATCGTAATGGTTCTTCCATGTACATCCTTTGCATGGCTACTGAGTAAGTGTTGATCAAGCCTTTTCTTTGTTGCATACTCTCCGCTACTACACCATCACATTTGAGTGTGATCTACCTCCAGATGAGCCTTTGACATTTTTGTCAGTTACACGTGAACCTTGCCAGAATGCAACCAATGCCCTAACTCTGGACAGAAAGAATAAGTCCAAGAGAGGCAAATTAGCCATTTGTGTAAAGCCTTTAATGTTTGTTGCTGACGACATTTCCCAACGCTTTGGAGAGTGGCTGGAGCTCCTGAGGGAGCAGGGACTCGAGTATGTGTATGTCAACATCTGTGCTGTGCATCGAAACATAATGAAAGTAATTATGGCTTCTTAATCATGTGTGTTACGGACTAGTTTCATACTCCATGCACCTTTAAGGTTCTCCAACACTATGAGTCTCTGGACTTTGTGGAGATGGTGCGGTATACCTTGCCTGGGGAGCAACCACATGGTAACCCCATCTGGCAGCAGTTGGACTTCCACAGGAAGTTTCCAGAGTTTGTTAGACTACAGCATGTTGCCAGGCATGATTGCTTCTACAGGTACTGCAGGAAACGTTTCTTTCTGTTGCTTCAGATAATTAGAACTCCCACAGAAACTTAAAGTATTGGGATGACATCACTTTCCTTGATATTGATGAAGTGATTATCCCCAAAGTGGACTATACCGGTACAATACCTGCTCTTCTGAACCGACTGCAAACCTTGCATGCCAATGCCTCAAGCATCACTTTTGGCAGGTATCTCTTCCCACCATTGGCTATGGTCAACAAATCGGTTTCAGTATAAGCCCAAGTCTCTGTCTCCTACTGCTATAAACTTGCTACACTCTAGAACATTCTTTCCGTCCAGGTTGACCTATGAGAATCAAGTGCCCTGTGACTCCTTGTCACAGGTCGCTTGCAACAAGTCGTTTATCACACTTTTTGCAGCTGTGTGTGCTGCAGTGAGTGAGGCCTTATTTACAGGACAGACTGCAGGACTCTCCCTTACGACTGCGAAGGATTCTTAGACCATTTAGTGAATGACACCACCTTGTGGAGATACCGGACAAACCTCAGGATGAGACTTACGCAGCTCCAGAGGATGGGAGTGGTTTCAACGATGGTTACGGAGAAACTTTGTACAGTGCACAGGGTACATCTGAATTCAGGATAGTCTCATTCTTGTTACCAAGACAAAGTTAATTTTTTTTGCTGTGAGATGACTTGTGTAAGTGCCACATGACTTTGTATGAACTTTTTCATGCATAAAACTAATGTGTGATTTTAGAGCCCACTGAAAAAACTTCTTTGTGCTAAGGTCTGAGATAAAGAACTGTCCATCTGAATTTAGAAGTATCACCTGCACAAAAAGTGTTTCAGATATTCTTCACAGTTATCAACAGCTCTTTATCACCCATGGCTCATCACAGAACGCCCCAAAGTCAGCTTGTAATGCAGTTCTGTACAGCCGTGGAAGGCTATTACAAGATCCCTTTTTACGAAATTTTCCGCAGTATGCAAGTGATCAGTGATCACAGTGATCATGGGTGGTGTCTGTTATGTAGTCACATACGAGTCATTATGAATACCTTTGAACTGCCCTTCTGTGGCTTCAAGCCACGGACACGCTGCATGTAGTATATTAAGAGTGCATTTCAAGTGTGTGGGCTATGATGCAGCACTAGAAGCCCTACAGTTATCATTGCTACGTATTTCTTTTAAAAAAGTGTCTGTTTCAGAAGCTACAATCAAAAATGTGCAAACCTCGACGTGGTGCCAACACTTTTGAGCCTGACTGTAGGTCTTCATTGTCGTTACGCGGTCCAAGTTAACGTTGATCAGCTCCCATTTTCCACACCTACTCCAGTATTAGGTGGATGGGCTCAAGTGAGTCAAATGGGACCACAACAACAGCAACGGCCGCCTCGTATAGTTACGAAAATTTAAGTTTATATGGTCCTAGTTATAGTTGTCCTATTCTCTGCCAACTCTGCCGCTACGCTTGCCTTTGGCCGCTGGTGGTCCGATCAAACTCCACTGCTCTGGTAGAAGTCTGGTCAGTACTACCTAGGCAATTCAGGATTGTAGTCCTGGCTTAGTCCTGTACGCACTTTCCAACGTCCTCTCCTGACGCAATGTTGTGCTGTACTGATTGCTACACACGGTCATATACGTATAGCAGACAATGCTACATTTAGTCAGCAACGTTACTATGTTAACGGGACGGCCAAGAGATCTCCTCCACCTCTTAACTTGTCACAGCTGTTTAAGGTCCGGCTGGCCTTGCAAAGTGGCCAAAAAATTCGACCTAAATGCTGCTGCTGCTAAGGTTGAGTTGTTTACCTTAGTGTACTTAAAGATTGGTCAGAGAGGAAAAAACATCGGGTTGCGCGACTCTGCACGGCATGGAGGATTTTGACCGATCCGGACTTATTGGATAGCGATTCTTGGTCTGATCCAGCCAGAAAAGAGAACTGCAGTCCTGAGTTCGATCCAGCGTGTGAAAAGGATCCTCGATACGATCCTCGATCCAATCCTCGATCCAGTCCTTCATGGTAGAGTCACATATCGGCTTCTCCAACTTTTTCACGATTTACGGCAGCTGTCTAGCTGTAAGCAATGATTTGATCAAAATGGGGTCTGAAATGCCTTAGATCCAATCCAAGTTTTTTGTAAAAAAAAAAAAAAAAGATGAGAATCCGGATCTCATCTTCAAAATTGCTTGAATCCCATGGGTTAAAAGCTTGGCACTTGGTGCATATGATTGATGAGCAAATGACTTCCATGGAGAATGCACAACTTACGATCAGACTGCGCAGTGCCTAAAGATCAGATTTAACGGGACGCTTATGGTATTAGAAGTTAGAAAATGTATGGCATTTTTTTATGCCAACAGTTTTGCTGAATGACCTGCTCTGCAGAACAGTTTAGATGGGACTTGTACAAATTGTGTTTATTAGTTATTCCTTAATTTTGTTCTGACAGCCTGACGTGACTTCGGACCCAAAAAGTGAGGTCAACTTCATGATTGCGTCTAAAATTCATGCGTGCGTCTAAAAACCTCATGATTTCTTCTTTATCACGAAAACAGTGACAACTATACAAATCTGAGTCATCTCGTTATAAATCTATAAGATGTATAATTCATTAAGAGCAAAAAGGTCAGTTGAATTGAGCTGGCATGATCTCTTCTAGAACGTACGCTAGGCCTGCATCGTCGACGGTGACGAACTTGTGGAAGTCCGCGGAGGCAAAGATGCGACTCATGGAGTTGCCCTTGATGTCGAAAGTCTGCAACAGGTCTTTGTTCTCCGCCGATCCAAGTTTCACCATTGAAATTTCCCCCTCATACTTTGAGGCGCGTTTTGAACCTGGCCAGTTGATAAAAATGCGCGTACAGTATACATAGCAAGCAGATAGCCAATATGCCGATAATAAATGTTTTTTGCAGGCAAAATCGACAGCTCCCTGCGTCATGCTTCAAAGAGGATTTGTGAATATTATTTTTCGATTATGCGTGTACCCTACTACCTGCGCCTGGAGTGCGGGGACTCGGGGTTGAGACACCTGGGGAATGGTCTCTTGTGTGCGTTGCCTCAGGAATACACGAAGCACTTTCGCTGTCTTGTCGAGGACGTCTGCAGGGTGAAGTAGAGTAAGGATATGAGAGCTCACCTTTATAGATATCATCTTCAGCTAGTATGAATGGTACTGGTACGTAACCGATCGTGTTTTATTCTGAGGTAGGTGGGTGCTCTAACTGAGGGGATCATGGGACATACGGAAAACTTGGTCTTGCCTGAAGATATTCGACTTTGCGGTCCCATCCCTAGAAACCTTCCGCGTCTTAACTGCAGCTGAGGACAAAGAGGAAGGAGACGTTGGGCCAGCACCAGAGGCGTTGGCAGTGTTGGTGTTGGTGGCGGCGGCGGCGGCGGCGGCGGCGGCAGTGAGGCTTCCTGTTGAGCTTACTCGTCTGGTCTTAAGGACCTCGAGCGACCACCAGGCGATTTTATCACCCACCGTGACCATCCTGGTGGGCGCGCAGTCGGAGGAGGAGCCGCCGAACCTGATGTCCGTCACCCAAGATTCGTGCAACTGGAGCAGGTGACACACCCGGACGCCGGTCTGCGCGTCCCAAAGCTGTGTACCAAGAGAAAGTTAGTTGACTGTCACAGATCAAGTTGAAGGATGCAAGCAAAGCAGATACAACGTATAACACAGACCACGTTAAAAACGAAGGGAGAGAGAAAACCTTGTTAAGAGAACGATGGCAGGGAACAAATCACGATTGCGATGGTGACGCCATGCATCTGAATGACAAAAAAAGTGGTGCAGGAAATGACATAGAGCGAAAAAAGCCATTGACAAAAAGAGGCACGATGAGATGCATAACAAACACAAACTATATTCATTGTGTAGAGACAATGAGGATTGACAAGAGACGTTCTCCTGAATGATGATGAGCCCCAACCAGTGGGAACAAACCTGAATGGCTGCACAATGCTTTTCGTCCCTACGTGAGCAAGACTTCATCGCTTCTGCAGACCCCACTGATGAAGTGCTCTGTCTTCTCCGACATCGCTAACCAATAAGAAATGCCTACATTAGGACACCCTTCTTATGCATATCACAGGCGCACCGGATGGGTGCGTAACATTCGCGTGAGATGCATGACAAAACCCATCAAGAGAGTACAAGTTGAAGATCTGTTCAAATTCCACGTGGTAGGGCAGACTCACCTCCAGAGATCCCGAGTCAAACCCCACGGCCAAGATGCTGCCGTCCTGACTGAATCTACACACTCGGACCGGACCGAGTATGGCTCCCCCCGGATCATTCGGTGGATTCAACTGTCGCACATGCGACAAATCAGTCAGGGAGAGGAGGTCGACGACTCCCGTCGCCTTGGCGAGAGCGACGAGCGCTGCTTCTGAGCTGACGTCGGCGAACGTAACGTGAGAGGCGGTGGTATCTGGATAGCGAAACTCGTGCTGGAGTTCGCCGCTTACAGCAGACCAAGTTCGTACGCAACCATCACGACATCTGTGGTAAGAAGAATCTACCGTTTCAAGAAACGCAGGCATAGCATAAACAACTCAATAATTGTACATACCGTAGCACGAGCATAGTACAATAACTACATATGGTGTGTATTGTCCGTATTTACCTCGACAGGATGGCAGACTCAGAACTGAAGAAGAATACCGAGGATACCGGCGAGGAGAATCCTCCACAAGTGAAAACTTTGTCACCGTCGTGAAATATCTAAAAGCCGCACAATCATGCTAACATAAATATGAGTCTTATGATTATATTTGAACTCTGTCTCTACCATGACTAGTCTATCGTCTCCAGCGGACACGACGGTGTTGCTGTTGGACGTGACCATAACATCGTTCACCTTCCCTTGGTGCTTGCCCAGTTGCTTCAGTATTCCTTGCATGGAACGAAATAACCGAACCTATAAAAAAATCTTATATATTTAAGTTAGAGTTCGATAGCTAGGCCTTGATGGAAATCGAAAAAAATCAGTCCGAACTCCTGTCAAGCTGTGTAGCCTCCCTAAACAAGTTAGGGACCTACAATAAACTTTTCACTCATTTGGGTTAAGGCCAACGAGGGTCATGAACTCAATGAAGAGCCAGAACACACTTTAGCTAAAAGGCATGCAAAGGAAGGTGAAACTATGGGCATCCCGACCCCTCAGGCAGTATGGTGAAGAGAAATCTTGGGGCTGTTTCGAGAGAAGTGGAAGGCAAGATGGAAAGATGCCACCACGTGCCTCCAAACCAAGTTTGGATAAGCACCCCAGGCTGTGCCTGGAGTATATTCACAAAATTGCCAGAGCAAATACTAGGTAGAGTAGTTCCATCCATCATTGGTCGTAACTTCCTAAATTACAATACGTATGATAGGTAATACCCAAAAGTAGGACTGCGGAAGAGTCCAAAGAGTTGGTGCACCTTGCGTGCAACTGCCCTGCATTTGCCAAGGATCAAGTACAATCTTTCCAGAACCCCAACAGAAACACCAACCCCCAAGCCTAAACGATCTTCTCAGATTCATTCAGTTAGGCCGTGGTTCTTGGTGGTGTTAACCCCCCCCCCCTCCCCCAGCATTGCCCAAAAGGATTGAAGGTGTTCATAGGTGTAGGATTTTAAATGGGTAACTGGATCAAGTCAGACTGGTCCACAGAGACCATTTTGAACTAATTGAGGTCGACGTTATTCCACAAACACAAAATATTAAACCTGAATTTGCGACCTCATATGACCTCAGAGGTCTGGTCTGACCTCATTCGATCACCCATTTTTGGGGGGTGCTGAGCAACTTCACTTTTACAAACTATGATTTGGAGCCTCCCTCTACCTGAAAATGGCAATTTCCCTTTTTGACCTCAAGGTGCGACCTCAAGTTACCTCTGAGACATGTCCCGTCGTGGGGAACTGCAATTCATCGCGTACCCTATTGACCCCCAAAACAAACAAGTTTATAGTTACATCAAATGATAGTTGTTATAGCTTTAGACCTCATAGCTAAAAGTAAAAGGGTATGGTAACTTCTGCCGTCTCGGCGTACTTACTTGTCCGCCGAAGCACCCGTAGGCCACGGTCTCGCCGTCGTTTCCCAAAGCCACTGCGGTGATCCTTGAAACATCTGGAGGGCTTCGAATGACTGGGCGGCCGTCCTCTAAAATCTGACGATGCGTTTTTTGCATCACCCAGTTAAGTTCACACAACGCTTAATTTGTGTACTGTAGACGATCACCTGGACGGCGTTTGCGTCGTCCGGCGCTACCATCCTGCAGCTGTTGTCCTTGAAGAACTTGGCGTCGCAGGCAGGCCCGAAACTATACGAGCGGTCTGCGTTCTCCTCGTCTATGTCCCCCATGCTCCAGACCATGACCGTCTCATCAGCGGATCCAGACAACAAAAAGTTGTCCTCGTGGGTGAAGTCGAGCGTGTAGATGTGACTGTGACGAAAAATTGGACTTGCTCAATGCGACGACCAACTCCTTTCGACAAAATGTTTGCACGGACTCACTCGCTGTGTCCTGGAAGGGAGGAACAGACGAGCATGGTCTCGACGTCCCAGACGGTCACGATCCTGTCGACGGTGCCAGCGGCCAACTTCTGTCCTTTCTTCGAGAGTGCCATGCAGTTAAAGTTAGCCTCTCTGGTTCGATGAAATTCCTCAATTTCCAAGCTGACGCCGCGACGCCTTCGCACAGGAGACTCCCACTGAACAAGCTTGTCCGCAGACATCGAAATCACCTAAGTACGAGCAGAGAAAAAAGATCTGTAGACGTATAAATACCTTTGGCTTGGCCAACAAAGTTATACAGCAGCTTATACATGGCTAACTTTTTACCACTAGCGCCTAAGCTAAGCAATTCAGTGTTTGCATGAGCAAACACTGAATTACTGAACAATTACTGATCAGGACATGAACAAAAAGATTGATAAAAGACGAGCAGTCGACTGTGAAATGGATATGTCTCGCACACACGCATGCCATCAGGGCACCTAGGGCTTCTTACTTTGATCTATATACGTATGTACTACTTTGATCTATCCAGGTAGTGCCCAAAAAGGCGTACTTTTGGAGAATCCGGTACAAAGGCGACATCGAGGACCCTGAGATCATGAACATTCACGGAGCCTAAAAATTCTCCGCTGCTCGAATCCCACAACATCACTGCCGGATCGTCAGATCCTGAACAAATCGTCCTACAACAGAGAGATATGGAGTTGCACACTGTAGCAATGTGAAAGCGAATCTGTTAGCGCCTTTCTCACCTTCCGTCATGGGAAAACCTAGCGACATTAGCAGTCTCTTTATGACCGTCAAGGGTCAATCGTTGTCTCCTGGCTCGAAGATTAAACACCTATTAAATTACCCTGAATGAACTATATCTGAATAACATGGCTCTGATATCTTTACTTTGACCATGCCAGATTGTCCCCCGGCCACCACCTCCTCACCGTCAGGGGAGAAGTCGACGCTCATGACCTGCTCATGGTTGAGTTCGTTGAAGATGTAGCTCATATTGCTGAGGTCGCGCAGTTCGTGACCGAACGTCAATATACTCCCCACAGTCTGGCGTGTTCGCTGGCTGCCACTGCGACCCTTTACGCTGGGCTTTCCTAAAAAAAACATCAGAAAAGTACATTTAAAGACCCCGTGCAGCATGCATAATTTGCATACTTTTACATCGTCTGCAACATGAGTTCCTGGATCTTTCGCTACACCATAGTCTGAATGCACAAGTGAATGCACGTCGATTGGAGGCAGACCTTCATCTCCCCATCTATCATTACTAACTTTCATCAGAACGATAATGATAACCAATTCATTTATTTTTCGATACTTACTCAGCTGCTGCCTTTCTTCTTCTCCACTACTTGGTCCGGCGTCGTCAGGCTCTCGTTCGTCTTCGTCCTGAAAGGATCCCAGGTCCCACACTTTGATGGCTCCATCCTCGGAGCCGGAGGCAAAGAAGTCGCCGCGGGGAGACAGGGCGAGAGTGCCGACGTTGGCCTTGTGGCCCGTGAAACGGTGAAGGACATCCCCGGAGTGGACGTCCCATACCTATTGAGTGTTCGATTGTCGATAATCTTATTATGGTACAACAGCTCCTCTCTTCGGTAACGCATGCATGGGTTACTTTACGTGAAGGATAATGCATTATTGGCAGCATGAATATTGTGTTTGTGCTAACAGGCCATCTTAGACCCAACTGTGAAAAGGTTTACATTGTGGATGGACCGTCAACGGGTAGCAGAAAAATATCAATGCGCTTGGTACTTGGCCACCCAATGTCGTGCTGTGCAGTATGAGTAGGCATGAAAGTGAATTCATGAATGCTCTGACCTCAGTAGGGGTACCAACTCACGCTCAATACACGTACGACGGGTCAAAAAGTCTCATACCTTGATCTGTCCGTCCCCGTTTGACGTGAGTATCTTGGTCATATCCATGAGGAAGCAGGCAGCCTGGACCATTCCGTGATGCAGAATGGTGGCTTCGTGCTGACCACGGACGCGCCCTCGATTCACCCAGTTGAAGTAAAGCTTCTCGGGCCGAAGGGTAGCAAGCTGATGCGCCGATTTATACACCTCAGATTCCTTTGGTTCACTGCAGAAACGCAGCAGCTTCAATTTTCCTCCTGAAATGCTCCAAACTTGCTCTTTCTTACCTCAATGCCAATTGGATGACGTCTGTGTGAGGGGCAGTGTTGACCAGGGCCCCGATAGTGCGAGAGAAGGCCTCGTAGTCTTCCAGGGCGTCCAGATGCTCTTCTTTCTAACCAAACAAGTGGTCCAACTTCAAAACTTGTGTCATCAGCGTGCAGATGGGTGCCATGAAGTGGCGATAAGTAACCGCTTTCATGGAAGAAAGTAGGAACCCCGACCCGAAGTGACCCCTTCAGTTACCCCCACACCCCTTCCCAGGGGCAATCGAAGAAGTACCTATTCCGATCCGACAGCTTGCACTCGTAGTATGCCTTGAACTTACGAGTGCAACAAGATAACACTTTTCACCAATTTCGATACTCACCATTCCCATGATATGGCTCTCGAATTTTTTGTAGTCATTGAGCAGGTCAACAGGTCCCGTGGCCTTAAGCATGGCCTCCACAAAGCTGAGGTTCAAATAAATTTCGGGGAAGAGGTCAAAACGTTCAGACTTGAACAGGTGGTAACCGAGATTAAAAAAGATGTACGAGTCGTCCTCGATCAGCCCGTATTGATAGTTGACCTTGCTGAAGTATTGATCGAGGAAGCGCCAATGAAGGTCCTGGAAAAAAAAGAGTAAGCTAAAATTTATTACCTCGAGGGGGAATTGATTATTTTTTTCGGCTCAAAACAGTGGTAAATCTGTCTTCCTCGTCGTCAGTCTGGAAGTAAGCAGGCTAGATTGTGTGTCACCTGCGCCATACATCACAGTTAAAACTTTCCCTGGAGGATAAATTAAAAGAAATCCTCTGAAAGAAGTAGAACCCTGATGTGTTTGGTGTGCGGGTACATGTATGCAAGGGGCCTCTTTTGGTTTACTGAGCACTACTTCAAGAGGAAAAATGGGCTGTTTGGAATGCCACTGGCAAGTTCTGCCACAAACATACTGGTACGTGAAGACGTGGTTAGACACGGGATCCGTCCTTATAGCCTGGATATTGGGAAGGGTTCAGGTTCTCTCCATTTGAAACGCTCATCGAGATGGAAATTTAGTAACTATTTGTTTCACATGTCATGCAGAGACGTACTTCGATTTAGGCAAGTTAGATCCCACTAAAAACTTAACTTTCGTCAAGTTTTGTCTGGTTATCAAACTTTTACTGCATAAAGAGCTTCGATTTCATGAAACTTGAGAGATTTTAAAGCTTCACTTTAGTCAACTCTAATTCTGTCACTGCTGCACGCGAAATGGGTTAATCCCCCAACTTCCTCAGGGGGGAGGTCTCAGATTCGGCATCTCACCAAATCTACATGTCTGGTTCCACATTAGTTATTGGACCGAGTTCTGATTTGACAACAAAAAAGAATTATCTCCTACCTTTGTCAGGTACAGAGAAAGTACAGACTGAAATAAAGTTTCAGAGTTAAATAAGCAGGGGAGAAAATTGGCATTGCAATGTAGAGCGTCAGCCCCACCAGATTCTGTGCTGTCAAGGCCAACTTCATTTGAGTCAACTTTCCGCTGCTGACCGACGATCTGACTAAATTGAAGTTCAACAGTACCACAATTCTTATTGTAAGTAAGAACCTCTGGCAGCTGCTATGCCAGCTATGCTTCTCGATGTGACAAAGAAACCTAACAAAGTACAAGTTGTTCCTGAAGTTGTGTAGCTGGCAGGACTAAAACTCTATTCAAAGTTCCGCTACAAACATCGCAAACATGTCCAGATTATAATAGCGGACTCGACTACAGACGAAAATTTGTTACCCGTTCTTTCTCCGGTTCATCCTTTAGGTGGCTTTTTAGATAGTCCAATTGTAAGTCATGAATACTATAGACGTAGCTGTCGAGCTGAGTATCAAACTCAGACTGGGCCATGGACTTCTTAAGGAACTCGGTCATCACGTCTTCTACTTCGAAACGGTCCATCTTCCAGTAAGTCATCAGAACCTAAGAAAATATTTTTTTCCTTTAGACGTCAGCATGGCTTTCATTTTAATGATCTGGAGCGGCCTTCATGTGTGTACCACGAAATTTCTCTCAAACGTACTTTCTAAATAAACTGCCACCGATGAAACTAGGACGACAAAGCAGTATTAACTATGTAACTATACTGTTTCCACAAAGAAGCACTTTAGGCATGACATTTGATTTTGAAGTTAAAGGGGCATTGACAACCCTAGAGTAGGGGAGACCGAGGGTCCTCACGTCGCCAAAGCTTTTGCGTCTTTGTGACAATAACGATTGTAGCTGAACATCGCATTTTTGGTTAGAATTTTTAATCTTTTCAAAAAAAGAGAGAAATAAAACCACTGAAAGACTTCTAACCTGGTTGAGATCGTCTAGACGTTGCTGGATTTAAACCTACGACACTTCAGAAAACGTGCATACTACATAAGGAAAAGGTTAGGCCAAACAACGGAGATTTTGGAATTTTGCTCGGTGCAAAAGCTTGTTACCTAATGCCAAATAGTGAAGATGTTGTCAAATTATTTTCCGAAATTTTTTGTTGACACCCCAGTCTTGCAATGAAGTTCTACTACGTACGTTCAGTACATAACAAGGTGCTCATATTTTGAAGGCAAAGCTTAGCACACTTTCTTTTCAGTTTTATTTGACTACCCTGCTGTAGTTTGGCATCTAGAAAATAACTATGCGTATCCCCGTCAAATCTGTAATATTGACATGACATCCCTATGTACTGCGTCTATAAAACTTTATCGGCAAAGAGAGGACCCAAAAACTGACCATCATTTCATTTGACTGGAATTTTTGGTCTAGCCTAATAAATAAATGCGAGGTGCACCAGAAGTAACTACCATCGGCTGGGTAGTCATCCATCACTTGGATTCTACAGGGCCTAGAGAGGTGGGATTGGTGGCAATGGAAAGAGGACATTCAAAACCTTCAGTGTTAATCATTGAAACCAATCTCAGGGATGAATCAGACCTGCCGGAGGCTAAAACTTGAACATATGTTTTTGATGGTTTTCTTGGGAAATTTATAGAGTTTTGGGGAAGCAATCATTTTTGAATGTCTATGCTGTCAGGAATGGCTCTCCAGGGAACTTCAGCTTCCATTTCAGTTTGAAACTGCAGTATGACCAGTCCTTCATACTCATCTGGACACAGAAGATCTGCTGGTCATTGTAGAAGTGATGCATTTGAGAAGAATTCTCCAAATGGCAAAACTCAGACCCACCCACCCCCCCAAAAAAAACAAATAAAAAACAGTCCTAAAATTTCAGTCTGGGCAAATTTCTCTGTTTGCATGAAGGTTTTGAAGCTCCTCTTTCCATTGCCACCAATCCCATCTTTCCAGGTCCTGTAGAGACCAAACTATGGATGCTCAGCCCATGGTAGTTACCTCTGGTTCACCCTGAATAGAGAGAACTATTACTCAAACCACTAACACACCTCGCCTGGAGGGTCAACTGAACCTCAATGTGTCTCGACACCTAGATCTGTCGCGTATGGTAAAGTTTTTGCACAGTTTTTTGTCACTTTACACACACGGTGTTCACACTTGATCCAGTCGCTGGCGAGCCGTAAAGAGCCATTTGCTCACGCGCTGGTAGAAAATAAAAGTAGCCGGTAATCGAAAAATGCGATGTTAAAGTGGGTTAATCAACTACTGGATGTTAGTCGTATCATTGTAAAACACGCCATTCATGAAGGCTAAATTAATTGAAGCCGCTCATTCATAGGAATTATGCTTCATTCAGGACAGACAAAGACTTCGTTTACACCGGCGGAAATCCTGTTACAAGCATGTGGGACCTTAACAGGGTCACTATGTTTGTTACCCGACCCATTCGTAAGTACGTACAGGGTGCGATTGATTTACCTCGGAGGCGAATAAAACCACTAGGTTCTGTCCAACTACCACATAACTGATATGCAGGGCAGGTGCACAGCACCTCAGTGACGCCGGCTGCTCCCTTTTCGGCCTTCACCGAGTCCAAAATCTTGTTCTCGCTGTCACCAGATACCCCCTGATCATGGTGGTGCATGCGCGTTTATCCTTGGAAGTTCGCAACAGTTGTGAGAGCTCTGGGAAGTCCACAGAGTGGATTTCCCGCAGTTAGACATGTTAAACGCACTTCGTCGGGTTCTTTTGCGCGAGCGGAGCACAGGGGTGTGACCTTGGGAGTCTGCGTGACGATAGCGAGGTGCCTTTGGGTAAAAGGCACTGCTTGATTTGATGCCGGTCATAACTCGTGTAGCGATTGAGTCATTTTGGGCCTGAAAAATGAGTGCAGCCAAATAAATCGCACCCAGTTCGCACCTCCTCAGTCCAACTCCCCCCCGCCAGTGCAAACCCACCATCGGTACAAAAGAGAAGACTGACACGTGCAGGGTGCGTCACAATCAAAGGTTCCTATCGACACTCGCTATGTTGATTGCACTTATCTTAATGAGTTAAGGCTTACCTTACCAAGTAAAAGACAAGAAACTCGTGAAAAGTAGATTCAAAAACTTCCCTCCCGTAAACTTCTTGAAGAAACTTAGCTGAGAAAGCGTTGTTTGAACGTCATTTGAAGTGTCAGTTCTGGCTACTGTGTCATTTGTAGGCTTCGTAAACCTCTGATTTTATGCTACTGTATGTGCTTATTTTAACGTTACTTGGAAAATCAGGGTGAAACTGAATTGAAGCCTTGAACTGCATTAGAAGAGCTGAATTTTGAATGTCAACGAGTCATTCGTCTTTCACGTTTTGCCCCGCTAGTACTTTTACACTAACATGCTCCAAATAGCCTAAGAGTCAACATAGGCTGTAAATATCGCTTCACATGATCCTCAAATGGTGGAGCCAGAGGCCATTTCCCAGTGGAACTTAATTCTGAAGCACCTGGTACACTTGACACACTTCTCGCCACATCAGCTCTTTATCACAAAAGACAAAAAAAGGTAGACAGAGACTTGTCCATGATGCAATGTGTCCACGTGACATACAGTTCAGTGTGAATAAAAACTCAGCCTCAGAGCAAACTTAGGCACCACTTTTATGGTAGCGCACGTCCGCACAGTCATCATACACAACAGCATCATGCCTGGCATGACTGCCCCGGGGTCATGCGGTAGTTGCATGTTTCAGGATCTTGTTAATTCACACGAAAGTTCTTCCGCATAACGTTACTCACTTGAAAAGGTAAAAGCATAGCCCCTCTGTAACTCATTTGTTGATAGTACAGCTTATTGGGAGTTGTAGCATTGTAAATTCCACCAAATTTGACGCCCTTGCTCCGGCGGAGCTGGGAGGAACGAAGCGACAAGTACCAGCGTGGGCTGCCTTGGTGAGACTGAAAGAAATCGTTAGTACTACTTCGAAGCATGCAAGAAGGCATTAATTGATAGAAGACAGAAGCCAGGAATCATGCATAAGCGCTAATGGATGCAACTCTGCTGATTATTCACCTTCGTGGGAATGCCCACGTCGTCTAAGAAGACCGCGAGCTCCTCATATCGACTCTTAAGTTTCTCGTTAAGGTTCTCAATGGACAACATCACGGCCTCCATCACGCTCTCGTGCTGGTACGATCGCTGCTTCTTGAACTTGCCTGTTAGTGAGTTACCGGAACATTAGTTGTGTGTAAACCGTAGCTCGTGAGTGTACATGACGCAAATCAAAGGTGCAGATTAGGGGGCAAGGATTAGGCACTGCGCACCTGTACACGGCGTCTGATTGTCTGTCTCCCCCTTTCACGTACACACACGTACACACAGTGTCTTTGTGTCTTGTGAGTTGAGAGGCTAAAAATGACCTCCGCAATTTCACCCTGCCCATACTGATGTCTGTAGAAATATGACGCCAGCTGCACTTACTGTATCTCCTCGACCTGAGGTTTCTGAGGTAGTAGGCCCACCTTCCTGACTGCCTCTGCTTCTGGTGCCTCCCTGTCTCGCTGATGAGTCCGCCTATCATGGAAATGACCATTGGCGATCCTTTGCACTCGTTGTGGATGTGTTGAGCCTCATCGGGCAAGTACTCCGGGGGCACGTCCACGAATGACGAAAAAAGCTGGGGAAAATGGAGACACGTGAGGTACAAGAAGTGTTAGCACGGTACTCATGGTTACCCTGAGAGACTCTTCTTTAGTGAAGCCTTGTTGAACGGCGACAACGTTCTTCTGCGATGCGGAGATGACGTCCATGACAGAGATGTCTTGAGTAGTAACGACGACTCGACCGCTGACATTAAAAGTCTGGATGATGTCAGACGACCAGACGTCATCAAGGATTACAAGACTTTGACCATAGAAATCAGACAGAAATAACCTAGGAGAAGAGATATAACTCACGTTGGAGCAGCGACCATCGTTAAAACAGTTCCAAGCATTGGTCAGGCCTTCCAAATATGAGACCAACGTAGAAACATCTATCTCCGTAGATAACAACTAGCGCTTTCGCGCTACCCACTTTGCTGGGGGGTGGGGAGTGTGGCAAAAATATAGAGCGCTGTGTGTGTGTCCGTCTGCGTCTCCCACCTTTGGTCCGATTGTCCGCAAACTTGCATCCATACAAATGCTGACGATCACGCAAGATGTCGTCGCTATGATTGCCCTCGCCCTCACCCTCACCATTGCTACGCCAAGCACCCACAAAGTCACCCTCGAAGCTGTTGCTACAATCTACGACTTACGTAGGAAGCGTAAGTTAGCGCAGTCCACGCACAGCCCACCAATAGAATACAGATGCACAGGCGTACATATGGCCCTTGGCTTGGGCTTTATATGTCAGGGATATACCCAAGAACTTACCGTCTGAGTATTTCTTGGGCGTGCTCGATGTTAGAGGGCACGACTTGAGCTTCCAGCTTCTCGCACAAGATTTTCATGCGGTTGAACAGCTTGTCCTTCTCCAGCATTCCTACGCGGAACCAGAAGACGCCGTCGGGAAAATACTGTAGAGGAGCAGGACAAGGCAAGTGAGGACATGAACTTGGAGAAGTCCCAACGCAGAAAACGGCAATCGGGAGCTAAGAAGTTTTGTGGCAAGCTGAAGAGAAATATCACTGTACCTTCAACGTGATGTCTGGATCTCTGACTGCCTCAGCCGCCAACACAGACTTCCCTGACCCCGCCATCCCGTGAAGGACTAAAAACTGCCCGCTCTCCAAATTCTCCAGCCCAAGCTTCACTTGCTTTATCTGAAAGCAAAGAACAGCATGCAAAAATAAGATGTTACTAACGGCCAATTCTTCGTAGTAAGACTTTTTTGTCAAGCACGTAATTTTCTTTAACTGATCGACTTTCTTCGACCACAATGAGTGAGATATGGAGGGTGACTTTCATAAAGAAAAATACGCGTACTTTCACTTTTGCAGCTTGAAATAAAAGTGTGTTCACATGATTTGGAAGGTTTTAGAAATCAGTGGAAAAAGGAGGAAAGAAGAGAACAACAGTTAGGAAGAAGTAAAAAAATCAGTCAAAAAAATCCTTCTTTCACTAATATTTGCTGAAAAAAGTCGATCAGAGAATTCTATCCAAGTCGATAGAAAATCGTTTTAGCCATTGAAGTTACAGCCCAAACCATCGACTCACCACGTTCTCGCGCACGATGCTGTGTGAAGGCTCGTGAGGGACGCCACCCTTCATCAATATGGTCTTCAACCTCGCTTCGGCCTAGCAGAGGGCAAGACTGAGTTGCGAAAAAAACAGTAGCGAACGGTTTGTGCGTACGTACACTCACACTGTCGACTTTGTTCGACATTGTCGACTCCTTCCCCATGACCGACCCATTGGACTCCAAATCCTCCACCAGCCACTCGTAGTCGGCTCGGAGAGATTCGACGAAGAGTGAGAAGGCCCGAGGCCCTCTTGTTGGCAAAATGTCGAGCAGTTTGCGAGCTTTGTCGCTGCAGGTGTTCTAAAAAGTTGCGTCAATTGGCAACAGTCACGATTATTTTGTTCATTCTGTCAATCCGTCAATGCCGGTTAAAATCGACCACCACCACTCCCGGGGATTGACTAAGGTTGGAGGATTATTTTGGCCGACAGAAGACCCAAGAGGGGTCGTATTAGGATTTGAAATTCTGAAATACTTGTCATTTGTCCGTACCCCCCACGCAGTGGATGGATGGACAGAGGTGGAGAATAAATAGAGCAAATATGCTGACCCAACAGCGTACAGTGTGCGCATAACGTAGCCTTACATCAACCATGCATGTGAATTGGCTCAGAAATAAGGATTCTTTGTTATTCTAACCATGTTCCATTGTTTAAATGTTAAGCAGACTGTGAGTTTTGAGTGACAAGAGAAATTTTACCCATGGTCCTCCTCATCACCCTCTACAGGTCCAAAAATGTTCTTAATGTCCCTGCTTTTCTGCTGCATCAGGCGCTGCGTCCTTGACCAGCCAACTTGCACATCATGATAAGATATTTCTTATCCAGGATGTCGTCCCACCTATCCTGCATCCTCTGAAGGAGATCCTTCTCACTCACTTTCATCTACCTGACCATTTTCCTCATGGATCTCCATAGCTGCCACATTGTGCGGAGTGACTTTTGTCACCTTCCACCCCTGACCCTTTGTTCTGTCTCTCCACACAGTCATCCTGCTCATCCTGAACGTCTCTATGATTGCCTGTCCACTTGAACCAGCCTTTGACATGCCAAGAATTGGATTCTTTACTGCATCTACAATCTGTATCAAGCCATGTGATACGGTGAGAGAGGTGACAGCGTTGTGTGTGGGGGGGAGGGTCAGACTTTGCCACTGTTTGATCCGGAGGTCCATGATGCTGCGTTTGAAAGGGTGGGTGTAACCATAAGCTAGCATTACGCAATGGACAAATTTTTAGAGTAATTCTTATGTCGAACTTCAAACACCCTGAAGTTATGTTTAACTACCTGCAAACTGTGCGCAGTAAAAATGTAACTTGGTACTCGGGAAGTGTAGGTATGAAGAGTGTTTGTGCACAGCACAATCCTTTCTCACTTGGTCATTCTTTTCCTTTTCAGACGTTGCAACACTCACCATGGAGTTTATAAGTTCCACGGTTTCAGGATCCAGGACTCCCTTCTCCAAGAGAAAGTCCGTGACGGCGCGCACCTCCAAGTCGTCGACGATGCTCTTCCTGCATCTGACCAATCGGTCGCGATCCACCCGATTCATGGTCTGTTCTTCGCAGTCTTCGTCGTCCTGAGAAGCAAGCGACATGTCGTCTCACCACTTTGTTAAGAGGCACTCTCAACAAAGACGTTTTGTTTTAACGGCGATAAGACGGCTAACACTCGGCCAGAAACAGTCGGGCTCAAGTGCTAGAGTGAAGTAGTATACTTGACAACTGCTGCTTGTTGCTTTCAGTAGCACTGTTTGAGCACTACGCAAGATGTCATCGCTCGGGCCTAGGCCTGAATATGTGGTGAAGGCAGCAGTTCCATAATAAGAAATGGGCTAATAAGAATAGGCTGCGATCGGAATTGAGTACTCAAAATTTGACGGCGGTGTCTCGTTGACTGCGAGGAAAAGAAGGTTACCCCAGAGAAATATGCAATCAGGAAGGAGCGGAGAGAAGTGATGCAATAGGCTCAGGCGAGCTGACGCTGAGGCTGAGGCCGAGTTGACTGATAACGTATGTCTCGTCACCTTTTTCAACTGCAGAGTAGGACTATGGGCAATGAGACGTTGGACAAAGACCCAGCTCACGATTAAACGTTTTAAGAGATTATCTAACTGTTGATTAAACATAGGACCGAAGGCCAAATGTGCGGGCTGTAAGGAAAATTGCCATTTATCGTCCTTATCTCGCACAATTTCTCTGCGGTCGTTTTGGTATTATATGTACACACCTACCAACGTACATGTCATTACACATGAGTCATTCCTGTCAGGTTGGGGGGCTGAGCGGGACCGAACTTGAGCAAGTGACTTGGAGTTACCACAGGCCTTGGGGAAATTTTATGGCGCATGCACAAAGACCCCTTAGCACAGTTCAACGTTCGCATGACTGACGCGACAGAGCACAAAAGCACTGAGCAAACAATTAATGTCCCTACATGGCATAACAAGTATTGCACCTCAGCACAATACCCCTATGTTTCGTATGCATACACCTCAATATGCAGCTCAGGTGGCCCATATGTACTGCAGAGACAGTCTTTGTCCCCACGTTTTTGCAGATAAACCCTGCTCAAGGAGCAGCTCCCCGAGTTCACGTTTGCTCCTACGGTGAATGCTGACTGACGTCAGAGAAGCTGCAACATCTACGGTCTCTACAGCTCAGAGCTGCGGATCAACAACAGGGAAATTAAGAAGATAATGCTTTCGCACTACTTCTGCACACAAAATCGCTACGGTCACCTTCCCGGAGGAGGAGTGGAAGTGTTTCAAAATTCATTCTTGGGCAATACTGTCACAAAATGCGTCACTGTTGGGGCAGTTTTTCCGCGAACCCAAAAACCAACCTCCTGAAACTATCTCAAATATCAAAATCTAGCTATGGCATTGCTATACATATGAAGACATATCTTATCTAGTGAACAACCACTTAAATTTCGTCCCAACTTTGTCCAGTACAGCAACAAGCAGACAAGAGATCTTCAAGATTGTACCAAACTTATTTAAAAAGAAAAAAAGTGTCTGACGGACAATTTAGATGACGCCGCGGTCCCCTCCAGGATCAGGGCGGCCTCTAAAAGCATCACACACGTTGAATGTGTCTCACTAGATAAGATCACCCCTGTAGCAGGCATGACGGATCATTTCGAAGTTCTATGCAACCAAGTACTCCGCTACTTACGAGTGGCCCGGTACAATATTGAAGCATGCAAATAAGAAGCCAGAATGATCAAAAAGGTCTGATCATTGTACCTTTAAAATCAGATCACCGAAGCCTCTGAGGACTCCTTCGAGGGAAGCGCCGAGAAAGACGCAGCCGGGAAGTTGGACCTGGTCCTCACGTTCGTAGATGCATCCGTTGCACTCAATAGTTGAAAACGTACCAAAACAACGCGTCTTCTCCCTCCTTGTTTGAAATAACAGAGATGTGAACGCTGACGAGTCGTGATGTCAACTGTTGAAGTCATCTGCGTTCTAGCGCTGTTCGCCGGAAAAAAAGGTGCAACTGCACTCAACCTCGATTTATCCAACTCGTACTGCACTTTCTTTGTACGCATGTAATGTGGTATACATACATTTGTGTATTTCTGCAATAAAGTATGTACTCCTTTCATGGGTCGAAAGTGAGGGCCCCGGAAGGAAGAAGCCGCTTCCGCCTACTTTGACTAACCTGTCTTGGTCCTGCCCTTGCAGGACGTGATGACGGACGCGCCGTAATGTCAAACAAGCTTCTTCCATGCCTCCTTCAACGGAGGCTGTCGGCTGTGTGCTGATACAGAGTTCACGGGTTTCTGCGCATGCAAGTGCTAACTTACTGTTACTTTATGTCATGAACATAGTATAGTGCTTACTTCACAGTGCTACTGCTAGGTTACCGTTTCTGCACTTTCAACAGTGCTCTTGGTTAATTACGAGTTACTGCTTAACATGAGATTACAATTATTATCTCTTCCATCTTCAAGGCCAAATGTGTAAGCTTGAACAAGTCATGGTCTCCAGGTAGGTGAATGTCGATCTTTCGTAGTCCTCATGAAAGTCTTGCTTGACTCTCTGGGCGGAAGTGGCGGCGGCGGCGACGGACACGACGAAGACAACATGCTCTCCTGCACTTGCAGCATGTGATCAATCTCGTGCCACTGATCAGCGCTCTTGTTCAGGAGATCTCCTATGCTTCTTGATGGAGGAGGACCTTTGTTGGGTTCAGCGGGCTGTTTCTCCCCCAGCTCCCTCTGCTTCCAGGCGCTCACAGCTTGCTTGTAGCGACTCCCGCCCGCTCCACGCGTCCGTTTCTCTTCCTCCGCCTCCGTCTCTTCCGCAGCGATGGCCACCGCCATCTCCTCGTCCCAGTTGGTCTGCGAACGCATGGCAGCTATCTCTTGTAGCTCGCGGTCTCGCTGACTCTTGGCGACCTTCTCTTTTTTCGTTGTGTCATCTTCTTCCCAATTCGTCTGAGCCCTGATATGCGCTATTTCCTTGAGCTCTTGCTGTCTCTCACCCCTCGCCTGCTCCAGCTTCTCCTTGCCCACGTCGTCCTCCCAACCCGTGCACGTGGATCTCATTGCTTTCACCTCCTGCAGCTCCGTAATTCTGGCCTCTCTCACTGATTCGTGGAGCTTTTCTACACTCACGTCCCAGTTGGTGCCAGCTCTGGCCGAGGCTACTTCCCGCAATTCTTGGGCCCTGGCCTCTTTCAGCGCGTCTTGCAGCCTCGCTGTGTTGTCACGGGAAGAATTCCAAGAAGCTTTTGATCTAGAGGCAGCAATTTCTTGCAGTTCTTTGCCTCTTTCCTCTTTCATGAATTCGTGAGCCTTTCCCACTTCACCGCCGACGCTCAAGTTTCCTGCTTTTGCCCTGACAGATGCAACCTCCTGCAGTTCTCTCTCACGCGCCTCCCTTATCCCAGATTGGATTTCGTTCTGCGCAGGATCTTCCGGTGCGTTTTTCCCCGCAGATTGCGATCTTGAAGCGGCAATTTCTTGCAGCTCTCTAGTTCTGGCTTCTCTGACTGAGTCGTGGTGCTTCTCTGAAGCAGAGCACTCGTCCCAGTTAGTTTGAGACCTCACCAGGGCTATTTCCTCTAGTTCTCTGCGTCTCTGCGATCTTTCTGCTTCTTCCTTTTCGGAAGAACTTCCTTTCTGCAGGTAAATCTGTCGTGATTGCACGAATGGGCTCTTGGGCACATTCAGCTCCTCCTTCAACTGGGTAGTCTGTGGCAACGCTGCAATGCTTTCCTTAGCCAGCTTCTCATCAGTGGTTCCAATACTGCTGAACGATGTCTTGTCCACGTCACCGATTGTGCGACTGTGTTCCTCCGTGGTAGTAGTTGTAGAAGGAGGAGGTGGTGGTGCAGGCAATGTTGGTTGTACTGACGAGGCAGTCTGAATAGCTTCCTCTTCATGATGGACTTTCTTTCTCTGTTCTTCTTCAAACCACCCCGCTAGCACTGGAATCGGCGTCTGCTTGTTCCCCTCCGTCACCACCGCCCCCGCCGCCGCCGCCGTCGCCGGAGTCGTAGTGCTGTTGGACGCGTCAGAACGCATCTTGTCAAACCAAGACTGTTCTACTGGCATTGGCAGATGCTCCTGGGTGCCAGGAGGACTGGCACCGGTTTGTACAGGAGTCACCAAGTTCGTTGGAGTACTTTGGCCATTGACCCGCATTTTCTCCTTGTCATGGCGAGGCAGTGAACCACTCTTGTTCTTGGATAGGCCAAATGTCCTTGGAGGCTTCTCTATGCTACTCGTCTTTTTTGCTGATTGAGGCAAATTTTTGTCGAAGTCCTTGGGATAGATCTGCTTGAGCTGGACTGATGGGTGCGCATAGGAGAAGGGTCGCTGAGCAGACGATGCCTCGACAGACAATTCCTTGTTCACATCGCGACCGACTTCATTTCTCGCAATTTGAGTTGAGGTAACAAAATCCTGTGTACTACTTTTCGACGCGTTCGCTTGATCACCATGGCTTTCCGAGGTGGTTGTTTCTTGGGCGTCTGGCTCTCTTTTACCCTTACTTTGCACAACGGAAGCCATCAGTTCATTCGCTGATTCAGAAATGTGGATGGAGGAACAATTGCTCTCCAGCTTGGAACGCTCGACCGATACATTGACAAGTCTTAGAGCAGGCTCCGGTGACTTTCTTGGGGTGTTCGTGGAACAATCATGTCGAGTCTGAGCTGCCTCCATCCGTGCTACATCCCTGGCAATTCTATTTTCCGCAAAGGTTTTCCCTATATTCCTAGAAGGCGTGTTCTTTGCCTGTACTTCGTGCTCTTTGTCGTCGCTGGAGCCCCACCGGCTCACCGTGTCACGCACCTGGTTTGTCTTCACCTCCTTCATGTCTAACCCTTTGTTGCTACCGTAGAGCTTTTCCTGGCTTGACCTAGCAGTCTCGATTTTATTTGCCAGGGAGCTGCCTGACCTCGAGACTGGCCTGTGTCGTTCAGACCCCTCCATCATCACTGCTCCGCTCGACTGGGACTTGCTCAGTGATGCCCACTCTGCCACGGTGCTCCTGACGGAGCACTTGGCCAGACTCGAACCTGGTCTGGCTTGATTGTCCTCGATCTTTTGGCAGATGTGTTGCTGTCTGATCCAGTCTTGCTCCCCGAGCCATTTTCTTCGCGGACCCCTCATGGCCGACATTGAGCCACTCAGCCTTTCAGAGGAGCAAGATCTCTGCCACAACTGTCTCTTCTCCTCCACGTTCCCAGTGCGAACTTTGGCGAAGGCATCGCTGCGCTGTATCTGATCTTGGAGGTCGTGTTCATTGTTAAAAGATTGGGCCTTTCTCAGTTTTGGAGTGGGTCGTTGTTGCTGTCTCAGCTGCTGCTGCTCCAAAGCAAGTCTCATCTGTTGCTCCAGAAGTTCCTGTTCTCTCCTTGCTGCATCTTCTCTTCTTTTAAGCTCTTCATAACGCCTTCGCTCCTCCTCATACATTTTTGCCTGCTTTTGCAGTCGAATCTCAGTGGCTCTGGTTTCCTCCCTTAATGCTTGCTTCCGCTTTTGCCTCTCTTCTTGCCGCAGCCTCTCCTCAGATTCCACTTGTTTCAGCCTTTCTTCCTCAAATCTCCTCACCTCTTGTTGCCTTAGTTCTTCTTGCCGCCTTTCCTCTCGTATTCGCAATTCTTCCTGTCTCTTTAATTCCTGCCGTTGCAATTCTTCTTGATACTTCCTCTGCTGTTCCAGCTTACTCATTTCTTCCTGATGTCGCAACAACTTTTGCTTGTTCCATTCTTGTCTCCTCTCCTCCTGCAGACTTTGCCACTCTTCTTGTCTCCTCAGCTTTTCTTGATCCCTCTTTTTCTGTTCTTGAACGAACATTTCCTTTTGCATCCTCACCTGCAGGTGTCTCTTCTTCTCCATGAGTTTTTTGTCGTCTTCGTCATTTCCACGCTCCGCTTCATGATCTGGGCACAGTGTGGAACTGGCAGGCTCAGCTCGAAAAATTCCCTCCGACTTATTGACACCCTGAGCCTGCAAGAACAAAAAATATAAAAACTCTTAAAGAGGCATAAATCTAGGCTGACATCTTCTTCGGGTATAGCTGGCCAGCTGCCATACTCACAGTTATAGTACGCACGCATACTACACCACAAGCCCATGCTAAATGAAATACTTGTAACCGACTAATTCAGACAACTTGATGCGTACATATGAAGCTGTCTTCGGTTTTTATGTCATTCTTGCTTTGACTGTTAATGGAACGAGAAGAAATTATCTCCTGGAAGTGACCCAGATTCCGTCGCGCTTGAAGTAGCATCCTCCGTCTCATGGTATGTTTGCATTTACCCTGCATGACTTTGGCCTGACCTAAAAATTTTGCTCTGCGCTTGGTTTGAGTTTTGAGCTGACTTTATCTTGACACGCTGGTGATAACTTGGGTCGCCATGACGACGGAAATGGAGTCTCTTCGTAGTTTTTCCTCATGATTTCTCACCTGAGCGTATTCAGACTTTTGCTTGGCGCTGAACGATGATGACGTCGTCCTGGAATGAAATGTTGTTGAAGAGGACGAAGTCACCTTTTGCCCCATTGGAATCTGGAAAGTGGGAAAGCATCAGCACTTTCAAGTTCACTCCAGGGACGAGACTTTTGCGTACACTCCTTAAGCCACGACGGACAGGACGAGTACAGCGTGAATGGACGGTCAGGGGAGAAGGATGGGTTGGGGGAGCAGTTAATAGCTCGATGTCTCTTGTTCGCTTTGCTGGCCTATATTTTTCTTGTCCTCCACAGGCGCAGGTATCATCGCTCTTTTCTCCTCCCCTCCTCAGTCTGCCTAACTAAATGCTTTCGATGATTTTCCAGGAAAAATTTCATTCGCGTTTGAAAAAAGGTACCAAAGATCATCCGAAAAAGCTTCAGCTGAAGGCAAAGAGAAGCAGCACGAGGGGAAGAAGCGAGATACGGGCAAAAATCAACACTGGGCGGCCCCATTTCTCACACCCAAGTAGTCATCAATTCTCATTAAAGGTCTCTCCGGACGTCGAAAGTCTCGATTTTCAATGGGGCTTGCACGAGCTGTTCTGAAGACGTTAACAGATCCATACGACAACTGGTGCACTTAAGAGTCAGGTGTGCTGCTTGAGTGAAAGCAGGAAAGACCGATGGTCGTATTGTTAGACACATGGGACAGTGTTTAGTACGCGTGCACATGTCTTTTTTTGTATTAGAGTCATCGTCCATCCCTGGCGTCCGATAAACTGTTTAGATAAAAACGAGGACATTGCACAGACACCTTGATCCTTTGTTCCCACTGACTGGTGTCCACCCTGCCCATAGTGTCTAGTGCCGCAGCAGCAGCTCTCGACCCAGGGCGATTGCCCACGTCTTGATCCACAGCCGCCTTCCAATACTGATCTGCCTTCGACGAAGACCTGGAGAAGCTTCCCCGGCGACTGCCAGGCAGCGAAGACTTCTCCTCGCCGCTCCTATCCTCTCTCCTCTCGAAGGATCTGGCCCGCTCCGCGATGCCCTTCGACCTGACCAGGGGCCTAGTGGCCCGGTGGGCCATCCGTGCGTCCCAGGCGCACTTGGCAATCGCCATCTCGTGCTCGCGATCTGCGCTGACGTTAGGCAGCGTTGAGACGTCTCCTCTGGCCGCCTCTCGCATCCAACTTAGAGGCTTGTCCACATATTGATTTTGGTGGCCAAAGCCGCTGCTGCTCACGTGGAACTTTTGCTGATGTCCCTGGTCCCCTTCGTATTGAAGCCATTCACTCGGCGGCGGCGGAGCAGGCCAGACAACCTTTTTGTACATTGAGTCGTAGTCCTCGTCTTCGGTGGGTCCGTAGTAAAGTGCATCATGATCATGCTGTGCCGAACGAAGAAGACTTGCTACATTATGATACAGGGTGGTGACTGGCCCGAGGACAGCCCGAGGATCACCACCTCGAGCTATCGCCCTTGGACGATATGAGGCCTTGCACACGTCAAATTGCCTCGGTAAAAAACTCGAAAAATGCAGTCTTACACTGCAGAGACGCACTATATAGTTAATATTTCCCTCCGCCAACCCTGCCTTGTTTTGACTGCCCAAGGCACTCATCTTTCCACCTGCCAGTATTATATTTCCAAAATGTGTGAAGTGTCGTACGATATTCTTGAGCCCTGACTGAGCTCTAAGTGGGTAGCGAAGCTACTCACGCCACCGTACTGACTCTGAGGACGGCACCAGCGAGAGTGACAACGTAGTAATCCAACAGTTTTGTATTAAGTTACAAATTGCCTGGCCGTAATGTGAATTGTATTTTTCCCGCTTTCACTAAGGCTTTGACCTGTCCTAGGCCTTATACATCGTCCTCGGGAATCCACACACCCCAATCCCCACATGCCCTCGGACTATATACATAAGGCCTCGAACAGGTCAAAGTCACCTCAGTCAAAGCTCATAAAATTTTGTGCCGCAATAAGGCCGGCACTATCTTTCTTCATAGCTATTGGGTCTCATTCACGAGGCATTTTTGACTGGGTTACAATGTACGGGTCAAGCTGATTTTTGGTGGTCAAATGGGGCCATAATGTACAATCAGTTTGGTACCAACAGATCTCTGACATCTTGAACAGGCGCCCACAGTGGCCACCGTCAAACTCAATGCACAACGTAACTGATTTAGGGAGGTCATGATTTGACAGTACCTTCAGGCATTGCGACTACAACATCTGCCACCATGGATTTTACATCGCTTAGATTTTGTGTATCAATTGATATCACTAATGCATAAGTACCCACCAAGAATCAGCATGATCTGTGGACGGGGACATGACCAATGAGCTCCTCAAATAAGACCCAATGGAAGACCGTGTAGTTGGAACACGAATGCATGCGCACTATTGCAATATTAAAAGCTGTGGACGTCTGCGGAGTGCTTTTGCGGAATGCTCGACTTTTTCTTAACCGCCGCATCAGTAACAGCGGAGAAGATTAGACAGAGACACATCCCTTGTGACGTACGTAGTGTTACTCCTTTTTTTCTCTCACAACCCCATTTCTTTCTTTTTTACCCTCCTTACCACAACAGTAAAGGGACGAAAAGGAACAAGGGGAACAAAAACACAGACAGAGAAATGATAAATAGCGCCTGCTTTTCTGCAGTGGGTGCGAGTGATTTCTTGGCTCGCGAAATTGAGTCTGTCAAGCAGATGGAAACTATGGAACGTCAGTGGAAATGCAAGATGAATTTGCCTCTTCTGCGTACGTGCTTCAATGCAACTTCTTCCTGAAGAGATGAGCGTGACGAAAGGTTGTCTTAGCACTCAGGAATGCTGTTGCTTTTTATCTCGTCTCTCTCATGATGGCGAAAAACAAAGTAGGCCAAGACCGTAGCAACGACAAAGGACATCAGCCTTGGCAAATTACAGGGTTCGGGGACGTCCGTCCCATCGATCTGGATCTGGCCATCAGTTAGTACTTGGCTACGTTCAGTGCACATTCAAGTGCTCACATTTGCGGATAGCATCAAATTGTGACATGTGACAAATTCTTCACGAGCAAGTGCAGAGGTGTGTGTAAGAATGGTGCAGGCAGCATAGGGTGAAATTGGGTGAATTTCGACCCAGAAGGACGCCAAGTGACGAGATTGCCATCGCTCCTTTCCCACTTCAAATGCATATTTTGTACCTCCCCCGGCTCTGTACATGTAGGTACAGCAGCCAGAGAGTGCTCGGATTGATTAGGACAGATAGCGATCAAAATACGTCCGAGGCAATGTTTAAGATTTAGGTCATAGCCTCAGAAGAATTCCTCCGTAAAATCTTAGCCAGTGACATTTTGCACGCACGGGCGAGATCGCGCCAATTCAGTTCAGCAGACTGTCCATGACCAATGTGGCGCATGCTGAAGGGACATATGGGAGGCACCCACCTTGTGCTGCACGGTGACCGCGGTGGTGAAGTAGCAGCTCTCTCCAGCCTGCTCTGCAGACTTCTCGTCACCGTTTGGAAGGTGTCCGTTGGCGATCGTCATGTTGGCGGCCGCCTTTCAATACGCTTCCTCACCCTCCTTCGCAGCAATAGCGTTGATGTCGATTTCTATCGCCCGATGAGTATCTTTGACTGAGGCTGAGTCGGTCTCTCTGAAGCGTTCATGGGCCGACTGTCGACTCTCTTGACGCCAGGGAAGAAGCCGACGCTGAATTTGCGTGCGTGTGCGATGCTTTCACGCTCGCCCGTAGCTTCAGATTTCCCCGTGACTTCCGTACGTGGCGGTGGTGTACGTGTGCGTGGGGGGATGGGGGGATGAGGGGGGGGGGATGGGGGAATCATAGACTCGTGCAGTGCGAGGAAAAAGAAGAGTAGGTGAGGTAATAAAGAAGGAATGCATGCGAAATGAGCGATGGGGGGGGGGGGGGAGGAAGGAGGCAAGAAATTCTGCCACAACAATCCCGGCATATTTTGGCGCACTTAGCGAGAGTGCGCACTTGGTAAACGCAACACAAGTACACTGGCAATGAGATCATCCTCCTCTATCACGCTGTTTTGGGTGCTGATGAGAGCAGCTCTCGTTCTTTCGCTCCTTTTTTACCGTTGTGTCAGGAGGACGAGGATTGAAAAGGTCGAGGGAAAGAGAGAAACAAGAGAGTTTCCCCAGCGGGGGCAGAAATGCGAGGCACGCGTTGTCGTTGGGAGGGAAAACAAAAAACCCCTCCCTACGTATAGGGAGGTGCATCAGAATGAAGAGCTGCTCTGCGCACGTACGTGCACGCATATGTGTGCTTTCAATGTCCTCAGGTGTGTCCCAGAATGAGACCGATTCATCAGGTTTTTAACCACTCTGGGCTGTACAACAGCCCCTTTGTCTTCATTTGCAGAATGTGCAAGTGTCTTGCTGTTATTTATTGGTCTCAAACTTGTGGAATGTGCTTAGAGCAACGGGAAAGAAAATGAGGTGCAACAACTGAACCCAACCCCAACCCCGTCGTTACGAGCACCTGGCGGAAGGTTCGATGCGCCGGTGAGAGCGGGGGAGGGGGGTTCTGTTACAGGTCTACGTATGAAGGGGGGGGGAGGTCCCCGATAAAGGGTCGTAATTTCACACCATGTCTTAGTCTCGTAATCACAGACTGCAACGAGAACAAGTTGCAGTTGTCGCAAACATTGCGACCATAGCTCAAGAACTGATCCACTGTGTCTAAGAAGCTATTGAGGCACGCTGCTTGGCTGCCTCATTGGATCTTGCCGAGTGACAGCTAATCAAGAGACGTTGTTGGTATTAAAGGACTGGTACGTGTAGACACTGAGTTAGAGGATAAAGCTTCAACGGGAAACGCTTTTCCTTCATGCATATGCTTAGTTCGGGTTGCCAGGTAAATGAGGTTGCTGGACCCAACATGTGAGATTGCGTGCCTCTCTAAGTAAAAGGCAAGTACATACGCACGGCGAGTACTCAGTCCCGTACGCAGTTGAAGCTGGGACTGAACCATACGTTGGTATGGGGGAATGCTGGGATGTTAACCGTTCTATTATGACTACGAGATTCTTACTCGGACGAAAAAGTCTGACTTTCGATGCCGAATACAGCGTAGGTCATCCAGTACCTATACAAGTTCATGGAATTTGGCATCTCTTGCACCTGTAGGAGGTCGAACTGTTTGTCTGCCGACATTTTTCCACATGCCAAACTCATGACGTCAGCCGTAGATTGCTCCTTTTTTATGTACGTCAGTAGATCTCTTCATCAAACAAAAGTCTATTGTTCGAGGTCGAATGATAAGAAATATTGAATATTTCTTGTCCGTTATTGTCGCTTGTATAAAGACGTCTTTGGGCTCGACTTTTAATAATGACAGTTTCACAAGACATTCGATTCGAGTATCTAAAGTCGCACGCAAGAAATCATCAGAGGTCAAAAAATGATACTCTCAGCAGGATATTCACGCCATTAGCACAATGCCACAAGCCAAACACTGTCAAATAGTAATAGATTTAATCACTCTGCACTGAGCCGCCCTTGACCTTCCAATCTGTCAAAGAGCCCGAATACACGGCGGTCTTCTCGTGTCCTGCGGCCTTAATGGCCTCCATGCCCTTCGCCGCGCGGCCGCCCTTCAAGCAGTGGGTGACAATCTGGGTCGATGGCCCTGGCCGGGGAAAGCTGTATTTGGCCTCAAAAGCGTCTGCGTCCAGTTTGAAGGCCTCGGACAGGTCATCCACTGAAGAAGAATTACACAATGATCACTTTTATAATAATGCAGCTTATGTTTATGACACCTGTCAACGCACTGTTCCTTATAGGCATTACGTTATAGGAGGATGAAGAATTGATGCACACGTACGAAAGTCCGAAGTGCCGAGAAAGGTTATGTAACAACCTTTCAGGTCTGTAATTTACCTTTTACCTTGCTATCGACTAACGACGTGCGCTACTTACTCTGCCTTTGGCATTGCTGAAATGTGTACTAACGTTACTGCAGCAGGATCAACTTGAGCGGTGGAGACCATAATTACTGTTAATTTTGCTTAACTCGACGGTAGATTCACTATTACCCATGCACAACATGACTGATAATTGCTTTCAAGTGATTGTACAAAGATTGTCAAAGGAGTGTCTGAAGCTGATTTGGGGGCTTGCCAGGTTCATTAAACAGCCAGTACAGGCCTGAAAAGTCATGGCAAACAGTATCGGCGAGAAGAAGAGACTCCTTAGTGCATTCGCAGAAACTTTTTCAGGCACTCAACTTCAGAAATTAATGTTAAAAAGTCATTTTACCTATCATCACACAACCTCAACCCCTAAAACTGTGCAAGTACTCTTGTGCTCATGCACCAAGAGTCTTACTCCTGTTGCTCTCACCTTCACCCAGCTGAATCTTGACACGGTGTATTTTTCTATGCAGGATAAAATATTGAGAGTTAACTTTATAACTTAACTTATGACACGTAATATCAGAATATTTATTTTACTTTCGGACAGAAAATTCCTTATGCCAAGATTTGATCACAGAGTTTCATACTCAAAAACATAGCTGTAACATAAAATTGTGTGGCATAGTTGTATATTACAGCAACTTTCTTATATTGCCTTCCTAAGAAACTTGTTTTACTAAAAAAAAAAGTTCACGTCAACGCCTGGGAATGTCACAGCCCACAAAATTATCGTTCCATTGATACCAATATGACTTCATATGATGCTTAAACAATGGGGCTACACATGATTTTACATAGGAAGCTATTTCTTGCGCACACGATATGTCTGACCTGCTGATAAACGCTAATATAGGCATAAAAAGCTACTTTTTGTCACACTTCTGACTTTCATACAGTCATGTGCCTCCCCCCGCACCTTTCCTTCAGTCAACTGCCGGAGAACACGCATTACGTAACTCAGTCGTGTCAGGTTTCGTACGTCAGTGTGCATGCAGAATACTCAATTCGTGCTAGTGAAATTGCGTGTTGCCCGATGGTTTGAAACCTTAGAGTCACCTGGGAGATGAACAGATCCGGGGATCCTCTCCTTTTTCCTCTCATCAGCTTTGCGCACGTCAATGAGGACGATAGAGTTGTCTGCCAGGCCAGATTTCACCTGTTCGTAGTCGTACGTGGCCATGATGAAATTGGGTGTGGACGGCAACCGGGGCTTGGGGAGACGCGATACGTCGGCTTCAGTCCGAAAACTGGCGTCCCTCGTCGTCGTTCTCGCTCTTTCGCTGTTGCATGATTTCCTCGAAGGGATGGCTTCGGGCTGAACCCGAGCCGGAGTTTGTTGAGCCCGGGGGTTTTTTGCGTGTGTGCGCGTGGGGGAGGGGGGGGGGTGGACACCGGAGTCGATCATCGGTCTCAGTGCAGAGCAAACGGATATGGCTCTTGTCAACAATCTGACCAAGTTGTCAACATCTTGGTGTGCATGAGGATGCATCTGAAGTAGGACGTGCAGAACATTTTCTGTGTCTGATCCTTTCATCAGGCATCTGTCAACTCTGATAAGAGCGCCAGCCGGAAAATCGGACGCGCTTTTTGTGAACCCGACACCCGATTTTTTGTAGTTCAAAGCCACACTTTGATGAGCCCACAGATCGACTTTTTGAGCCCGTCGCATCACTACCTCCTCGCTTCAGCTTCGGAACTGGAAAATCGATTGTATTCGTCAGCAGCAGTCCAGGCCGTGTGGGCCCTCTAGGCCTGCTGGCTCGCGCGCACGCGGTTGAGCCATAGACAACTGACTCTATGGACTGCTCCGCTCTCTAGCGCTTGTTCTAACAGAGGCGGGAAGGTCAGCTGACGTGTGAGACGCTCAGACGGCTCAGCGGACCGGTTTTCGTTAGATATTCAGTGGTCTATGGACCTGACGCGAAGTTGCCCGCTGCCGTCCCGGCTCCAACGCACCGGCACAATTAAGTTTCCGAGCGTGGGCGACGTGGACATTGGTCTTTGTATGATAGGGGGGGTTTCCACCAGTCTTGAGCTTCTTGTCCATGCGTGGAAGACGATGGCAAGCACAACTACGTCAATATTTAGCCGAGGACACGAAGGAGAGGGGGTCGGTCCACAGAAGGCGGAGACGGAGTTTTGTGTGCTTCCCGTTCATGTCACATCCAGCACCTCAAATTGGGCTCACTTGTGTGGGGAATGATCTAGCTAGCTATTCATTTGAGGCAACCACATGGCGTCCGCTGCACAATACTTCACTGATAAGTATATGAGCACAAGTTCTATCAAAGTGTATCTGTTACACTGAATATCTGCGGCACAAGCTTCGCTTCTATGGAGAAATTTGCACAGTACGTACATTTGACAAAATTATTCGCGTAAGTACTGCATGTATGCCTCACGTATGACCCAAAATAGCAACGTAGAACAGTGAATTACACGTAGCATCAAAGTTTGCATTTTTTAACGGTTTTGATCTGCACTGTTGTGCTCCTTGTTGCGTCCTCCTTGAACTTCCCCCGCATGCTGAAGAGACTGTAGGAGATTTCCTGATAGCACCACCGTCCGGAATCGACCATGTACACAGTAGCAGAAGTACACATACACTTGATACTTGCTTACCCATGCATAGTGAACAAGAGCATACAGTAGTTCCCTATAAAGGAAGAGTCCAGTTTAATGCAATACGCAGAGGACAATTTTCAGTACCTACGCACGATTAATTGCTGGTCACGCGCTCCAGCTACTCTTCCTCAATGGTCAGATTTAATATTGGTGGTCCCCTGAACGATCCAGGCCTTCGCCTCTGAAATCCTCTTTCTGCCTCACGACCCATTTGTTCTTCGCTCTCCTCTTGCAGTCTTTTCATCTCTTCCCATTCACGCTGGCTCTCAGAGTCCACGTGGTGACAAAGGTCCCTCTGGGGTGAAACCCGCATTGGGGAGCCTCCTAGGGATTGGCTCCGCTGGCGATGGAGCTCCTTCTCCATCTCGCGAATCATCATTTCCTCTAGTTCACTCTCGTGTCGCTTGAGCTCCTCCCAGTCCCGGAGTTTTTCCGACTCGTCGCCACCATCCTGCGTCAGCATTATCTTGGAGGCGACCTCCTCTAACATGAGGTCGGGCGCGCTGCTGGGTTTGGGAAGAATGGCCGGCGCTGGAGCATCTCCGCTCTTTTTGCGATTTGGTGGCAATGGAGGTCGACCCTGCATGTTCTTCTGCTTCTCTTGCTGCAGGTGCCGGAGTTCAATCTCTCTCTCCAGCTCCCTCAACTCTCTCTCGGACTTTTTCCTTCTGACCCTCTCGCGTTCTTGGTGCTTCTTCCTCATCTCGTTCTCCTTCTCCATTTCCCGTAGTAACCTTTCTTCGTTCTCACTCTCACTCCTCTTGAGCGCCTCCCACTCCTCCAGGGCCGCAGCCTCCTCCCAGCTGTCGCTTGGTTTCAGACAGGATGTGCCGGCAAGAGAGCCACCTGAGCCTCCAAGAGCGGATAGGCTGCTCGCTCTCATCCTGGTGGACTTGACAGATTTGGCAGTCTCTATGGAGCCCTTCCTGGCCACATTCATACGCTCCATCTCCCGAAGTAACCTTTCCTGCTCCTCCTCTTCTCGCCTTTTGATAGCTTCCCACTCATCCAGAGTGTCAGTCTCCTCTCGGCTGGTGCAGGACTTCAGAGTCGGACGATTTCCGCCGCCGCTTCTCCCTGGGGCTGAAAGGCTGCTCGTCCTAAATTTCTTGGTCTTGCCAGCGGCTGCGTCGTGTTCCAACGACCCCTTCCTTGCGCAAGCGTTATTTTTCTCTACGATCCTCATCTGCTCCTCCTCTTCCTCTTCCTGCCTGCGCTTCAGCTTTTCCCACTCCGACATCCTCTGCTCCCACGCCTCGCTGCCCTGCTGCCGGAACACCGGCCAACACTTTTTCTGTTGCTGCAGATGGGCGTGAGCCTGAACTTCCTCCTCGGCCTTCTCGATGTCAGGCCTCACCCCATCGGTTAGCAGCTTCTCCTGCTCCTTACTCAATTTTTCCGCGTGCAGCTCACGCTCCAGCGCCCGCTGATACATCTCCTCCTGCTCTTCCTCCATGCGTTTGAGCTCCAACCACTCCTGCTGGCGCTGGGACTCCTCCACCTCGTGCTGGGCGACAGTGGCAGAGCCATCGTCGCGATATAGTCTTCCGCCGACTTCTTCGGTGCGTCGCGTCGTGCCATGGGTCTCCACCGAGGCGGCCATGCTGGAGGAACAAGAGCGACAGCCGCCGCTACTACTGCACCATAGATCACAAGTACGCCTGTTGTTTTTCGCACGCTTTTCTTGCGTGTGTCTCCTCTATGGTCTCCTTGCTCACTGTGTCGCCCGGTTACATAGGGCGCACGCGGACGTTCTGCTACTGTTCCATCCTACTCGGTGCTGCTGCAGCAGCCGCCTCCTCCAGATTTCTACTGCTTGAGCAGCCGCCCGCCGCACTCGCTGCCGCGGCCGCCGCTCATCCGCATTTACGACAATGATCTCTGTCCGACAGCACGCTCATATGAGCCACTTTTCAGTTTCCTCCGCCCCCAACAACTGCCTTGGGTGCCCAAACTTGTTTTCCTCTAACACAAGTAGTACGCCGTCCTCCACTCTCCCCCAGCTAGCGGCTTTCCTTCCCGCCTCCTTTCTGCTGCGCAGAACTTGGATCTCTTCACTGTTGCTGGCGTTTGTACTTATGCTCACATAACAAGGACAAAGAGCAGCCGCCGCTTTCACCCAGAAACACTCCCACCTTGCGTGATCGTGACCGCCAAAGCAAAAGTGCTGAGGCAATTGATGCAGAGAACTTTGCAGACAAAGGAGTGTTATTGATGCTCAAGCTCAGCATCACTTCCTCCTCCGACGCAGAACTGAAGTGGAATACGAGCATCTCATCGCGTCCCCTTCACCATTCCACGTCCGGATCTGTTAATGGCCCGCTTCATGACTCGAGTTCAAACTTCGACTTCGAGTTTTACAACCTGCAGCGCATTAAGGCAACTTTTACCAGTTACAGTCTATTCCACACCATCAAAACGGTTTACCCATACATTATCAATTTTCATTACTTTTATTCGTACAGTATGAATCGTGAGCCCACCTGGTTAGTGCTTCTCTCATCTCTTGAACTTGCCAAAGTTGCCTCCGCCCTTTTTCTTCTTAGCGTTGTTCTTGTCAGTATCTCCAGATTTTCTTTTAATACCGTTTTTTGCCGCTGGGGAGGACGATATGACCTTGAAGAATCCGTCCAGCCTACCCTGAGTGGACCCCTGTCTCGCTTTGAGGAGCTTCTTGCTGCCGTTTCTCACCCTGTCCTCTGCGAATCCCTTCTGGTTGCACAGGTAATCCACTAATCCTTCTTCATCGGGTTTCTCCCATTTCAACTCGATGTTGGACGATGGGGTCACCTGCACCATTCAAGATTAAAGTAGAGCAGAGACGCAACACGAGATACTGCACAGTCTACACTGAAAGTAGGTGCATTGATAAAAATCCACTCACCTCGGCTTCCTTGAAGAGTCTCCTGGCCTCCTTATAGAGCCAATTGTCCGGAACAGTGTATTTATCTGTGTCAATTTTCTTAAGGACCCCCTCGATGTTCTTGTGCTCCTTGATAAGTTTATATGCAGTCTTCGGACCGATGCCTCGAATCTTGTCACAGTAGTCGCAGCCCAACAAGATGCACAGATCCACAAATTGATCTTCCGTCAGTTCGAGACCTGCCAGAACCTAGGATCAACAAAGTGAAGTATGGTCTTTCATCACCTTACTTGAAATGGTAGAATCGACATAATGGTGCAAAAGTCCAGTAGTACTACTAAGTGTAAGTAAGATAAATATCCCCAGTACTCTACCTGCTCAAGATGAAATTCCTTAATTGGCATCTTCCTGGCCTCACTGAACGTGAGGTGCCGAAGAAGCACTTTACTGCCGAAGGTGAGGGCGTCCATATCCTCAGTGCCAACCGCGTAAACCTTGCCGCCCTTGACAAGTTCTGCACATTGCGCCTCAGCCTAGGAGTGTAGTCAGGATACAAATAATTAGTACAGTACAGTCCTCGGCGTAAGTAATTACCACGGGCATGACGTCGCCTCATACGCTGTACTGGGACATGTTGAGGTGGAATTTTGGCGTGAAACATGTTGCGGCAGCCCATTTTGGTGCTATTGTGCTTAAGAGGAATCCACTTGAAAAGGCCGGCACGCCAAAGAGGCTTGATATTCAGCTTTTTTAGGGGTTTTCAGTTGATGATATTGGTTGAAAATTTTCTGAGGGACTCCTGACCCACAGGCCCTCCATTTCTGGCAGGGGTCCTCCCCAGGTCACCTGACGCCGTGTCCAACGATGCAAAATCCATACATGTGTGTGTGTGGGGGGGGAGAATTTACAAAAAGAGAGCTCTAGGGTGACACTTCGACGTACGTGAACACGGTATAAACAAAAAGTTGCTCCCGACGTCTTCACGTCTGCTATGGCGCCAAAGCCAATCTGGACTGCAACTTTTCTGATAACCACAACTTCGCTTGCAAATTGTTCGTGACGCTATGTCACCGAGCCGTCAGAATGCGGCGTGATCGTGGCCGTGTGATGGTACTCACGTGTTAAACGACGTTTTAAAGCCCAATTTCAAGCCTGTTCTGCGTATCATCCTCTACAGGTGGATTCCTTTGGGGCAATTGAGCACTAAAATGGGCAGCCGCCACCGTTGTACTCAACATTGCTCCCAAGTATCAAATCTACATGTTTCACATCAAAATTCCACCTCAAGTTCCAATACGGCGTATGAGGTGAAGTCAGGCCCGTAGTAACGAGGATTGTAGCCAAGGATGGTGCATCTTACGGATAAGAATGTCAAAATCATCTTAGCGTTCAAAACTTGCACGGACTTATCTCACCTCACAGGGCGCGTCGACAACGGGTATGCCCATAAAACCAAGCAGCTTCTTGCAATCCTCAACGTGATCTCGGCCTACTTTCACCAAGCGTCTGGCCTGTTTGTCCACCTCTGCCTCGTCCCCCTCTTCCTTGGCTTTGACCAGCGCCGCCTCTGCCTCCTCCCTCTTCTCTTTGCGCTTGTCCAGCTCGCCGGACTTGAGGGTGGGAGGCTTTCCGTCGAATACGTACACGGGCTTCAAACCGTTCTCCACCATTCGGATGGTCCTGTCGGCGCACGATAGATATGCTTTCAGTGTCCAGAGAAGCGAGAAAGCGGTCTCCATGTCTTACCGATAGAAAGTGCCCATAAGATGCGAGGTGGTCTCACCGTCGGCGTTCGTTAGTTGCGCCCCTTCTGATCGCACGGCGATCAAGAACTGGTAAAGGGACATGGAGGCGTCGACCGCCACCTTTCTCCCGAAGTAGTTCTTCATCTCATTCTCTTTGATGGCCACGGGGGCCTCGTCGCTGATCAATTTGCTTAGGCCGAGAATTCCCATGGCGATTGGAGAGGTCCTTCTTCTTCCCGCGAGCTCAGTAAATCCGAACCGATCCGACTGAATGTTGTTGTCACCTTTGGCGCCCTAATGGCAGAGTTGCCACGCCAGACGACAGCGGTGTCTCGGCATACAAAGGAACAGTAGAGAGTATGCTCCCCTTTGCCGTCGCGGCGAATCGACGGGACAGTCCCATAGAAAAGAGGGAAGAAGAACGCGCTTCCTTTATACTCTCGCCCGTCGAACGTGGGAC
>JAAUXU010125921.1_pt1 | contig 42546 bp, 37 predicted proteins | sample 7278151 | NCBI WGS metagenome assembly JAAUXU01 (sample SAMN14350113, study PRJNA611818) | marine sediment metagenome | isolation source: surface marine sediment (1.8m) | place: French Polynesia: Moorea | collected 2018-08
GTGGTTGTGGTGGTGGTCGTGGTGGTGGTGGTGGTGGTGGTTGTTGTGGTGGTCGTGGTTGTTGTGGTGGTCGTGGTTGTTGTGGTGGTCGTGGTTGTTGTGGTGGTCGTGGTGGTGGTCGTGGTCGTTGTGGTGGTCGTGGTCGTTGTGGTGGTCGTGGTCGTTGTGGTGGTCGTGGTCGTTGTGGTGGTCGTGGTTGTTGTGGTGGTCGTGGTTGTTGTGGTGGTGCTTGTTGTGCTCGTCGTGGTGGTCGTGGGGGTCGTGGTGGTTGTGCTCGTGGTGGTGGTGGTGGTGGTGGTGGTGGGAGTCTTCGGTGGGGAACCAAATCCAAATGTTGGGGCAGGATTGCTGGTACTAAACCCAAACCGATCTGTGTGGAGATAAAATCAATGAGAACTTTCGAAGGACATCGGTGTGACACTGAATTAAATGAGTGACAGCTACGTTGTAGCCTTAAGTCACGTACCACGTGCAACGCTGCATTCTGTTGGAACGGTGATGTAGGTGCCGAGAATCACGAGTGCTAAGAACAGGAGCTTCATGGTGCAAGAAAGTTGCTAACCCTCCTCTGGACTGAGGATGCTCACATTTCTTCACAGTCCTTTATTCATCAGCCAAGCAATCAGTGCACAGGTGACTCCGAATTTGTTTGTGCTTTGCCAATCGCCTGTCAATTGCTCCGCCCTTTCAAGACTTGATCCACTTTGTGCCACGTAGGGAATGAAGATGCAGCAAGTACAACATATAATAGATGGCGGTGTAGGCTGAGCTCTGTCAGCGCAGAAGCGATTTACGTAGTTGCACTCCAAGCTCTCGTTCATGCATTCATCCCGAGAGGACAGATTGCTAAATTGACTTTTTTCTGTACTGAGGCGAGTCAACTGTTTAGGAAGCAGACGTACCAAACAGTTGTGGAATCAACTAATGACGAGTAAACAGGAAATCGAACAAAGTCGTACTAACGGAGTGTACGGGACGTACCTGAACAGCCGTGCTGGTTGTTCTGCTGGGTCATTCAGATTAATCAACTTTACTAAGGCAGATTGATACGAGGACCAAGGAGGGATAAGACTTAGGCAAGGGTAATGAGACTATCAAGACACTGCAAAGGTCAGGAGAGGAAATGACCAGTGACAGCCGAAGTGGCCATTGTTGCAAATGGCACAGGTCACCCATGTGTAACGTGTTGGACGTGGCCGAGGAGATGGTCAAGAGGAGGCGTCGCACTGGGACGACTAGAGCTGGGAATGCAGGCTCTCAAGCCAGAATGATCTAGTTGACGTGCCTTAAATTACGCCTTATGTCTAATTATCCCCGTTCTCCCTTGGCAGGCAGAGTTCCAACTAGCAACAATGATAATAGCAGCTAATGACCCAACCCCCTCCCGATGGCAGTGTGTTCTAAAGTTCAGACTGTCCCTGTAGAGTCCCTTTACACTTTTGAATGCTTATAACTCAGCACTGGAATAAGCTAGAGACCTAAATTGAACACGATTTGAAAGACAAGATTCATGACATTTATTTCAAACAGGCAACGAGGGAAAAACCTCAACATGTGAACCCGCCCAGAGCAATGAGCTATGTTTGAGCCTCTTCTCAAATGCACCAAGTGCATGTTCCAAGTGATCTGGTGGAATTTTTCCTACCACAAATTAGAGGTGAAGGTGATCAACAGCGACCCAGTCACTTCATGCTAGATGGAGCTCCACAGCACAGGAGCACTGCTGTTCGACAATACTTGGATGAGCAGTTTCCAGGAAAATGGATTGGCCGAGATGGTTTGAAATAGGTCCAGGGACATTGGTAGGGTGAGTTAGTTGAACAGTGGCAATTTGACGACTGTACTGAAATGATTGATTTAGGCTGGCAGGGTTACAACCACCAACCCGCAGCTCGTGGAGATTTCTATTGACCCCAACTAGCTCCAGGATGTTGGAACTGAAGTCAAAATGCGCTGCAAATGCTAATTCTACCACTGGCTACTTAAAGCATAGACTGAACAACTCGGATTTCCCTTTGTCATCGTAACTTCCAATCAGGCTCGTTGCAAAATTCGATGCTTTCGTGTTTCGTTTTTCGATGGGCAGATGCGATGTTTCTAAACAGTTCATGATTGAATGAGTCATTTTAGTTGCAATGATCAGCAATGGCACCATGAGACTTGCAACAGGTGTTTAGATGCTTCTGTACATACACGTAAATGCGGTACATGCTAAGTTCGCTTGTATTAGAAAGTGCATCTTTTTCAGATATTTCTTGAGAAAAGGTGAATATGGTGATACCAATCGATCTGGCATAATCGAGCACGTCGCGACTTCTCTCAATCGTGAAGTATCTAAAAATGTCGCACCTACCTATGAAAAATGAACGAGCTGTAAGTTTCATGCTCGAATGCCCCTCGTATGAACAGATGTGCGGCACTGTTAATGAATGCATGAATTAGAGCAGGACATTCCTGTTGAAGCAGGAGAGGTCCTTGCCAATACATTTTTTCAATTTCGTCTGCCTCAATAATTAAGTGACAATAAATCCAAAAGTGTACACCGTCTTAAGTCTTTGAGTCCTCCTTTTCCAAAGTTGGTTCTGATGCTCCTAGTGGTGGTGCTTTTTGGAGGTCCTCTTTTCATTCGCTGGTTGTTGTAGGGGAATAACAGGGAGCCCAAGGAGGCTCTGCTTTCATTATCACATCCAGCCCATTCTGGGTACAAATAAAACAAATGAGAACTTCTATGGGACACCGACGTGAAGTTGCAAAAAATGTGCAACAACTATGTCTGGCTTATTGCAGCTCTATGTTACGTTGCAAATGCAACAGTGCATTTGTCGGAGCAGCGTTATAGATGTCGAGAAGCAGAAGTGCTAAGAACAGGAGCTTCATGGTGCGCAGAAAGTTGCGAATCCTCCTGTGGACTAAGGATGCTTACATTTCTTCACAGCCCTTTATTCATCAGACAAGCAATCTGCACTGTATACAAGGTGCGTCACAATGACGTTCCCTTCCCAAATGAAGTCTAGCTTTATTATTGAAGCAGTATTCGACGCGATATTGACGGAAAGGAAATTTTCTGTGTTGAGACTGTTGAGGTTTGTGTGAAAGCACTTGTGCTTCTGATGGGAAATCAAGAACAGAAGCAAGTTCAACGAAACATTCAAAATGTCACTACTTGAGTGACGCCATCGAAACGCAAGGAGTATTTGTTGCTCTGCGAAAGGCTCATGTTCTGGTCAAGTGAGGCTGACAGCCCAGAACGAAGCAGGAGTCATGACGGGCAATTGAAGTCACGTTTGACTAGTTATCAGGTATATAGTGGAAGACAGTTCACATGACCGAAATTTTAATTCCTGAAGTTGAATTCCTTTTTTTATAAATCCAAAAGCATTCATCGAAGATGAAAAGCAAGGTGTTGCAGCTGTAACTTCAAGGACTGTTTTCAACAATGCTTAAAAATCACGAGTATCTCAAAGCAAATCTTAAATCTCAGCAAATCTGGCCCGTGTGTTTTGTTTCACTCGTGCTCATTCCTTTTGTTGTAAACATCCATCAACGTTGCGAGTGTCGACAACAACTTAATTGTGACGCACCTTGCACGTGTAGTACGAACTCATTATCAAGCCAGCGATTATTTTTTCCACGTTTATTGTTTCCTTGCGCAAATCAATAATCTCTTGTTCAAAATAGCACGCGAAATAACTTTTTGTTATTGTTTTAGACACTTGGGCAGAAGTAGCATATCATTACATTCAAGTCGGCTGTTGGCCGCTCCCCGAGACAGAGGCCGCCGCTCCGCTGTTGGCTGCATCCTGCGTCACGGCCCTGCCGCTGCCGACGGCGCCGCTGCTGTTGGTGGAAGTGGGCGGCATCGTGTGCACCATGCAGGACCGGGCGACTGATTCGAACAACTTCTGGATCTCTGGCGCGCAGGTGACGAATTCGTGCTGCCAGAATGTGAACTGGGGATTCTTGATGAGCTCAATGAAAGTGATGAGGAGGCCCCAAGGATGCGGGCGGTTTACAATCAGGCGCTCCAGAAGCACACGAGTGACCTACACGAGTCGAGTCCGTACTTTAGTATCATAGCAAATCAGCACTGTACAAATACAGTGAGTTACGCTTACTTGTTCTTGAATTGCTTCTGTGTTGGCCTCTGCGAAGAGATACAGCAGGGTGCAGCTGAAGTAATGCGTATGCGAGTTTGGGTACCTGCAGGAAGAATCGCGTCAAGTTCTGGCATCCAAAAAGCGCTCTTGAACAGCTAAATCTCACCTCAGCTGATTAGCGATGCAGTTGAGGAAGAGGTATCTGCCCTCCGTCTCCAAGTCGACGGCCAAGTTTTGGAAAATGTCCATATGAGAAGAGTGGGCTATGGTGGACATGTTCGGGGTCTGGCCCTTCTGCCGAATGTACTGGATTGCCGAGGTGCCCACGTACATGACCAAGGCGTTGATTAACTGCAACGGAATGAACGTTGAGCACAGTACGCACTTTCAGTTGTTTCAATAGTCCTTACTGGTATGTTGTATCTGTTGCCCGGCTGCTCCGCGCCTCCGCCAGCGGCTGCACCGGCACTCGCTGCCCCGGGTGGGTTGAGTAGCAAGTTATCGCGAACCTCGGACAGGAAGGAGACGGGCGAACGGTTCTTGAGGTAAGAGTCCAGGTCCTGTCTGAAGCTTTTCTTTATGATAGCGCCATAGTCGGCCACTGTGCGTGGGGCGATGGAGATCTCGGGGAGCATTTCTACTTTGAGGTTGGGCGTGAAAGGATCCGGGAGACGCATGTTACGCGGGAAGGCAGACAGTATCAGGTTGCGCATCTGAAGAGAATAAGGCTAGTTAGACTTCTTACTTTAGGTCAGCCAATGCGTTGTTGTTCAAGTAGTCACAGCCCTTGAGATACATACCTGGATGCAGTTTGGTGGGATGACGTCACAGAAACCGTAGTGATAGTCGCATAGGAACTCTGGAAAGTCGTGCAGAAGGACAAGGAGAACCCTCAATGTGCCTCGATAGAGCCGGTGCACGGGCCTAGCAAGCTCAGCGTTCCTGAGGAACGGAGACAGGAACTTGAACAGGTCCACCAGAAGCTGTGCGTACATAGGCCAGCCCCTCTGCTGTTGCTGTCCTGGTTGCTGTTGCTGCGGAACCAGAATTCTTCCCGTAAATACCCTGTGGCTAACAATTTCGAGCCAGGCGTAGGCGAAGCCGGGAGCTTTGGCCGGCCGGAGGATGTGCAGCATGTTGCAGTAGGCAGTGAGGACCTCGAAATTGATCACTTCCAGAATTTGGTCCGGAGTGCTGAGCTCCAGAAATAGCATGATGAAGATTCGGTGATAAGGGACCTGAGGACGTTACAACACATTGCATAAGGGGAGGGTCACTTAGGTGACAACAGGGCAATGTTACCTGTTGGAACTCTGTGTTCCTGACGTCGTGGTCAATGAGAAGAACACCCGCGACAATGCCGAGCACTTTGTTCAGCAGGTTAACCTTGGTGACAGTGTTTTGAGTCTCCCCTGTATGTTTGACCAGGAGAGTAATGAGGCGGACATACGCGTCTAGAGTATGGAAGCACTTCGCCCTCACTAGGGTGGGAGAGTTGTTCTGAAAGAAACAGGTACTTATCAGTAGGACACCAAAGCCGGCACAAGTTGGGGAAAAAAAGCGAAGAAAACCTTCTGAGAGTATATACAGTTAACATACAAGGACAATCACAATCAAATAAGCCCAGCTCCGTTGTTTTCAGCCGTATAGACCAGCATTCCTCTCTGCAAACATTCTCTTACCTTAATAACCAAGACTGCACAAAACCGACTCTCAAAATTCCCCTTTCACCTTACCTGTCTGCTGAGGTCCTTGTGGTAATAAAGGTTTATCAACATCTGCATGTAGACAACGAGCTGTAGACAATTCAACAGCAATTCTTGGGCCCTGGCCACATGACTTCGTTAGTGCCAACCCAGCTACTCGTACATTATCCTGCCGCAGAGTGCTGCACGGTACACTACTTGTATCGTGAGACTGATGACCTACACATTTACATTTGACACTCACCTGCTCTCCGAGGGCGCGGTAGCAGAGATCGACGCACATTTGTGTTGACATCCTAAAGAATCTTGTGATGAGGTCGTCGGTCTTCAAGATGCCATGCTGGTTCATCAGTTGCACAAAAACGACGAAAGCTTGGCGGGAGTCCTTCCCTGCGTCGCGGGAGTGATATGCGTTAACCCACTCACGGAGCAAGAACTCTGTCTTTTCTAACAGGCCTGAAAGTGTAACACGAGATAAGTCAGTTACAACCTAACCTAACTAAGCAAATCTAGCAACACCTACCAGGCGGGTCTTCAAATTCTCTGGCCTGCTGGATGCCGGACTGGAGTTGTGCTGTGGGACCGGCTGCAGCCGCTGCAGCGGCAGCAACGGCAGCGTCTCGCTCGCCGCCACCCATACGTATCATCTCGACCAGATGAGCGGTCCCCTTGGGGACCATCTGCGGACTGGTAGCGGCTAGCTTGCCCAAGGCATCGACAGTAAGCGCCAGGTCGGATTCAGTCACGTTGACGCCGCCCCCGCCGCTCTTTTGCTCATCCAACAGGTAGATCTTACATGCATGGACAGCAAAACTGACGGCAAGAAAGCAATCTCCGGCGGTAACAGCTTTGGCAAGAGTGCGGTCGTACTCTGACAAGGCCACTAAACCTGAGCGGACGAGAGCATCAAAAGCATCCAGGTTGTAGCGGACTGCGGGATCTTCGCGCGCGCCGTCAGACGACGATAGAGACCGTGAGACTCTAACGGACGTCCAGGAGGCTCCAAAAGCACGAGGATCGGCTGCTGCTCGCAGTACCAACAAGTTGGCGTCGCGATAACGCGCCAGCGACTCGGCGTCGGCTACCGTCTGCGGTGTCAGTCCTTGCAGAAGGTTCTCGACGGCCCGATCAGCCGCTGCAGCCGCCGCCGCCGGCTCGCGGCTGTTCTTCGCGTGGCCAAGGAGTTCCAAGAGGACGTGCAGATTAGCCATGTGCGGCGTAGCTGGAAGGCCAATACAGTTCTGCACGAAGTGGTCCACCTTGGAGATAACCTCTTCCAGAATGGCGACGCATTCGTCCGAAGCCTGTTGCTGAGAAGATTGCTGCTGTTGAGTGGCTGAGGACGTCGACGCATCCGCCGCCCCGGTAAGGTCGGAGACAACCGCAGCTGGTGTCTTTGGGATGATGACAGCCGCTTCCCTCTCCGACAGCGGTTTGAAGCCAGGAACGTTACGCGCGAATTCTTCATATACAGCGCTTTGCTGGACTGTCACTCCACCTGACTTCAGTCTGATCTGCTCGGGCATCCTCTCTGCCTGATAACTCCTGGAAGGAAGAAGGTTTTCTTCTTAAAAAGCAGGGGGAAATGGGCTCTATAAGAAAATTGGCCGACACGACTCGAGGCTGCTTTTGGCTCAGGTTTTGGATCTTTTACAAGCTGATATCGATATGATGTCTTACCTAGCGATGGGGTCGCAGTACCTCCTTCCCTCCTTACGAGCGAATGCCCTGGCCTCAAATTCTGGCTTGAGCTTTGCATCTATATCTGGCAAGGCCTTTTCGATTGCCTTCTTCTGGATGAAGGCACAGGCCAACTCAACGTTGTCGTTAGCCACCACAGAGACCGTGACATCGATGTTCTCCTGCTGGGCGGGTGTCAAGTTGCGACCAAGAGTCACCATGAAATTCTTCAGGTTCTGCTTGATGCTCAGAAGTAGGTGTTCCCTGCAGAAAATGCGTTGGTTATTGAAGCAAACACCCGTCAGCTGTAACCACGAGCCATCGATACGAGTTGATGACGTATTAGGGTAGACAAAGAAAAGACCTCAACTGCTTGTCTGGCAACCAAAATGAGCATACCTGCATGTGATCAGGGCCATTCCTGCCGTGAGGTTCTGTACAATGTGATGTGCCGCTACTCTCATTCTGTTCTCGTCTGGATCGAGCGCAAAGTCCTTCTTGACGATCTGTTCGCAAGTCGTCAGGGCAACTTTAATAGCACGATCACTAACTGGAGTCAACCATTCCTGCAAGGAATCGACCAACGATCACGATCACTTGTCACATCCTCGTATACTTCAAAATTATTATTACCTGAATGCTCTTCTCGATGGCAATCTTGACGAGCTGCAACAGATCTGGCTGGTCCTTCAGCAACGTGAGCCTTGGGTCGATCGTGATGTGGGGAATGATCGCATTCAGGTTGGCGGTGTTTAGGTCAGTGAAGCTGAACTTGGGCTCGACGGGACGCGCGCTGACGGTTGAAGCCGCAGCTGCTGCAGCCGCCGACGTGGCGGCTGGGAGAGGAGGCGGCGGAGGAGGTGGACCACCACCACCCATATTAGCTAGAACGGGAAACACGTCGTAAACCATTGCCTTGTCTTTGTGTTCTGAGAGGGACTTGAGTCGACAGTTTTATAACGTATGATGCTGCACTTATCACTGTCTTTGGTAACTCATAAGTGCAGCTAGCAGCTAATGCAACAGCTCTCCTGTATTTCTCAAAAGTATATAAGTGAATGAGAGCAAAAAATTGTTCACAGGTGACGCTTCACATTACAATATGAGGAGGACGGTGACAGGAACTAGGTTGCAAAAAAGAAGGAAAAAACTGGAAACGCTGGTCGATACGAATTACACGTATATCTAATCCTACATCGATTAGCTGATACATTTTTGACGTACCTGCTTGTTGAAGCTGCGCCAAAGCCATGGCTTCGGACTGCGCCATGCCCATGGACATATGCTGCTGTTCGGTCAAAGCAGCAGCGGCGGCAGCGGCGGCCATGGGTTGTGTTGCCGAAGGTGGTGCCAGCAGACCCTGAGCTTGCTGTTGTTGCTGTCCACTGGAGCCCAGCAAAGCCATCCCCATGCCAGCGCCGGCGGCGCCCGGACCCTGCTGGGAGACAACGGGTTGTTGTTGTGGCGGCGGCGGTACTAATGGTGGCGGTGGCTGGGAAGGGGGAGCTGCGGTCGGTGGCGGTGGCGGAGCGAACATGCCGCCAAAGCCGCCACCGCTGGCAGCGGCCGCCGCTGCTACCGACGGTTGCACTTGTTGAGCCAAGCTGGTCATAGGCGGCACTCCTGCGCCACTAGAACGCACGTCGGACGTGATGTCAATGCCAAGAGCACCTGCAGCAGCACTAGCGTTGGCGCTGTTGGTCTGGGGCATGGACCTGAAAATTAACGTTCATTAATACGGAGGCAAATCTTATATGACAAAACAGTGAGTACCGTGGCAAATGTGCGCTGAAGGCGTCCATGGCCGATTTTGCTGTAGTGTGCACTGGCGGCGGTGGAAGCGATGTCGGAGGTTGGTGAGGCGGTGGCTGCACCGGTGGCTGCTTCTGTCCAAAGAAGTTGAGCATCTTGTTGAGCTTATCGTGCTCCTTGAGGAGTGTGCCAGGTGTGAGCGAGGCTATATCCAAGCCCAACATCTTGCAGAGCACTTCGATCTCGAACTTGAGGTTCAGCTTCAGGTCGTGTTCCTGGTGTAACTCAGCTAGAAGGTTCATGATGCCCATCGTCCAGGGACAAGGCGGTTTAAAGACCTACAGTGAAGCAGATGAATTATATACCGTACATGTAATCATTACACCTGCCTGCCTAAAAAATAGGTATAGTGTGTACACTTTGTACAAGCTTGAAGATTCTCAAAACGAAGCTCACCTTGCTCTTTCCTGCAGACTCCAGAACTTTAGCGACGAAGGGGACAACATACAGCAGCTCTTGCTGTCCCTTATGAAAAGCCTCAATTATAAGAGGCTTTACCTCCAACTCGACCATGAGAATAGGTCTGTAAGACAAACTATGTTACTCATCGTCTCAAAACAAGTGCAAAGGTCTCACTTACCTGTTCTTTCCCAGAGAGATCAGTCCAAGCCAGTGGCCAAGGTTCTTGAGTAACGACCTGTCTGAGAAATTCGCGATCCCCTTGTCCGAGCTGAGAAGTATGCGGATGTTTCCGTACGTCTCTGCCAGGACCTCACTGTGCAACTTGCGGTTCGCCAGAGAATCTAGGAAGCTGCAGTAAAGTGTGTGGAAGTTTGGCTCGATGGATGCTCTCTTCATGACAAGGTATGTGGCCAGCCACCCCGTGTAGTCATCAGCAAGGATTTCTTTCATGTCGTTCACCTTCTCCCCCATGTTCATCAAACTCAAGTTGTTAAAGATGAAAGCCACTTTTTCCTGCAAAAGCAGAAAGAGAACGTAATGAGCAATGACCTCAATTTCATCATGATAGGTAAGCGTAAACTAGGTAATGTAGCTCATCTCACTTGAATCTTTTCACTGGGCTCTTGATGCGAGACCGATACACCTTGCCGCTGTCTGGCGTTAAGGAGAGTGTCGATGTTCGTGGTGTTGGCGATGCTTGGTCGACCCCCGACTGTAGTGGCCGTCGGACGGACGATAGTCGCTGACCTAACGGCCGTTGTACTAGGGGGGAAAACATGATAAGCACCGTGATCAGATGTAACATTCACCCACAAGAACATTTCTTAGGTATGTACTTTGACTGCTCTTACCTGCTGATGGTAGTAGTTGTTTTGGCAACGGTCATTTGTGCGGCAGTGGCTGGCGCAGCTCCACCTGCGCTGCTCACCAGACCACCCATGGACACCACGACCGTGGACGAAGTCGCCGTGGCGGCTGCCGCACCAGCACTGCCGGCGGGGTTACTAGCTACGGCTGCGGCGGCTGCGGCGGCCGCCGCCGCTGACTGGCTCTCAATGATGGCTCTGAGGTGTTCTGGAAGGACCTCGCCTGGGACAAAAGCAAAGTCGTCGGTGTAATAGTAATACGACATCTTTTATATCGGTGCTTTTTTGTCTAGTTCCACTAGATTAAAAGGTTGATAAAAAGCCACAGTCTCCGCAAGACTGAGACTGGATAAAAGATCTTCACGATGTTGTCGTGCTGCGCTGTGTCATAATTTCTCAGTAAAATGGATGAAAGTTTGTCTGTTCCAGGTCACTTCGTGTGCTCACCATCACTACTAAAACAACTACATTGTGCTCTCGGCACCTCTGTACTGCAACACTTGATGCTGCCAGTTAATCCCAGCGTGTACTCAGCTGAGATCTTACCAGACATGAGAGAGCACAACAGTGAGTGCTGACTCTATGCGATTTTTCTCTCAGCCGATTACAGTCAAAAAGGCGATCCGGGAGTGTATGTTCCGGACATTGGGAGTCCATTGCTGCTTGTCGAGAAACTTGAGAGCATTCGCGAAGAAAAAGCTGAGCGGTGTCTTTGGGGTGACCAAACGACTGACTTAGCAATCAGGACAGGGAGTGCAGTGATTAACATAAGGTCTATGAGCTCAGCTTCGAGCAAGCTGCGGGGATCAGTTTTGCATGGAAAAAGCAAGTCGTGTAGCACAGGTAGGGTTTGTAGTCAAAATTGAAACTATTTCAAGCTTTTCCCCCCCGAAAAACTCATTGTAACTTGAAGAGAAAAAGGTTTCGAGTGTTTAAGGTAAAAATTTGGCAACGCGAAGAGGAAGCATCACGGGCCTCTGACTGACACTTATTAGGTTAGAGTGGGTTGAAAGAGTTCTCAAGTAGTAAACAGTGGATGAAGTAGTCAGAGAGATGAAGAGGGAGAGGTCGCTTGCTCGCAAAAAGACGGGGGACAAAAGTAAGCTGAAGCTTGGGGCATGGATGGTTCTACGTTTGTAGTACTACGTACTGCATTTACAATCATTACAATAACTTTGTGTATTAACAGCATGGAACATTTGTTACTTACAGAATTAAACATGGCTCATCGATTCAGCTGACTTGAGCAGCCATACGCAGCACAAGTTTTCGCCATGGTTGGGACAGTGGTCTCACATTGACATCGACATTGTCACGCGTTTGCTTCTTCATGAGCCATGCCTTAAGTGCCAGCAGCCACTGCATGCAGCTTCAGGCCCCTTTTTCTGGCTCTGCTAGTGATAGTTTCTCCCTCTTCATATCTCTTTGCTTCCGACCGAGAGACAGACTCTGTATGCAGTGAATGTACGTATATAGTGTCCTAATACTGTCATGACCCAAGCTCCAGCTGACTTTTTGTCCCCACTTTCTGGCGCTGCTGTTTGCAGTCCATGCGCTCACTCCCTCTTCATCTTTGGAAGTAGTTCCTGCATTAACATTGTTTAGTAGTTCTGGTTCCATTAACCAATCAGCAATCGCCCACCTCTTGCCTGTGATAAGTATCCTTGTCAGAGGCCCTGCTTTATGCAACATTTTCCTTGTGAGCCAAACACGATTTAGAAGTTGCAGAGAACCAGAATAACGAAAAGAAAGCTGATAAAAGTGGACTGTTTGCATCATGAGGTGTGAAATAAAACCAGGTATACTGTATCTCTCCGCTTTGCATTATTTCACCGTAGCTCGATATAGCATTACAATGTGGTTTACGTTGTTTCTACTACGTACGGCATGCAGCAGAATCGGCGTCAGTAATTAATGATGTCATTAAACGAAGTGGGATGTACTCCCTGACCTGAAAGTTTGTCACCCCTGAGAGGTGACTTGTACACATGACTCAGTCAAGTTTGTTAAAACAGAAGCAAACAGAGTTACAGGGTGCAAAACGAAGCTAACTGAAAACTTCCTGGGCATTGCATGAAGGACACTTTGAAGGTCTCAAAGGCCATGGTGATCTCGGTGATCATTTCAATGTCACGACAGTAAAATTAAGTACAAGATATACTGTCATTGTACTTAGTTCACTTTATCAGCTTGTAATGTCATGCTTGAATTTGCACTGTCTTTCAGGTTCAGATTGTGTACGTCAAGTTAGCCACGTTATTGGCAGCAGTTCCGCCGCATGCTGTAGAAGAACTTGGCGTTGAAACAAAACCCCGAAATTTTGAAATTCCTATTTATTACAAACCCAACCACAGGGTTTCCTTACCTTTGGGCGGATCCCCCGGTGGCGTCTGACTCTGTACACCGCACTCGATCCATTTGATGAGGTGGGGAGGAAAGTCCTTGAAATGCTCGACGCAAGTGATGTGTTGGCAATACTGCGGGTAGTCCTTCAGACGAGCTTTAAACCTGTCCAGCGCAGTGACGCCAAAGTAATACATGTTGCTCTCCGGAGACTTACGAACGGCGTCCTAACAACAAAAGGCACGGTTTCATGAATGGTTCATTCGTTCTTTCGCGTTGCTTTCAAGACTACTCGCGAAAAGACTCACCAATACAAATCGGAGGGCCAAGCCCAGCGGCACCATATTGACGAGTCCATGCTCGATTATCCCTCCGAAGAGCTGCGCCGTGGTGTGCAGCTCCTTTTCAGGGTACTGAGGAAAATACTTGTACTCTTCGAATAAATTCTTGATCATGCAGTTGAAAACTTCGCGCTCCTTTTGGATGGACGAGTCCTGGGACAAAAAATGCAGTCGTTATATTAAAGCCACTGAAGGCGGTTACCACGGTGGAGCATGATCGAGCTGCTTGTTAGTTACCTGGAATCGCTTGAGCAGATCGAGTATCTCATTGATGGTCATGGTTGGGTGGGGCGGGTGATTGTAGATACGCTGGAAGTAGCTGTTGGCTTCATCCTCCACCTCTCGTGGGATCGGCCCGGAAATATCCGGGAATATTTGGGAGATGTTGCCTGTACGAATCTGTTCGATGCCAGACTGCATCCCGCCCGGAGCGGTGCTGCCACCTCCAGCAGTAACGGACCCACTGCCCGTGGCGGCCGAGACTGCAGTGGCGACCGTCGAAGATGTGGGTGGAGGAGGAAGACCTTACAATCACATAACGACATGATCAGAATCTTGAAAAGTAACATCCAAAGCAACAGGCTTACCTGCAGTCACAGACGTGGCCGCTGCCATTTGTCCGGCGCCCGCCATCATAGCAGCGAACGGGGAAGAGGAGCTGCCAGCGGCAGCGGCAGCGGCAGCAGCTGCTGCAGTCACGCTACCGTCCATCGACGATGGGGGCAGCGGTGGTTGCTGTCCGCCGGCACCACCAGCACCAGCAACGGCTGCACCACCAATTGTCCCGAGGCCACGGCTGGGAGAGCTTTGTCCTGAGACGAGGGACCCGAGTACATTGGGCAGATTGAAGGAGCCACTTCCACCAGGAGCTGAAGTTGGGGTGTGACCGCCACCAAAATTCAAGCCGCCGAACTGTAAAGTCAAAGGGTGCACGAGTCGCTCCAAATAATTACATTCAACATGAGTCTTACCTGACTTGTCATGGAAAACAGACTATCGTGAGGCGAGGGACCAGACGTAGGAGGTCCACCGGCGCCGCCGGGAGGGAAAAGCCCGCCGGCAGTGCCCTGCCGTGGGGTTGGACGGATTGGTCCGGGACCTCCCCCGACAGCGGCCGCTGTTGGAGGTAGCGGCGGTGCAAAAGCACCAGCAGGATTCACATCAAGGCCGCCCCGGCTTGTGCGAAGGACCCCTACGAAAAGATGCGATATGAAGCATCAAGAAGCAATAGGTAAACATTGTCTTCAGCCTACTCACCGGGAGGCATATTGGTTGGTGTTCTCGCAGGCTGTTGCTGCTGTTGCTGCCTCGGCATCATGGCTTGTCCCACCTGCAGCATAGCCAAGATAGCCTCCTTCACCTCGCCCGAGAGCTGAAGTTGCTGCTGGAGGGAGGACTGCAAGCAGAGTAGCATGGCCGGCAAGGCCTCGGCCGGAAACTTAGTTGCTGCGGCATCGTCCCTGCTCGCGCCGCTGCTTCCACCACTGCCCCCCGCGCCAGAGCCCGTTGAAGCTCCAGGAGAATTTCCGCTGCTGGCAGTCAGTTTTCTCTGAAGGTAAGCAGCTACTGCTTTCACGAATGGTTCGCCATGCTCTCGTGTCTGGTCGGAAAGCCACTTATCCAGATTGAGGTACTCCCTGCGCGAGGCCATCACTGCCAGGTCGATGACGAAAGGCGCGGCCTTAGCACTCAGAAGGACCGACAAGGCTTTCAAGTCCTGGGCAATGTCCAGTATCCTACACGAACAAATAAAGCTCACAATGAAAGACCACCTTCTTTGCGCAAGAGATGACTCTCTCACCTGGAGAGCCTATTATGTTCCGTGTCTCCCTCGGCAGCAGCCTTCGAGTACCAGTCAGCCATGGCGTGTACCACGACCCCTTTGAGATTGAGGTTCGAATGCCAGGCGTAGTTGAGAATGACAGCAGAGTTGGCATGATTCAGAAGAAAGATTTGAAGCAGCTGGGAAAGCACTTCAGAGCGAAACGTGGTCAAAGGCGGGTTGATCTGAAAAAAGTGACGACAATAAGTCTAAGTTCTCCCTTCCAGCATCTTCGTCACCGAGTGTGATTCCCTCATGTAAGCGCCCCGTACCTGAATAAGTCCCAATGTGAGTACGTCAGGGCAGTGAATCTTGGGAACTTGGATCATGTCTAGCACGGCCATGCTATGTCCGCTTGCTGCTAGTGTTAACAAGGTGTCAAGAAGTTCCAGGGAGCGCCAGGAAGCCAGCTCGCAGTTATCCACGTCTGGAGGAACCTTCAGCAGTTCGGTAGCAACCTAAAAAGCAGTTACATATAATTGGTATACTTGACTGTTACACTTGACACAGTGATGGAAAGTCCTCGCCTTTATGTAACACCTGTACTGACCTTATGGTGCTGGTGTTCGGCGAAGTTGAAAACGTCTAGATTGCACAGAATCTGCTGGATGAGTGACAGCTGGCCGTCTTGATTCTTCCAAGGTCGGTAAAACATTTCCACTGGAAATGGGCTGACGAGGCCTTGTACCTGATGTAAGAGATTCAATGAGTCGCAATAACACGTCAAAGAGACAGTCTCCGAAATACCTGAAATCCAGCCTTGAGTGCTTTAATGAGCAAGATGAGCCCTTGTCGGTCCTTAACAACAAAGCCCGGATGGTCGAGCTCGAGAACAATTTCTTTCCAGTGCAGTGTCGGTTGCAGTTCGTGAACAGCTTTTATAAAGACCTATCACGAAGACAAACAAAAGTAAAGAACACATGTTCGAGACACCTCTTTGTTTAGTACGTTTTAGTACCTCTACATTCCAGGTCTTGGGTTCCATACTTTTGTCTTTGTCCCACAGCGAGGTGCCCGTTGCGTTCATGCTCTGCAAAGTGGCAGAGTCGTCCAGGCCAGTGTGAGTGCGCGCCATCACGCCAACGATTCTGGGGAAAGCGAAGCTTTAAAGACTTTGAGATTGCGCCTGACGGTAAAGGATCTCACCTGGCCACTGTAGCGGCGTGAAGTCTTTCAGCCCCACCCAATCTCATAAGCTGGGTTCTGCAAGTCTCAGTCTTGGCCGTGAATGCATAGCCCCACTCACGGATTACCTCTGGCAGGGTCAAGTCTAGTCCGGTCGAGGTGCCCGACGCAGAGCCACCTCCAGACGCTGAAGTGGGCGTCGACAGCATAGTATCGAAGTCGAGCAGCCGTGAAAGCTGTTGCTGGTGGTGGTGGAGCGGATCACTACTGGAAGAGCGTAAGACACCGCCAGTGCCCCGGACGCCTACCGGCGGCCCGTCGATAGGACCCAGGTACGGATCCAAAATGTCGGGAGGCTAAAAAAAGAGTGTATGTGATAGGTGCAAGAAGAAAAACAGAGAAACCACATCGTGCTTCGACTAAATACTTGACAGCTACCTTACCTGGATCTTTCTAAACGCCGCCGATACTTCGTCGACGAGTCTCTTGTGGATATCCTTGAAATCGCAGAGGAAGAGTCCTGCGATGACGCACTCGATCAAGTCAGGGGCGCTCTCGACCTCAAGCAAAGAGAGCTAAAGAAAAGGGGAAAAAATACCCGGTGAGGTTTGCTGGCCAGCTGGACGAGTGTTAATTATTCATAACCACTTAGGAAAGTTCATGTGTGCCATGGAGAAAAAGATTGCATGGCTGCACCTCGTCTAATCAGCGTTAACTTCTCTTGCTTACCGTGCCAACCCCCTTTTCTCCACTAGTGAATAACCATCTCTGTTGGGGAACCGATGACGAGACTAAGTCCTAATTTGTTAAGGGGGGGGGACAAGAGGAAGAAGCTGTTCAAGTTGTTGGCCCCACAAAGTCGGGCATAAGATGCAATATCCTCTTCTTTGAGTAATCTTCCTGTCTCAACCAAACGACAAGATAAATGATGCTTGTGAGAGCAAAGAAGCGTTTTTGTTCTTCAATCTGACGGAGAAAAGTTCTTTTCCCTCCTGCGCTCCTGACTCTGCAGCCACTTCACTCTTGACTACAGCTGCAGCTGGAGAAAGAAAGGGAGAAATGCTAGATAGAGAAAGGCTCACTGGAAAGCCGTGGGTGCATGTGAAGAGCTACGAGAGAGCGGGGGAAGGCACCTAACCAAGGGAAGGGCTGCTGACTAAACTGCAACAGTAGAAGTGGTCGGTCTAGCACATAACACGTCATGTAACAAGGTCATATGTAGAACGTTCACTGATGGGACGGAGGAAGACCCACCAATGTTGACCAAGAGTGCAGATTGCAGTCGTGTGCGACAAAAGGCTGGGCTGCATAGCAACTATCTTGTAAGTCTTGACCTCTATGCTAGGACACTACGACCACACGTCCACAGAGAATAGGGGCACTATGGAATCAAGCCTTTTGTCATTTCGCCTCTGTGAGCCTTTTGACCACTTTTCCTCGTCGTCCCCCAGATGATGCACGTGACGTACGTAGTCTAGTCAGTGACTGAAAACAGTGTGGTCCACTTATCCACACGGTGTCTACAATCAGTGCACTCGGAGGAAAAAAAACACTTCGCACTCAACTGATAGACTTCGCAATGCCGTAACTTTTCCTGGCTGCCTGTACACCGCGTGGCTTACCTTGTAGTTGATGTCGTTGCTGGCCGCGAGCTTGTCAATGAGCTCGTTCGTCTTCTGTTTGAAGTGATGCTCTGCTAGTCGCCTCCAGTCGGGCTGCGACGATCTGGTGAGCGCGAGCGCAAACGAAAGTTCCTTCAACAATGAGAGCTTCAGATTCTTGGCAAGAATCGATAGTGTCTGTTGCGTGGGTCCAGACGACAGCGAATGTGCCACGGACGGGCTGTCGACAGCGAAGCAAAGCAAGGAGACGAAGTTCGACCGAGAGCAGAAGGACTCGCACAGCTGCGTCAGGAACTGCAAGACATTGGGCAAAGATTTTCATAGTAGACAGGGGTGAAAAACGACAAGACAATGTTTCAATGCTTATTTAAAACTACAACACATGGATGTGCTCTCCGTTTGAAACAGAACTACGTACACACCTGCTGATACATTCTTACTCTTCCTAGCTCTGATGAGGTCTTACCTGCTGCTGCAGTGAAACCTGGTTCCTCGTCTCGTGGGCAAAGTCGACCTTGCCAAAGAGCGTCTTGTAAAGGTGTCTTTCAGCCTCTACACCAAACCGATGCACCAAGGAGCGACACTCGCACGTGCTAGATTTAAAGTTCTTCTTCGTCAAGCTGGTCACCTGAAAGGAGAGACGCCGTCAGCAAACGCACTCACTTTAGTGACACCTTAATGCCCTTGGTATAGAGGGAGGGATCCAGTTGGTGCTTCCTAGCGGGAGGGGGAGCTGAGAGCGTGGCAGGTCCGCCTTTTGACTTTGGCTACGAACCTTTCGTGTTAAGGTCATGTGGAAGTTGAGCTTACCAGTTGAGTGATTTGCGACAAGGCCAACGAACAGGCATCCAGGTTCATAGTTGTGCCATGAATGTCGGCGGTCGCCCTCGGCCTCCGCGCAGGCGGGCCGGGGGGCGGCGCCGGGCGATGAGGCCCAACCGACGGATACAGGAGATCCCGGGCGTCCGGCGCGGGGGGGGGGGAGGGGGGACAGGAGTCCTTTGTGTGGGACTCTGAGACGTTCTCCTCGGGGGCGCAGGTAAGATGGGCTTTTCGTAAGCTAGAGATGAGGGCGCCGGAGACCGAACCGGTGATTTTCTCGGGGCTTCTCTTCTTTCTTTTCTTTTCGCATTTGCCTCCGGAGGACACGCGAGCAAACGAAGAATGAAAAACGAGCGACTCTGAGCGAGCAGAGCTTCAGCCAGCTGGCGAGTGGGCGGCGACGGCCGAAGTGGCGTTGGGCGACAGCTGCCGCTCCGGTCTTCGGCTATATTGGATCCTGGCGTGGTATGACGCCGACAGCGGCGGCGGCAGCGGCGGCGGCGGCGGTGGCCGCCGTAGAGTACTGTAGGGGTCATATGCGTAGACAGTAGTAGGTATACGTAGACAGAGATACCACCGTCCTACGAAATACTGAAGTGAATGTAAAATAGATAGAAAATAATTTACAAACTTAGATTTATGTAACAAAATAAACAAACAGGAGACAATCAGGAACTAGCAGTTACACAGGATAAATTTCGTCAATGCTGCAAAGAAAAGCACTGAATGCAATATCACTTTTGTGACAACTTTGCCATTAATACTCATGTTAATAGCTGGAACACATGAAATAGCTTGTACCAAACCAGTGCCACAATTTCTTCTTAATCTGTCCCTATATGCTTTCAGTGTTTCAGGTGTGGACACTTTCATCATCAGGATCCATAAAATGACATTCATGGACAACATCTTCATGCATGTAGCTCCCACTATGAATAGTGTCCAGGTTGACATAACTGGCTCAGCCAACTGAAATGATCCGGGTACTTAGCAGGATTCACTCTGTGATGATGGCCTCCAGGGTAGCTTCTGTTCTGTCAGGGACCTCCACCAGACAATTTCATCCAGTTTCACATTCAATGTCACCAAACAGTCAGAAACTTGAGTCACACGATGTTGATAGCTCCTCCTGCTCTTGGTGAAGCATGACTCATCAGTCTGTACAACCTTAGGTATGACATTAAGGTTGTTATCCACAGTGATGCCACCTATTTGACTGGAATGCTCAATAAGGTAGCCCTCACAGATCCCTCTGCACATCAGCCCCCAATGGGTTTGCCTGTGCTCTGAAATACTGCCAGACTCCTCATTGCAGTGGTACAGTGGATAGTCTGCTGCCAAGCGGTAAATGCAGATGAGCAGCTGCACCAGGGACAGTTGGCAGCCAGAGAAGAGACTGCCATCCCACATTAACTTCTTACCGCGGCAGTCAACATTTGGGCACTCCCAGATGATGCCATCTATACCCACATGGTACTGGTGGATGGTTCTGAGCCTGTTGCAGACATCACGCAGGCTGGAGTTGGTCAAAAGCTTGCATTGTGCCTTGAACTTGTCTGTGTCCTCAGTGGTGAAGATGGCCAAGGTGGGGCTCCTATGAGTCCACTTTTGGCTAAGATCCCGGGGCTGCTGAGGAATGGTAGCAGGGTCCGCCAGGTGACTTGGAGAGTGATAGGTAACCATGTGGTGGTAGGAGATAAGATACGTAGGTGGTAGATGATGGAGATGTTGTCGATGTGAAGGTCGAGCTGAAGGTGATTGTTGATTGATATGATATGTCAGTATACATGAGCGCGGGCAACAGAGGGCCAATGAAGATTGTCAACTCTGATGGTGCCATCATAGCAAACTACGATCAACAGTACTGCTGCTACAGCAGTAGCTTCTACTGTCTGTGTATACGACCCCTACAGCACTCTACGGTGGGCACCGCCGCCGCCGCTGTCGCCGTCATACCACGCCAGATGCAAGATAGCCCGGTCTTCCCCTGGTCTCCCCCCTCTCCCGTCCGGATGCTCGTGATGAGCGTTGAGTCCGCCTACGTCGCGAATCGACTCGATCCCAAGCTCCATTGGGATTGGCAGAAGAGCAGACAAAAGAGTCACCATCGCTTCTCCTAACCGAGCAGCACAGAGCTTTTAGGTTTTTCTAACTGTTGTTAAAAGTTCTGACTGACGCCGTCAGTTAGAAATTGTGATCACCCTTCCGCTGAATACTGAGGGGGCTAAGCTCTGCTTAAACTTCAGTTTGAATACTGTTTTGAAAAGTACTTGTGACTTAAAAGAAATGGGAGAATGGCCAGTAGGTGAAGTTGATGAGGAGAGTAATGTTACCGAGGACTAGATGACTCCCAAGTCAAATCTTGCACCTAAGACATCTTCATCGTGTGCTGATAGATTAGAATTAGCATGTCTTGGCGTAGATTATCATTGGATTAGAGACGCCAGCGATAACCAGAAGAGCAATGACAGCACTGCTTAGATGCTGCACCTTGACCTAAGATATCGATATCATCTAGGAGAATTCAAACATTGTTCCTACTGACTGATCATCACCTTTACTTGAAACTCCACGCAACATCAACATCTCTGCAGTCTGGTCTATCCACCTTGATGTAGATGCAAAGAATCCACAAACAAGTTTAGGTTCGTCAGGACCGGACAAAACAAGCAGAAACTGGCGGTTTCAACTTCCAAAAAAGATGCAACGATGCAACTGGTACGAAGATGAACTGTTTACATTCCACGCGTGCTGTTACGTGGCCTCCTAGGGCGGACTAGGGTCTCGCGCGGGCCGCTCCTTGGGCGTCCCTGCTCAAGAACTTTCGGAATCTTTTAACAGTGCGAGACCACAAACGCACAACGCACGAGACTTCTCACTTTTATCCCAAAACTGTCGAGCTGCAATTATCACATCGAAGCGTTTGGGTGATAATAAAGAATTTCTTCCCCGGTTCGGTAGCAGCGACTCATCATTCACTCCGGGCTTTTATTGGACCCGGGCGGGCCTCATTGGCAACCTCGAATCCTCCACACGATAAAGAAGCTCGCCGCTGAGTCAGCGCTGGCTTGCGCCCAGCACCCAAGCGCGTACGGTGCGCGGTGACGACAGTGTGGACGCGGGCAGCGCAGCACAGCAGTGCGTACTTCAGTCACCAGCTCGACCCGCGACAACCGTGGTAAAAAGAGGAAGGAGGCTGACCAAGCAACCAAACCAACCAATCTAACGGAAAAACGTTCAAACCGTGACTTCGATCGAAGCCGAGATGGGTTCGTGGGTGTCCGGTGACTCCGTGTCCTTGCGGCGCGACCCCGCCTTCTCCCTGGCAACCGAGCTGCGCGAAGAGCTGTCCGTGGACCAGCTCTATGCTGATGCCGCCATCATCTGTGGCGGCGAGGAGGGAGACCAAGTGGTGCGCACGCATCGCATCGTCCTGGCCGCCCTCAGCCCCATGCTGCGCACTGCCATCGCCGAGAGCAACTGCAGGGAGTCCGACCTTGTCGTCTTGGCCCCCGAGGCAGATGGGCATTCCCTGGCGTTGTTCCTTTCTGGCGTCTCCAGAGGAGGACTCTCTGGTAAGGAGTCCTTCGACCAGGACATCTTGGACATGTTCGGATTTCGCCACAGACATTATCCGGAGAGGGATGGCGACGCGTACCTACACTCACACAAGAACAGCGTGGTGTGGGAGTATTTCCAGAGGCTGGACAAGGATAGTGCCCAGTGTCTGCGCTGCAGCGCCATACTGACGACAAGGCACGGGACCACTTCATCACTACGGAGACACCTCGTGACGGCCCAGTGCCTGGCTGCCGGTGACGTTGAACTGCTGCCAAACCAGAAGTTGGACCCTCTGGATGAATCCGGCATGGACGCCGACTCTTTCAGCACACACGAAGATCAACCGAGCTTCGACGCCCCCGAAGAACCCGAGGACACTGTCGATCATGAGAATGAGGAGAGCTCCAACAAGAGTATGGTGTGGAAGTATTTCAGGCGACCAAACAAGGATTTGGCTGAATGCATCAAGTGCGATAGCATCTTCAAGGTTAAGAATGGTACAACGAGCACATTGCGCAGGCATATCTTGAGGAACCACGCCGAGTTGGGCAGCAAGGCCCTCGTCAGGAAGAGCATGCCAGAGAAGAAGGGCGATGACAAGCAGAAAGACCGGAAGAGCTTGCCAAAAAAGAAGAAAGCCAAAGATGAGGAAGAGAAGAAAGATGACAACGTTGTTCAATGCTTTAGAAGAATTGATGATAATATGTTACAGTGTCTCTCTTGCAAAGAGGAGCTCACTTTCAGCAACGACAGCGCTAAGGACATCGCTATGTGGAGCCACCTGGAGGAGAACCATGCGGATTCAGTTGCATCAGGTGTTACTCCTGTGGAACTGACTCCACTTATGCCAGTACCCGGATCGGCTAAGGAGGATGTCCAGGGAGCGTCATTTGGAGAGCAGAGAAGTGCAGACAAGGACTCCAAGGGCAGGTGGAGCACCGTTTGGAACTACTTCCGACCGACCGAGTTGCCCAAGGTGTTCGCATGCGCCCTGTGCGACAAGCGCTACTCCATGCAACACTGCAACACCTCGAATATCCGACGACACTTGAAAAGTCGCCACCAGGAGCAGTTTTTAGAGATGCTCACTCTTGAACCGGTTAGGCTGCCCAGTCTTCCAAAGGAAGAGGTCGACAGGAACGACGTGGACAACAAGTTCACGTGCGAGGAGTGTGGTCGATCATTTGCCCGGTTGAGCGGCCTGAAGAATCACACCCACAAGCCTTTGCCGTCAGCGTTCTTGTGCACTCTCTGTGGAAAGACCTTTACCAAGAGGTTCCGCCGAGACGCCCATGAGCGGGCGCACATGGGCAATGCCCCGCACAAGTGCTCCTACTGCGATAAGAGGTTCACCACTCGCCAGCAGCACCAGAACCACGAGCGAGTCCACACAGGGGAACGCCCCTTTCACTGCACTCAGTGCGGAAAGCGATTCGCTCAGAAGGATAAGCTTAAGACTCACATGAGGGTCCATACGGGGGAGATGCCCTTCTCCTGTGAGTACTGCTCGCAGCGGTTCCGCTACCACTCCACGAAGCAGAAGCATCTGTGTGGCGGGAGACAACAAGACGCTAAAACGCTGAAGCTGCGACCACCTCAGCATCGCATCAGGAGGAAGTAGAACTCGTGGAACGAGCATCACGTAATTACATGTATGAACAGAAAAGCATTCGATCTCAGCTGAGTAAAAAAGCAGAACGTTAATACTGTACAGCATTGTAAATACTAATGCTATAGTAAGTACCAATATCGCTACACACATGGTAATTGTATTACTTTCAGTGTAGACCAAAAAAAAAAAAATAAATGATTTTGTCGCTATTGATTCTTATGGGGTTTCGCAGTACTCCAGGTAATTGTGCTCTCATTTAGTTGCCTTCGGAAGAGGCAAAGACCTGCATTCAATACAATGTTGGTAAATTATCATCAGATAAATAACTAAGTGGCAATTACTCTTGCGGAAGGCTATTATTTTCATCAACGTCTCAATACTTGGGTGCGACGTTAGACACACTAACGGTCCATGCAACAATACTCGACAGTATCAGAACCCATCTTGAAACGGTTGCCTCGTGGCGTACAGTACAATTGAACAAAGCTGTTTTGTTTGAGCTGCAGTGGATTCTCGATTTTACAACACGTAAACTTTGTTCGCCAATTATCGTGATGACGAGTAAAGAATAATAATGTGACGAGCAATTAAGAATGCAGCAAAAAAAGGTATTGTTTACTACCTGTTAAATCGAGAGTCTACTGTACTACTGTTTGTTTTTGCGTCTGCGTAGGTAGGCTACCTTGAAGTGCAACGCTTTCAGTGCTCCTCTGACAGGTCACAAACTGAGCCTCTGCCTTGGGGTAAACTTGACACCAGACAAAAAGACCAAGACTGGACTGACGATGCCTCTATCTACAGCTGATGTAACTGGTAGAAGATCTGCAGGCAAAAAGAGATTTCGTCGATTTTCCAGGATGTTGAACTTGTTTTCTCCACTAATCTTGCTCGTCATTTGGGCAACTGCATCTTCTGTCGTCTTCTTCGGTCCTTTCCGTCGATTCTTGCGCAACGACACTGTAACGATGGAAGGATCTGTAAGCTCAGAATCAAACGGTATCACATCTTTATGTAAATAAACAATTAATGTACATGTGGCTCTACTGGACACTTTTTTATTTTTTGTTTTTAGAACTAAGAAATGGCAGCCAATATCCCACAATAGTGGTGTGTCAATTGCCCGGTCATAAGACAGGAAATCCCTTTGACAAAGTTGAGGTAAGCCGAGAATGCAGTTTACGTTCTTCTGTAAGAGTAACAATTCAAGATCTGTTAGGGTAGAGAGATCATTGAGTAAGGAGGATACCTCAGGATAAAATATTTTGAATAGAATGAGTGCTGGAGTACTTGTCAAATGGGAAAAATGTTTTCAAAGTGCCGTTTCGTTTCCAAAGCTCAATTACCCAGCTCTCTGGCGGATCCCGCCCTCACCAAATGTGTTTCATTCTGCTATTATGTGTTTATAAAGCTGAATCATTGATCATCCACGAGGTCCTTGCACACATCTCTGACGGGCGGACCACGTGGTCCAGTCAAACAGATTCAAGTCATGGATTTTTGATGACCAGCTATTCTTTGGGACCAACTTGATGCCCCCTCACCAGCTCAGCCACACCTGAGTTGATGTAATGTACGTGCTGATGCAGAATCCTAATAGGAATCTTGGGCATTTCTTGGATCGCACGGCCCAATCCAGCATGTTCAAGTTGCCATTGCCAAAAGGTCGATCATGTCAAATTTGTTTTTGCCTTAATAGCAAAAACCTGGTGGAAGATTCTGGAGTAGCGCAAAAAACAGATTTTTCAATCAAGGATGACAGTTTGAACTCTTCATTCAGATGCTTACTTTTTTTATAGGAGTAATGCCAGCATTGTCACTTGGATTGTAAAAAAATGGTCAAAGTTTAAAATGCATAATGTGTCATCAGAACCGTCAGACGGGTTCTTCTCTGTAGGAAGCCAACGCGACCGACATCATCAGGAGCGAGTACTACGGGCGGGCGTCCGAACTCGTTGAGTTCGTATCCTTTTGGTTTACTACCCTCAAGGCACCTAAAATAGTGTTGGACCCCGACGAGGTCTACACAAAGAAGTTCCACTCTGACTGCACCCTCATGGGCATGTGCTTCTCCCTCGACTTGGGCGAGTTGTTTTTTCGCAGACCTGACATCACAGCACCGGCTCAGGGAGAGCAGCACCTGTTGTTGGTGACGACGGCGTTCCTGTCGCCCAGCGGCTTGCTGTCCCCTGAAGATCCGCTCTTCCCGACATATCTAATGTACTTCATGGATCAGGTTTGTGTGCATGCTTGAGGGTGGTGCAAACACGGGATGAAATTGAGAATGTACAGGGTGGACTAGAGAGAATTTGCTGGCCATTTTGAGTGAAGAAAATAACATCACGAATTCTGAGTCCACCCTGTACGTGGAATGGGAAATATCAAGATGACACCATTTGGTGCAGTCTAAAAGGTGAGCGAGATTCTGCTTTTATCTCGCTCCTTTGAACGTCTCAATGTGTCCGATCACTCCAGAGGCAGCAGAGGTGGACAGAAAGTAGCGACTCTTTGCTTTATTCACCTGGGATTTGGGTCAGACAAGACCAGGTTGTGTAGCTTTTAGAAGGCCAGAAAAAGAAATGGATGTAGGTGCTTTGAGACCCAAACGGACACTCCTTTTACCCCTCAGATTCCAAACTCAAGTTAAGAGTCGAGGTTTCACTCATTTGAACTTTTTTCAATTTAAACTACCATTATTAGAACTGATTGTGAGACGTTGGTGCTGCAGGTGTTGACTGACTGGGAATGATCTGCAAAGATATGAGAACCTTCACTAATTTTGGCAAAAAACTCGCCGAAAACGCTAAAACCCGGTTAAATTTCTCCTATCTTTTGCGTCGGGAGGTGCAGCCGACGTGCAAGTACTTTTCAAGCTGACCAAGTCCACCTCAAGGAGCCACATCATGCAGTGGATGTGGATGGCAGGCAGATCCCAAAGGAAGTTTTTGACTGATATGTAATCAACCATTACCTGGTCCATTTTCGATGAGTTTTGGTTTTGCCATGCATCATTAGATGTCCGGAACTCCAAGCAGGGCTCAAGAAATGTACATTTTGGCGGTTTTAGGATGAAGAGATAACGTCCACTGGGGTAAAAAGTGGAGTGAGAGGTACAGCGACTGCGGGTGTCAGACCTCGCCAAAGTGCGACCTATACACTTGACATTGCCTTGGAAAATCGGATCCGCGAATGCAATGTCAGCAACACCAAAGTGACAGCTTGCTTGACGACATACTTGGATTCCCAACATAACTCCTGCTCTCTGGACGACATCGGGGTGGTGGAAGACTGCACCCTCGCAGGGTATCACAGCAAGTGCCTGGAACAGACCGACCTCAAGTTTAGGCCCCACGAACTGATGACCGTCAAGACCGGCTGCATGAGGCCGTGCAAGAGATTCTCGTACACGTCTCATCATGTCATCACTGAGAATGTCTTCAAGTTCTTTCCAGCTGGAAGAGATGTGTTCCCATCGCATTTGGCCACGCTTACCTTCACGCTCGTGGTCAATACCGACATCAAGGAGTTGAGAGAAGAGATTTCTTTCCCTCTGTCGAGTTTTGTAGCAGAAGTGGGTGGTTACATCGGACTCTTCCTGGGCTGGTCGCTCTGGAGCATTTACAAGAGCCTATTGGCTTTGAATTCTAGAGAGAAAGGTAGATGATCTGGTCATTGTACAGGGTGTCTGAAAGGTCACCTTGGGTCACAAAAAAATTACGCACATTTTACAATCTTATCCTATGGCTGCCCCAGCCGGAGGCAACGCAGTCTTGGAGAGCACTACCTTTTTCAATAACCACACTGCTACAGTGTGAGTCTAAAAAGTACCCCGTGCAATCTTGAAGGTCCTAATATTTAGAAATATTGCTTGTCCAAGCCTAATATGGAGACCCGCTGTTCATTTGGAGTCAGTGTCACCGTTCGGCGACGGAGGATCGACAATCACCATGGTTGGACAGTTCAGTTTGAAGGAAACAGTTTGCGGTCTCTTGGAGAACAATCCCAATGGCCATACCAAAATTGCAACACTCCTTCACCAGATCAAATGTCCACACATAGGATCTGGTGCAAATTCGGGCAACACCACGCGCTGAAGGATCAGAAAAAAGGACGCGGGCAGAGTAGACCAACGTGCCCAAGCAAAGCAAGCAAGAGGCCCTGAGAGTCTCGACTCCAAACAAAAATGGCTTTCACATTTTTAGGCTCGGACAAATAGTACTTGTAATGTAATTATAGGGGTTAGGATTTTCCAGGTAGCACTAGACCTCATACTGTAGCGAACAAATGACTGTTAATATAATGCTGCATTTTCAAGCATTGCACGACTTCTTGGACCCCGCTACCTACAGTGGAGAAGTCTCCGTCTCCCTTCTTTGGTCTCACCCAAAACAAAGTCTCTTGGCTGACTAAATCTGTTTCTTACATTAACACAAATAGAAAAACTGGCAAACAAATCACTATTGGAACAATGTTAGATCGTCAAACATGACTTGACTGTTTGGACAAGTCTTCCACGTCACTGGACGTCGGCACGCGAAGTTGGAGACCTTCTGTACCGAGTGCGTGAGCAAAAATGTCCGTGCAAACTTGAATTTGACGCCACTCATTTAGTTTATTTGAATGAAACCAACATGTCTGGGAAGCGAATCATTCTCAAGCCTTGACACCAGATTTCATGGAAAACGGACAAAAGCATCCCCGCGCAGCAGATGATTCCCAGAGCACGATCCAAATGCATTTGCACCCAAACATCATAGAATTTGCACGATTGAATACTTCAGGTCAACATGTGAGAAATGCAAGGTCAGGGAAATGAAAAGTCCGAAGGACTTCACTTGTCGTCGGATATCTCAGAACACCCATCTGCCAGAGTCCTAGCCAAGACGCTGAGCGTTTGCTCCATCCGAGCTATGACTGCTCAACTGGACACTTTTGCAGCCGCACTCGGTACTTCATGATGTCCAACGCGTGAACTCGCACGTTTACTTAAAGAAAACTCTTCTTCTTACTCATTGCAAATGTCAGGTTCACATGTGAAGCAAAAAAACACATGTTTCATGCACCGAGATACAAAGTATTTCTTTTGCTGCATCATCTCCAAGTCTTTAATAGTGCAAATATTGGGCTCAAACACCAGGAGGTTCAGACAACTCGAGTTTAACATACGTGGATGGGCAGATTTAAGTGATAAAATTGAACTCTTAGGCTGTTATTTGCAGGGTGGCCGAGGAAGGCTGAAAAACAGTCTTAAATACATAACTGTATGACCAATGGATAGACGACAAAAGACGAGCATGGACAAACAAGCCTGTGTCTAACGGTCGCTCAACCTCGATTCATCGAGGACGCGTCAGCCTCTCGGATGTCCTCAAATATGTCCTCTGCTTTGCCTGCGAAGGCTCTCATATGAAAATCTTGCATCCCCAGTCCCTTCTCTCTCTTCGTGCGGGATATGGACAACTTTTGTCCCCATTTTTGCCAGATTGAAGACAAACACGCACGATGAAGAATAGGCGGAATTCCCTTCACTTGAGGTTGGGGCTGTTTGCAGAAGGGATCTGGATGTCTTCTGATATTGACTAATTTTGAGTCATCGCCCGCAGCAAATCCGCATTGATTATTGATTTTTTTGCCGGCAATCCAAGCTCAGTCATGCTGGTAACAGTTTTTCCTGCCCCCCGCAGCCAACCGTGAGACTGTCTACAGGGTCGTGCAGAAGAGTCAGGAAGCTTTCACGCTAAAACATTAAGGAGCAAACAAACTTAGGACAGCGCAGGTGTTTATTGGACCAGAACGAGGTACACGGAGATAGCTGCACTCGTATCAGCGCCGCGGTTGGAGTAACTACAATTTTCTGAATGGCCCTGTACAAATTTGACTCTTGTCGGGCCTTAGCCCCCCTCCCCCTCACCCTATTACTTGTGAGAAGACAAAAACTGTGGCAAATCCTAGCAACTTCATCTGCTGATGTAACAGCAAAGCGAAGCTGACCTTTGGTCCCTTCATGCTGTTTTTCTCTTTTGAGACCATGTTGATAACAGCGTCCATTGGCGCATGCATAACGCCAACCATGGGTTGAAGCTCGACCATGACTGACCTCTGTCCTTCCCCACCATGAAGTTCTTGATGGGTTTGACCAATTTCTCGTTATTCCGGCTGTTTTTGTTCGTGCACCTAAGTTTACTCTAATTCTGGCGCACCCTGTAAATCCGCATTATGTAGAGGCCACCGTTTAGGCCCTCTCTATATAAAGAAAGGAAAACATATCAACGTCGATGTTTTCTTGCTGTCCTCGGTGAGGTTGAGACGACAACTTAAGTGTGAGGGACGCTTTCCCCATGTCAGTGGACTGGAAGAGCATCATGCACACCTTCAGTGAAGCTGAGGTTGTGCCAGACGCAAACAACAATAGTGCCTCGTTGTGGATGATGCAGATGAGGATGCCGTAAATATTGTCAGGAAAAATTAAACTTTCCTTGTTCGATCAAGTCAACATTGTAAAATAAAGGCCCCCCTTAAAAATTGGCTGCAGTAAATGCTGAGAAATCGTTTAAAAGTCGCTGCTTTTAATTGTGAAGTTGCAGTATGTAAGATTACACTTGCAGATACGTCGGGACTTTTAACTTACGACAAAACATCAGGGAACTAACAGCCTCAGGACGACACTGTTTTCTGCGGAACAGGGAACTACAGGGTGCTGGTAGGAAGATCCGGAAATTTTCTCCAAGGTTGAGGCTCCACATTGAGGCTGCCATATTAAGTCGTTTAAGGGGCCTTATGGCCCCTTATGACCAATGAATGCCGGTGTTCCTCCCACAGAGTGTTTCAGAAAAAGAAAGAAAACGTTTGAAAGTTTGTACGATGCGTCTATTATTGTGTGTCATCATTGACGTCCTCGAAGTTTAGGGGTGATGATAAAGTCCTTAACCGATTCCAGAAGCGCTTTGGTACCGTGTTAAACGTAAAGCTGGCGAACTGACTGTCACAAGCTCTTTGTGTCACTAAAAAAAGTGCCAATGGTTAAATTCTCATGTCACTACTGTTCCCAATGGTGGTTGGCATTTTTCCTAACAATGACCTGTGCAATGGGTTTACTTATTATAAGGCAAAAATATCGTAACAAATGAATGCAACTGAAAGCATCAACTTGAGCGCCCGTTCCCTACGTTGTACAAGAATCCAGCTGGGATTGGGTTTTGGGTTTTGGCCCCGACTCGAATGCGTTGTAAGCAATTCCATCTCCCCGTGTGACACAAAGCAACGCAGGATTCTCCGTCCCGTTCTTTGGGTACAAAAGAGTAGCAAATGAAAGAAGTATGAGAGAATTAGTTATTGTGGGCAGCCCAGGCCAGTCTGTCAACATCGATTAACGTGCATCTTCTTGCCTGAATGAGCATCAAACCAGCCTCCGTTAACGAGGAACAGACAATTTTGTCCCTGCTCTGATATCCGTGAAATCGGTGATAGCAACACACAGGGGGGGGGGGGGGCAGACATTCTCCCCTCATTTTTTGATCCATTTTCGAATGCCCCAAAGTATAGCTACTCTTGAGGGTGGTGAAGGGTGATTGCCAATCTCTGAATTCCAGCCTTCCCCATCATGTGCGCCCTGCAGAGGGCAGCACTGTTCTGTACGACGTCCACGCTTGACCTGTCCGACTACCCAGAGATGCAAAGATACTTTGTGACATCCAATCTCCCGAAATCGCCTCCTTTTGTCTGACTAATTGTACGCGACAAAATACTTGATGCGATCGCTTCGATCTGATTGGTCTGAGTACCAACGTCATTAGCTTGGGAGCCTCCGAGTTCTGTGTGAATGGCACGGCACGGGGTGTCACAAAAGTCACGGCACATTCAAGAAGTCGACCATTACGTCAATAGTGATTTTGTTTACCAATTCTATTTGTTTCAAAGGAAAGAAAAGCGATCGAGCCAAAGGAATTTGGTTCTTTATTCAGAGAGACTAACTTATGTGGAAGGAGTCGGGGTATTTTTCTCCTCTGTAGGTGAGGGGTGTCCGAAAAAAAGTCGCGTCACATTTGAAAATTTGGATGTTAATCCTTGTTTGGGAGTCGAGTGTTTATGCGCAACTGATGTCAACATTGCTCAGCGAGAATGGGGCCTCCTTAACATGGGACTCTAGATCGCTGACATGTGACACCACAAGTCTTTTTGGACACCCTGTGTGAGCAAATCATCGACCTTTCTTCTTAGAACTAAGGTTCAATCGAGTCTCGGCAATGGATGTTTATTTGAAAATGACGTCACCTTTGTTCACCGACGCTGCAGCCATTCAACTGGGACATGCATAAGACAAGACTCAAGTGAAATGAGCATGCTGTTTTTTGGACGCCCTGTAAGTGTTTCCCTCTTCCTTTTTTTAAATGTAATACATGCATAAATTGTATGCATATTCATCCACCAGCATTCGACAGCCGCAGTATGAACTGGGTGCAGTTGGGAGAGGAGGAGGATGAAATTGCACGTTGGAGGAATTGAATGAGAAAGTGGCGGGAGAGGGGGGGACAGGACAGGGGAGGCAAGAACTGCCATTGACAAGCAAGAAGATAATCTTGTCATATTACTCTGTATGAGTCAGACCAACCCACCCCATCCCCCCTAGTTTTACATGATAAAGTGTGCGCAGCATACAGAGAGGGAGAGAGCAGTAAAAAAAAGCAACAACAGCGGTTCTGACTATTCTCATGCATTTAGCAATGGGTGGAAAAAGAAAGAATCCCCCAGCACCACACGTTTCTGCGATGACTAAGAAGGGAATTTTCTTGATGGCTCTCTTTAAGTTATTTGCACAGCAGACACCACACTACTACATGGCGAGGGGCGGGGGAGGAAGCAAAAAAGAAGTGCTGCAAACTGAACAAAACAGCGCTATTTTAGACGACTGCTTTAGTCTGGGGTCTCAATGTGTATCCGAAAGGTTGCCTCATCAGAGTAGCGAGGACTCAAGAGGTCAAAGATCAGTCTCTCTTTTGGGCTTGAGTGTGTTTAACACGTCCAACTTTGTCGGGTCCACTGAGAGGAGAGAACTTTCCGGGGCTTTGACAAACACCGTCTCCGGCGGCTCCCCTTGTACTAAATGCGTAAGCACACCAAGGGCAGGTCGGCTGAAGCAAAATAAATCGCACCCTGCACATGATCATAAGACAAACATTGGCGGCTGTTGCGGTCCCCCTCTTGTGATCCCAGTGGTGGTCAACCGAATGTCTTCCCTCCCCCTCTCTGCCCATACATACCAGCCAGGGAAGGCACAGCAGTCAGGGGAATATAAGCCCCTGTTCATTTCCAGGGATTTGCTGGTGTCATTTACGAGTCCCTCGTCTGGTACGCGCAGCATTTATGATTCCTCCTGTAAAGATGGAGCACGCCTGTCTGCGCCTGCGTCTGGATGGGTGTAAATAGCATAAACGGCGCTGCCAGAAGAGGTACAGCAAAAAAAAAGCGTGTAAGGATCTCTCCATCACTGGTTTTTGACGGAATTTCGGAAGTGTCTGTGCAGTGTGGGCGGAGGGAGGTTGGAAGCAGCCTTAGCTTTGTTCACAGCTCGCCACTCCGTGGCTTCACTGAAGTCATGCGGATCGAAGCAAAATGGATCACCAGTGAAACCGACCCGTCTGATCCTTGTGTCTGTCAATACTAAGTACGGTTTTTTGCTACACAGATAGCATTTTCCCCCTAATTTTTCGTGATTGAGTGGGTGTGATGTGATTGAGCTCTTCTGTATTGGGAGTTGATCTCCGACAGGCTCAGCCAAGTCTCTACTCTATCTATCCCTGCCTGCAACCTTGATTACCGTCTTTACCCCGATCCTTTGTTATATGCATTGCACTCTGCTGTATGTACTGGGAATCGTGGCGTGGAGCGAGAGGAGTTGCTGCAGCTTAGAACAAATCAGTTGACTGAAGTGAGATTCGTTTTGCTGCAACCCTCAACTAAAGTCATTATTTGTTGCAATGACCATGACAGAGGGTATCAGGCTTGTCAGAAGTGTTCAGGTACTTCACGTGCACAGCACCACCGTCCATACTAAATCCACTTCCCTGAGAGAATGCATTTTTCTAAATGCTTTTTTCGAAGAGGCGGGTAATGTTGACGCCACTCGATCTGCCATGAATGTTTATTCCACTGCTTCGCTCCGGTGGCATAAGTTGACGCGAGAGTGCAACGAGGTTGCTTGCAGCTGTTCTATTCCTATATCCTGGAAAGCTCAGCTGTAGAGTACAGACTGCATGTCCAGAAAAGAACAGGGGTGAAAATCGGTGGTCAGGGTTGTCTGCAGGTAGGTAGAGGTGGAGGATTATGTCTGAAAGCGTCTACATCAACTTTAATTAAAGTCTTTCAGAGTAATCACATATAATCAATCATCTAAGTATTGCAACTGCCAATAACAACAGGCGCACAGTTCTGTAAGCTCGTACTTCTTCTTGAGACAACGATCCTTGTACGTGTCCGGTCCTTGAACCCAGTGATCCTTGTATCCGTTTCAAGTTGGGCAAAAGCTTCAACCTCAACTTGGAGGAAATATGCGATTTTTTTTTTTACTTTTTTGGAATGATTGTGCGGAATCTGAAGTGTATTTTTCGACAACAAAGCGCGTCTACATTGTTGACGACATCGAATGTGCCTCGATACAGTGAAACCTCTCTCTGTAACACCCAGCCGGGGACCAGAGGATTTGACTCTCTCACTTTTACACAAAGAAGGACCCACTTTACATAGGAAAACCGTGAGCAATTTCATGCTTATGGAAGAAGGGTTATTCTTACTACGGAGCGTCTCCATTGTCAATGATATTTTTCTTGCTGTGAAGAAGTTTTCCGCGTCATAAGAACGCTTCCCAAATTTGAATCGTGCGAGGAGAACCGTGAGTACATCTATAAGATGCAACAAGAAGTGCATAAAAGTAAGAACTACCGCATGAATGCGTGAAAAGCAGCGCGTCCAACTTCTTTTTTTTGTCTTCCTCCACGCAGCCTCCAACATAAATTACGACAGCAAAAGTTTCCACAAACACAAATCTCAACTTGCCTTAAACTTGGAGCCAACAACACCCCAAAATTAGACCTTATTAATCTCTCCGACGTGAAGCAAAAGGTGTCCCGCAAGAAGTTTTCCCTGGCTGTGTTCGTGAGGGACACGCGCGCGTGCGCGCGCACGCGCGCGTGTCCCTCCTGCTCACAAAAAGTTTCCTTTTGCAGCAGAAAAGAGGTCTCTTCAATTGTCAAAAAAGCTTTGGAGTTTACGTAGAAAAGGGAGGTCGGATTGTCGTACACTGAGTGGCGTCGAGGGCGCCCCTACTGTCAAACTTAATGATGCCTATTTGTTACCTCATTCGACCTCTCTCGCTCTTTGCTTTGCTCAAGTGTTGTACGTTACAACGGACCGACGTGTGAGGCACAAAGAAGGACGCGCACGTCCCAGTCGGCGGCGGCGGGGACGGGGACGCCCGACAGGGGCTGCGCGAGCGGCCACGGGGAGGCGTCGGCCAGGGGCAGCCTCTTCGGGCACTTTTTTTTATTCCTCACCCGCTCCTCCGGCGCTGAGTGAGATGTCATCCGTGCAAAGTGACGATTTTTTTCCGACACGTCGACCCCGTGTGGAATCGGGTTGCTGTGTGAGCAACATAAAAAAATCCCTTATCAGCTGTCGGGGTTTCAAGCCGAGCCCGGAGTTATTTAGAAAATGCTTCTTTGCATGAAATTAATTACGCAGCTAATTGCCTCAGAAGTGGTGGGATTTTTCTCCCCCTGGCAGCTCAGGTTAACAAAAAAAAGTCCTCTCTTAATAGCATGAGCTACAAGCATTCCTATATGGCTGTGGAGGCCCGGGGTCGTTTAAGAGAACCTCCCTCTTCCTTGCTCAGACTTCTTTAATGGGATCTGTGCACGTAATTCATCGAGATATGCTTTCCACAATGTTTCCGCTAGTAGTGGAAAGAAAAAAAAATAACTGTGAAATCATTACTGGGAGAAACTTTACACTGGTGCTGAGCTGAAGCTTGAGACATCGTCTTACCCAGGGTCAGGTTGTCCGGCTCTCCGGGGTTCCTTCACTTACTGCATGATATGGGACCTTCAAGATTGGTGATGAAACAGCTGAAAATCAAGGCCAGGGTTCCTTCATTCATAGAGGATAGTCATTCACTTCATGCTAGTACGATATGCGGAGGCTCATTTCAGTTGCAGCAGAGGCATTGTGTGATGGAGCAAGCGCCAGAGAGGGTTTGTCAAAAGTGGCGTCACATCTAATTAGGCCTATTCTAGGGACTGGTTATTACAATTAATTTGAATTTTCTGTCATTTTGTGAAATCTTCATGTCCCTTTCAATGTTTCTCATCTAAAGTCACCTGCTGCAACAGCAAGATCGTCATCAATTTGAACGCAGTGTTCAACTGCTACGATGCCTCAATGGCCCTGCCTGACAATCCAGTCACGTGTGGATAGCCCTGGAGGATCATCAATATGGGGGCAAAGTACTTGGTGGGACTCAAGGGCGATCATGAGTTAATTCATAAATTATATTATTAACATCTGATGACGCTAGTTGATAACACTGAACTGTCCTATCCAGTGTCATAGCACAATAGGTGTCACTTTGTAATAAAAAAATTGTGACGTCACTTTCGTATGACGAACCCTGATCATATCATGGACGAAAAGTCTCATTTATTTCGTATGAGTGCCTGAAGTACGTGGGGCGCCTCTGCGCTCACTTGAGTTCCCTTGAGGTCATTTATCAGATAGAACGTTCCAAATTTGTGATATACAACACCTTTTCATGTTATCATCATCACCTTGATTACTGACCCTCATTTCAGAAAGTGTTGCCATGCGTTCAACCTTTAGCTTCGTGACTGAGAGTTATTTCGTAGAAAATCTGTACGCAAAGGGGGAAAAAGAAATGGTTGCAACATAACTGGGACAACCTGTACAAATGGTGCTAGATCGTCATGCCTTTAACGTATGCGTACGAGCATATTTCACCAAGTTCACTCACGTACATTTCACAAGAATGCGTTCACATTTCAAGTGAACGCATTTTCACTCGGTGGGTTTTCTTTGGGGGGGGGGATCGATTTATTTGTTCACAGGATTAAAACTTCATTCACAAGTTTTTAAAAATCTACTGAATTCTGTCAAAACAGCCAAAAGATGCCGTCTGTCCAGAGGGGTTCAATCAGTAGCAACTCTTGTTGGCAGATTCCTTGCGGGTGGGAAGGAATACAGCTCCATGGACCTTGTCACAAAGAAGAGAACAGTGTGTCTCGCCATCAGAGGGTGTGGGGGGGTCACCTTCCCATGAGGAGCCTGACGGGAAGTGGACGGAAGGCCGTGAAAGTGACCAAAAGGAATGTCTCTGGTCTTGTCAAAATGGCACCGCTGAAGCCGATCATGCCAGCCCACCCAAATTTGATGCTCATCTGTTGTGCATCACTCATATCCTCGAGAGAGAGAGAGAGAGAGAGAGAGAGAAGGAGAGACAATGTCATTCGTGTCAGGTGAGAGAAGGGTGGAGCTCCAAGTCGGTGGAGACCAGCTGGAATAGGCCCAAAAGGCATATTCAGTTCAGAAGTGCCGCTTTATTTAGGACCATCAAGGGTGCCAGACGATGAGTCCTCTTCCTACCTGAAAAATGACCACTGTCCAGGAAATTCTGGGTGCCACAAGAAGAAGGATCTTTCTCGAGGTGACGTGCCAGATGATATCCCATTCCGTGGACGAGGAGTTCCCAGTCAAGTTGATGGCGTGGGAGGCCATTTCAGACGGAGGAATGTCTGATCCCTTCTTTGGCCTAAGAAGAGTTTCTGTCACAGGTAAGACATATGCAGCAACAGCTGCGTCAAGCCCCTTCCCTTCCTGGATCAAATGATGGTGGAGACGATTACTTTTGGCCAGAAGCCACTATGCAAAGGCTGCACTCGAGCTCAGCAGAGAAGAAAATATCGCATTTATTCCTGAGACTGCCAATCCAACTAACTGCCCGCAAGTGCGCTCTACAGCCGCTTCTGGGAGGCTGGTAAAAGGGTACGACAGTGGATGGGCAGCCCTGTCTGAGAGAGAGCACTGAAGCAAGGAATTCGTATTGAGATAGAGGAGATCTCAGTTTAAAACTGCCAAACTCTTATTTATCCCACTGAGAAGAAGCTCAAAACGGGGCTAATTCTGCCAGTCCCTAGCCCAACCAGGGGACCCAACATTAACTGCCTGTGACATTGTAAGCTTTGAAGTGCATTGAGTGAGTCCAGGATTCCAACCCTGGACAAGTTGTTTAACATTCGAGTCCTCATCGGTTGTGCAGCTTGCGCAAGCTGCACATTGAAATGGAGATCCGGCACATGTGTACACCCCCTCTCCTTTCTTGCGGCAACAGCCCAACTGCATGGAGAGGGAGATTTTGCAAGCCTCGCAGCGCGAATTATTTGCACGTCTTTGTACCCAGATGAATGGAATTGGACAAGAGCGGCGCTGAATGCGCCATTCAAGAGGAAGTTCCCAACAACTCCAATTGATGTCCCCGCTGTTTCTTCTGACTTTCCTCCTCACCCCACCCCATCCCTATTGTGTCCATTGTAATGTTTTGTTTAGTGACATAAATGCTTACGTATATTATGTTGCTCGAGCAGTCATTGAGCCCAAATTAGCGCACCTTTCCCGGGGAAAACCCACAAACGTAAGTGAAAATGCCTGGTTGATTTACACTAATCTGGTCCCACCTGTAAACAGCTGGGTCGCACTGAGTAGAAGTGGACGAACGTCCACTGTAAGAGAGCAGATTTGGGAAATGGAGTTATAATGCGTTGAACTGAAATGCTGATGATGCAGAGAGCAAAATGTCACATTTGGTTACTTTCTAATTCTACAATTTGAGGGACTCCATTTCGGGTTTTCACCTAAACTTTCTGACCGTGACCAGGACTAAGCTGCTTAAAACTTGTGCCTTTGTCACCAATGTTAAGCCAGGCAACAACTGTTCCGCGTCTAATCTGCTGTGAGTGTGAGTTGAGAGAGAATTGACTCACCAGGAGAGAATATTGAGCAGTTGTGGACCACAATGGCACAGCTCAACCGACTCTCACCGCGTGATTCGAACCCAGTCACGGATATTCAACAATTACAGACAACTTTCTAGACTTGGAAGTGCGACTTCATTGTCGTCCCAGGGTCACTCGAATCCTCCTCAACAGCTTTATTAAGTCCTGTGAGGTCTCTTTGCTGTAGCGAAATTGTCCTCTTTTTTGCTGTGACTGTTCGACCCCCTCCCGCGCTCAATAGAGAAGTCCCTTACATGGTAAAAGACGAATCTCTTCGCTTTTAGGAGGGAGATGAAAAAGCAGATGAAAGAGCTGTAATAAAGTCTAGCGAGAGAAAGAGGAATCCCAGAGCTCTGGTAGTAACTCGCTATGCTTGATGGGAAACGCGCACTTTGATAAATATCTGCCATTCCAGGCTGGACACAACGCGCGCGCTCTTTTTTCCCTCCCTATTCCTTGCGTGTGATGCGTAGCGAAGTAGGGGAAGCAGAGCAACAAAAAATATCGCAGCTTTTTGTGGAGAGAGAGAGAGAGAGAGAAGAGGCAGGCAGGCATTTTTCAGACTTTTGCCTTTGTTACGGCGTCGACGAAGAAGAGGGATGAGGTCCTCTTCTCGTTGCTGCATGGGCCTATTGTGTTGTCCCGCGAGGTTAGGGCTGCCCTACCCGAGCCTTGTACTTGACTCTCCTGCAGAGAAAAATAACCTTTCTGCGTAATGCGTACACGGACGGGGATGTGTGAGGCGCGGCCGCCGCCGCCGCCGCCGCCGCCGCTGCCGCCGCCGCAGCTGCACATTCGGCCGCTGCACAAGGAGAGCAAGGAAATCACGCGGTGAATCCGACCTGCAACCAGAGAGACAACGCTGTCGAGGAGTGACCCTGGACCTCTTGTGCTCCTTGGCCAAGGACAAAGTTGTCTGCAATCATCAAATATGCACGACCCAGTCCGAATCCAATGAGGAGACTCAGCTCAGCCTCGCCATTCTTGTCCATAATTGTCAAATATTCTCTCCTGGTGAGTCAATTGTCTGTCAATTCACACTCCCAGCAGATTAGACGTGGAACAATTGTTGTCTGGCCAACAGTGGACAACGCGTGTACAAGCTTAGTGGTGGTCACCACTTGGCAGCAGGGAAAGATGTGCTTTTGGGGCGGCCAAAACTTTGGAGAAGTTGAAAACTGAGAAACGAAAAGCCTTTGAAATGCTAATGTTTAAAAAATTAAATAAAAACCTCTGACTCAATCATTAGTGTTGATGAGGCTATGCTCTCCTAGGTAGAAGTGGGTAAGAGTTGCAATCACATAACTCATAACTTAAATGGCAAAGACTAAACAAATAACAGTTACTCATTTTTAGAACTCTTCGGACCGGATCTGCTTTTTTTTGGACGAGGGCGGATGCATCATTCAATGTCCCGTTCACCGTCACGAAAATTAGGAACTGATGAAAAAATTATCCCATTTTGCAAATTCCAGTGCAAAACGCCGAATTGCCAGCATTGAAACATGGGTGGTCCAAAAGCTGTGACTCACAATGACGACATTTTTTGCGGCTGACGCAAAATATCGTTAATCTGAGAATCGACTGTACAGTGAAACCTCTCTTCTTGGGTAAGCTGGTGAGCCCCATTTTTCTCCTGCGTAAAATAGGCCCGTCTCTATAAGAATCGTCCCTATAAGAATCAAATCCTTTGGTCCCAAGCTCATCCTTATAGAGAGGTTCCACTGTATGTACGGACTTGGGCACTTTGAGTTACAGCAGAAACGTACCCATCATGCTGCTCTCCTGGCTAGGTGGGTCCAGCTCTCACCTAAGCCTACTTACCTCTGCTGGGACTCGAACCCTAAGCTCCCCCTTGTCGGGAAGCATCGCGATCAACCAAATGTTGTTCTGCTCCTTGGCAACATTGTTGTAGACGTGATAGGTGGTACAGCTGTTTTCCAGGGGGAGGAGGGGGGAGGAAGTTGCCGCATAACCAATATCCAATCTGGATTTTTAGCATCGTCGTATTACGTGGTAGGAGAGAGATACGATAAATCGCTGCTGTTTGTGAGATGAGGTAAGGGAGGGGGAGACAAAAATGGAGGGGTAAAGGAAGAACGACAATAAAACAATAACTCCAATTTTGGCGTCCTCATATTGACTCCCATTTCGCCAACGATTCTGCAGATGGGGCAAGGAGGACAGGGGGACGGAGGACGGAGGACGGAGGACGGAGGACAGAGGACGGAGGAGCCTCCACTTGTCTGTACAGCGCTGGCAGTGAGTGAGGAAAGCACGAATAATGAGAGTAACAAATGCCGACAGCCATTTTCTCCTTCTCTCGTCTCGAGCTATTACTTTTGGAGGGGAAATTGTTCGGTCTCTCTTCTCTCTCTGTCTCCACTTCGATGCTTGAGGACATTTCTCCGTTCTTGGAATCGATCGAGGATCGGGACCTCTGTAGACGTCCCCGTCCGTAATTCATAGTGAAATACAGCAGCCACAGCAGCAGCAAGAACAACAACAGCAACATTGCGGATGCTGTTGGATGATCATTCTTTCAGGGGGATTTTCTATTTGTGAAGCTCTGGGGATGTCTTCTCATCGCGTCTCGCGCGAGGAGGACGAATGGATAAAGTCCTGGAATGAATCTGAGACATAAATTTTGAAGGGGACATTGTGAGGATCTGAAAGAAAGCGAGAGAAAAGGGTTGTGAACGCAGTAGGTACGCCAATACAGGGTGCGTAAGAATTATCGTCAGTCACGTGAGAAGTGGGTGACGAACGAGTGTCCTGGTCGGAGAGTCCGACCAGATCAGTACACAGGGTCACACGCAGTCCGAAGGTTTGTGAAGACAATGACGGGGACGATGAGCTGTGGAGGCGTCGACTAGGACGGGGTCGAGTACTGGTGTTCGGTGGGTCTGGCCGATGTCCCGTTTACCGCACCGTGACGGTTGCTTTTGTCGGGGGTGTCAGACATGACAATTCACGTTCACTTCACGAAACTCTTGATATTCCTTTTGGCGAGGACTGAAATGACTGAATTAACCTGAGGCACCCTGCACTCGTTTGCCCTGATATCCCTTTGGGCCGGGACAGACGCGAGGCACTCTCACGTACGCTAATTCTGACTCACCCGGTGCAGTCCAAAATCAACCTGAAGCCTGGGACGATGATACAGGGTGTCCTGCGTATTGCCTCACTTCCCAGCATCGCACTGAAGCAGATTTTATTTGTTCTCCGACCTTTCTCACAGCATCACTCTTAAAGTGCTTATGTTTCTACGTTCATGAAATAAAATTTACAGTTATGAGCTTCAAAAGATGTCAGAAAGAAAAGAAATGAGAAGGAGTTGTGGCTCAACGCCGATAAGTGAGAATTCGTTGGACACCCGGTAAGTACCAGAGCGCCCTGTGACACCAATTTGTGGGTTGTTTCATTACGTAACGTTGCATCTGGTACCTGTGCAACTGCCAGCATGACCAGCATATGTCACGTGTACATAAGTGCGGCATCGAGGACAGGTTGAATGTGACTGAAGACATGGGTTGCACAGTATGAGCCCAAATAACTGAGCATATTTCTGTTTCTGTTGCTGTTGTTCAAAGGTGTCGTCCTCCCCTGAGTGCGAACCTACTCGTTTCACTCAGGCAAACAAAAGCTCAACGACCTGAAAACTTCCACCATAAAGGAAGAAAGA
>JAAUXU010183004.1_pt1 | contig 42545 bp, 41 predicted proteins | sample 7278151 | NCBI WGS metagenome assembly JAAUXU01 (sample SAMN14350113, study PRJNA611818) | marine sediment metagenome | isolation source: surface marine sediment (1.8m) | place: French Polynesia: Moorea | collected 2018-08
CCTTCAGGTCCCTGATGATGTCCTTTTCACTCTTCCCTGCTTTCAGCAGTTCAATAACTGCAATGTGCTTGGACTTTATGTCCATCTTGGCATCCATGTTGATGTTATTTTTTAAAGGACGTGGGCAAAACAATCTTAGAGGTCAGAGTGGGAAATTCAAATGGAAGAGAGTTGTCAAGAAAAAGAGTACAAGCTCAAAAAGTCATTTAAACATTTGTAACAGGAATTAAGGCGAACCCTGTATCAGTGACCATTTTGGTTGCATCACCTGAGATCCGGGCTGAGACTTTTTGGCGGGCAGAGGATGTCGGGGTTCCTCTGGTTGGGCTGGAAGGAGCATTTGGCGAAGGCGTCGCGCTCGTGGTCAAGGCGAATCTGTAGAGAGATCGTAGTGAAAGTCGAACTCTCGTTCGGGCTGAGTTGAGGCAGGCATCAAAAGCAGATGTTACAACTGTCAAGGTACTTCCAAAGAATGCCAAAAGGCGAGTTGTGCAAGGTCAGGCGAATGGGTGACATTTCCAACTTCCTTGTCCTCCTCACCTTGAGCTGCTCGAGCGCGATCCTCTCGCCTCCCACGTACACCTTGTTCTCCGAGTGCTCGGGAACCACACCAAAGTCCTCCGGAGTAGGGAATTCTAGGCGAAAGTTGGGGAAAAAAAGCCGATTATGAATGAACCGCCAGATGTTACTGATATCAAGCCTTTTTCATAGCTGCTCTGTGAATCATGCATAGAAAGAGACCACGAGAATAGATCTTATAAGCAACTGTGAGAAGAGAGAGGTCAGATGAAATCTACATATGTACTTTCACAGAATACAAGTACTAGACAATAAGCTCAAGAGTGTTTGATGAGCTTCTCAAAAAGTATGAGCTGGCCAGACTAAGGAACAACTGCTTTCCGAACGCTCTATGTTTGGTCATTTTAGACACACCGTAGGTATCATTGTACCTACAGTGTGAGTCATCAATCATGTCTAATGGTGACAACATTATACGGAAGGTTGGAGGGGACAGGGAGGTCAACAGAAATAACGTGTGAGGGGACATGGAGTTGATCGTTGTCACTAATAATATTTATTACTAATAATATTTATTATTACTTTCCCCCATGAAGAGTCCGATGTCTTGGCCGATCTCGTCATCTATTTCAGCGAAATTAATCCCTTCGAAGTCGGGTTCGTCGTCTATCGGCCTCTGGGGCAGGCCCATGGAATCGATGACATGTCGAAACATGCTGAAGGTGAGGGGTGGAGATCCACCATTGGCAGCAATCACATCGTGCGGGTTCCACAAGGTGTGGCCGACCTGCTCCGAACACTTGACCCCGTTCTGGAGGCACCAGAGCTTCACGGCCTCGTCACGGGTCTTCCAGCAGGGCTCGCAGTCCTAGAGATTTCAAAGATGTACCAGGGCAAGAGGACCCATTTCCATTTCTAATGTTTCTTTTTTAACTTTTAGGTCTCAATCAAGAGGTGACATTCATCATTCATAAGACATGCACAATATAAGCTTTTTCACTAGTGATCCGGGCCGATGCTCATTACAATTACCATATTAGCATTAAAGTACTAAACATAAGTGGCTGCTAAGACGAAAATTACGGGCAAAGTGCACAAAAACACCTCGTTAAGCAGTGCCAATACCCACATATTTTTATGAGAATTTTCATCGGGCACCATTTGGTGCTGTGTGGTACCACTGTCTGGTCCCCTTAGACCGGTTGGCAGGATGGAGAGTTATAGTAACATCCAAGCAAAATCAGCTGCCTCCGGCACTTTTGATTGAGGTTTGCCACCAGTAGTTCAGGGTTGAAAGGACTTGTATGAGCTCCACAGCTGTTGGCTTTGCAAAGGTTGGCAATCCGGCATGGACAGTGCTACCTTTGCCATTGGCTATCTTACCATGGAGTCATCAGTGAAGCTAGCCTTTAGGTACAGTTGTACCATGTCTAAAGCCTCCCTTCTTTTATGAAGTACATGCTGCAGTACAGGGTGTTACCCAACAATGCCACAAAGCAGCAACTTTCTCTCACCTGCTCGAAGGAAAGGGATGAAATTCCTCCTTTGTATCTGTTCAGGTTGTTAAAGATGTCTATGGATGAACCCCTAAAAGAAGACATTCCTCGAAAGTCAAATACATCACTTTGTAGCATTAGCGTGTCCTACCTGGCCACGAAGAGTCTCCCTCCAACCTTCCTGAACTGCTGGTCCAAGTCCTCCAGACACTCGAGCAGAAACTGGAACCTGAGCAAGCACAGTCGTAGCTAATCGACAATTTCGAGTGAATTGTTCTCCAACGCACCTGTTGTAGCCGCACAGTTTGGTCCCTGCGGAGTGGCCGTCGAAGATGAAGATTGGCAAGAGTCGAACGTCACCTTCAGAATGGCTGGAAAGGAGTCGTAGGCGACGTCAAGAAGTCAATCATTTCTCAGTCTCCGTTGACTGTGTACCTCTTGATCATGTTCAGGGCCTCGGCCAGGGCCGGGTTGTCGTGTAGACGCAAGCCGTGACGGAACCAGAGCACGCTGTACATGGTGGGGAAGCCGATGAAGGACTGACACCGTCAGTCGAAGCGACAGCTACTCATTGCGAACGTCACATCAGGTGCGCGAGCACCAGCTTTCTCAAGGGTACGACGCGCATCCAAGTCATACGCGTTCACCGAGCTCAAGACTTGATACCAATTTCGAACGTAACACACTTCGCTCTCATTCGATTTGCCGAGGAAATTGCGCAACAGTTGAATTAAAAAATGGGAAGCTAAGTACGCGAGTGTCTGCTGGTGCCCAGGCAAAGGATTAGTATTTTTCTCTCTCTCCCTCCGTGTGTTGCCCGTCTCTCTTCCCTCTTTCAGCAGTAACACGTTTGTTACGCTCACGTGTCCTCCTTATCTTCGTACTACGACACAGAGGAATCTTAGCAGAAACTACGTCCCTTTCTTGGGTTCTGCGTGAGGTCGGACTCACTAGCTCCTGGTGAGGACGAGGGCGACAGACTCGAAGGCCTCAGGCTCGTCGAGGTCCGTGCCAGAGAACACTTTGACTCAAGAGGCCTCTGCTCCGTACTAGAACTAGACCGTACTAACGGTCAGAAAGAAGAGATTCGTATCATGCCAGCTTGCTGGTTTTTTTTCTCTAGAAGAAGGCCCAGCTCGCCTAGGCACGCTTCAGCTTTGAACAAGCTGGCTCACGAGGTGGGCCGGAGTGCGCTCGAAGTTCGGTTGTGACGTATACAAATCTTGGAGTTACGTGCGCCGCCCGACTGTCTGGTGCTGTCGTTCCCGATGGAGACTGACGCGCACACAAACAAACAAACTGACAGATAAACGGAAGGACGCGGAGATGCGAGCATTTTTGACCTTGGCGAGGTTCGTGATTACGAGTTACCGCATGTGGCGATTCCAAGCGATGCCGGCCTTCGTCTGGAGGCCAAGATCCGGACGGAGACTGACATCGAGAACTACAACAGCGACGGCAGGAGGTCTCACGGCCTTGTCTGTAACTCACCAATCTGACCACACACACACGTACGTACGCTCCAGGTCTTCCTTGGACGTGGCCGCCACCAGTGTGATCCAAATCATGATCCTGGATGAGAGCAGTCGGAGCAATGAGAGGCGTAGCTCGGCGATCCAGGAGGATCATCACGTGGACTCCGCGGTCTATGATTCGTCTTGCGTAGAAAAGAACTGTCCAACTACGTGGCAGAATGGATATTATTGTATTTCGAGCAAGTGTGGAGGATTCATGAATGAATCGAGTTCCGCTCGTTCCTCCTGAACTTGGCCCTCCTGTTCTGGAACCACACCTGTAGCAGAGAGAATTAGGACACACAGTACTGACTTGTCAAGAAGTTGAGCCGGACTCCCCTGGACCTTGGCCTCGGTGAGTCCTGTCTGCTGGGCGACTTCTTCCCTCAGGTAGACGTCTGGATAGTGCGTCTTCTCAAAGATCTGCTCCAGGATGTACACTTGTTGAAAGGAGAACGTCGTCCTGTTTCTTCGACAGCATTTCCCAGTCCTGCCATCGCCATCTTCTGGAATGGTCGTCCCAAGCTGGCTATTCAGAGTCACTCTATGTACTTGATAACGTCAATTCTTACTTGATTTGGCCATAAATGAGGCGTCTTTCATGCTCAGTTCCCTCTTCCCCTATCTATGTACTGCCTCAAGAAGTAGCACATCTTTTTCAAGATTAGGTCCCCGCCCCTAGGCTGTTCTGAGCCAATGACCTATGTTGGCGAAAAAAAGGCCACATGTGATTCTGAGGGAAGGAAAGCTTTCTTCCCGAGATGCATACGTCGACCAAGCACAAAGCAGCACCTAGAGATGGCGCAGCAGGTTAGCTGAGTGGATGAGACTGCAGCTGTTGCCGTAGCAGACGTCGTGGACCTCGGCGTGAACAAAGAACGAGAGCTGCTTCGCCAGGGGCCTACTTCGCATGGTGAACTACGAGACGAATGGGGGATGATGCAAAAGCTGGAGAAGCTGAAGCTGCAGAGATGTCCAAACACATCTGCGTTGCCAGAAGGACGTTTCATCCATTCATTGCGTGTCAACCACTCGTAGACACTACATTGTCAATGTCTGCAAGTCCTCAGGCCTCGGTCGAAGGCCTACCCTGCTGCAGATGGTGACTGTTATCCCAAAACAACAACTGATAACCCTAGGCAACAAAAAGTCAGCAATATATGTTGAACCACGTGGCCCAGAATAGCCAGGAGAGTCTGATGAGAGATGAGGTTTTCTTCGCTGCTTGGGGCAGACATGGCACATCCACGCAAACGAGCACAATGTAGACAGGTCTTTGTCAGATTATGGTGTGAATAGTGTGATTGGGCAATCTGACTTTGATGACTACTATCAATTGTCGTTTAGATGTACCACAAGTGTGTATGCACTGCTGTGCAGAAGTGAACTGCTTATTAGTATGAAATGGAGTGTATGTAATAATTTTTATTTGATCATCATCAGTGCTACCCTCAGTTAACAATGGAAATGAACTATTTCGGTTCGTTTTGGAGGAAAGCCATCATCTTTCTCTGCTACGTGGATCATGACTGATTGCAGCTGAATATCACAGGATTCTGAGAGGTCATGGATGATTTTGTCAAGCAGCTGCAAACAGTCATTGAAGTCAGTGACCATCTAATTGAGGCTTACACAGTGATTGAGATTAAGATTACCGATGTCTGATCTGGTCAGTGCAATTAGTTTCCAGAAAGAATGAAATGAGTTGACTTACCAAATACCCTCAACACCCACGTTTCACTTCTTGTCATTTAACAGAGAAAGTTGGTCCTCCAAGAAGTGTCCAAAATAGAGCCTTCCTCCAACTGCTAATTTTTTACCCTTTTTTTTTTAATTTGCGAATCTGTTCAACTTTGGGCAGAACCGAGTGATCTGTAGCTTTAACTTGAAGTTCTCTGGTCCCCTCAACGGTTCTCAAGTTGTTCGCAGGGTCCTGGCTTTGTCGAACACGCTGTGTAACGACAACAGTGAGGTCCGCGCCCGCTAGAGGGCGCTGTTGCCGGCTGGAAGGGAAGGAGGCGCTCCGTGTTGCTATCATTCTGTTGTAGAGATAAATCTATGTATTCTGTGGGGGAAGCACTTCAAAGCAAGAAGAGAGCAGGGCGTCACTAAACCTCGTGCTCTGCTCCTTTGACACGGTGGTGGACTCGGTCTTTCACGCGTACACCAAGTAGTGGGTGCTTGATCACGCTGGGTCTGCGCTACATGAGAAATCTGACAATGAGCATCAGCGCAGCTGGGACTTCGTGGTGAAGGACTAGGGCGGACGGAGGACCCCCGTTGTCTTCGTTGCACATCGGAGAATCACAGCATGATGTGCAGTAGGTGAACTTTGTCCTGGTGCCCATGGTCACGCAAAAGTTGCTGCACTTCTCCGAGCACGTCCTCTCGGTGGACCAGACAGTGTGGCCGTCGGTGGTGTCGCCGTCACTTATCAAGTACTGTATTCTTGCCACCTGGAAGGATGTGCTCATACAGTGGAGTACGAGATAGAAGCACCATGAGATGCCAACATGCATCTGTCCCAAACCAAATGGCCAATGTGAAGCTCCTTGGTCAGGACCTGACCCGAGCTCGACTTGACTTTTGTTTTAAGGTCCTGAAGACAATTAATAAGATAATAAAAGGTGACTTCCAACTGAGATCAGCGATTCTGAAGGTGATTTTGCTAGTGACTGATCTAAGCATCGGACACAATTGAGCATTAAAAATTGATGCTGTAGTCCACTGAGGGGGCTTTAATCGCTCATTATCCCCTATTTACTGTATATAAAGTGCCAGGATGCTCACCTTACAATACGGTTGATCCTGCTGACATTCCATGATGGGCATTGATGTAAAGTTGAAGCAGTCCAGCGTCGAGTTGGACAAGCACTTGTAGCAGGCCAAAGGTCTGCTGGTGGTGCTCTCTTTAGATCGAGCCCTCGGAGATTCTACAAGCAGACAAGGACTTTATTTTATGGGCTGAGCAAGCTAGGTATGCAGGACTCACCTAACAAAAAGAATAACAATATTGCTGCAAGCACATTGGCTTTCATTGTTAGACGAGCTCCATTCCTGTTACTGGACTGTGCAGCAGTCAGTGCTGTCTCCACCTAAGCAATAGTTTGGAAGCCTCCCTGCCTGATTCTATTGGCACATGTGTTGTCTTCGTCGCATATTCTGGTGCTGCGACATCACTTCAGCTACTAACATTGTGAGAAAGCACATCAGGGATCCCAGAGTGAAAAGAGAAAGCTCGCAAGCTTCCACCAGGTTACTGGAAGAGGAATAAGACCAAGGGAACCCAAGGGAAGAAGTGAAAGCTGTGACATGGGTATCATCAGCAACACTGGTAATTCACTCCCTGTGGTGGTACCGTTTGTGGCTGCATCAATAGTAAGACAACATGAAAGACGTGTCCTGGATCAACGTGTCGACGTACACGTCGTGGAAGCACGTGACTGGCACTGTGCAGGGGTGGTATCAGCACTACCTCTCCCTCGGGGACGAGCGTGTCAAGGACTGGCCCATGATGCACTCGCCGTTACCCACGGTTGCCATCGCAGTTCTCTACGTCGCATTTTGTGTCCTGGCCCCCAAGAAGGTGACTCGCGGCATGGGCAGCAAGTACTGCAAGCTGCTCCTGGTGCCCTACAATTTGCTCAACATCGTGATGAACATGTACATCGGGCGGGAGCTGTTCATGGTCGGCCGAGACTACAACTTGATCTGTGAGCCGGTGAACTACAGCTCAGAAGAGGCACCGCTCAGGGCCGCGTCGGCGCTGTGGTGGTACTACGTGATCAAGGGCGTGGAGCTCTTAGACACGGCTTTCTTCGTAGTACGTGGAAAGTTTGAGCACATTACGTTCCTGCACGTCTATCACCACTCCACCATGTTCTGTCTCTGGTGGATCGGCGTCAAGTACGTGGCTGGAGGATCCGCCGTATTCGGCGCCATGATCAACTGCGGCGTTCACGTGGTCATGTACACCTACTACACCTTGGCGGCCCTGGGCCCGGGCTACAAGCGATATCTGTGGTGGAAGCGCTACCTCACTGCCATGCAGATGGTGCAGTTCGTGGCAGCCATCGTCATGGGCGTCAACGCCATCATAGTAGGCTGCGACTTCCCCATGTGGATGCAGTACTCCATGATCGCCTACATGGTGTCCTTCCTAGTCCTCTTCACAAACTTCTGCAGGAAGACTTACACGTCCTCATCTTTCGTCCCCGGCAAGTCGGCGTCTCAGTTGACGAACTCGGCCTTCGTGTCCTCCAGTCTGACCTCAATCCCCGTCAAGAACGACTCCTTCTGCGTGAGGAGATTTCCTCGACGACAGCACTAGGAGAGAAGAGTGCAAAATCATATCGTTTTGTCAAGTGACAACTCTTGCCAGTAACAACGCCTTTTGGACTCTCCGGTTGTTTGTTGTGATGTTAAGAACTAAACGTTTTGAGCCACAACCTGATACTGATGTTATATCGCTACCGCAGGGTGATTTTTGTTACATTTTTAGATTTAAAAGTGCTGCAGCTCCTGCTGTAGAGCATGTATAGACCTCATTTCGGCGCCATTTCAAAGCGTCTGAGTTGCCAGCTCATCAAAACACTTATTTATGAATACAAAGAGCGATCTGACCTGTGAGCAATACAGAACCCGTGCTCTTTGCAGGACACTGAGCAGCAGCCGCTCGATTGTCCATTCTGGGCCTCAGCCAGACTCTCATTTGCTCCTAGGCCTACAACAATTTTCATAGGTCAGGCATATTCTTGAGGAGGCATTAAGTGATCTTCCACATGAACGTGCGCTGAAAATGTTGTAAAAAAGGCTCGCAGCTGCGCTTTGTCTGGCTCAAGATGATGGAATCGCTTTTGTTGGCCGCATTCGTTGTGTTATAATCCCGCAATTCAAAGCTTTCGTGAGGTCTGTACGTGCTCCGCATCAGGAGTTGCAGCATTGTTGCATCAAACAACTAGGAAAAATCACCCTGTACAAAGTTGGTTGTGCTCTGGCTTTTATTCACAGCAATAAAACATCATCTCACTTTGCCCCAGCAGCATGACTCTTGTCGGTCTCTACTTCGCCTCCGCGCAGGACGTGACTGGCCTCATCTGGTGAATCACACCCGAGGCACGTGGGGCCTTGAGAGGTCAGGACATAACTGAGGTCACATCGAGGTCTGTAATGTCCATTTAAAGAAGCATCACGCCATTTTCTTGCCTCCGTGCCAAAGTCCGGGCAAAGTTGGGGTCCTGGAGCCTCGACTGAGCCATGGTTTACTGTCTCACTTTCACTGTCAGCAGCGATGAAACCTTTTGGGTAATTCTCTCGTCCAATAACCAACTCGTGATTTCACAAAAAAGCCTTCACCTCGGTAAGACTTTATGCGTGAGGCCGATCCAGGCCTATGTGATATTTCGAAGGCTCTTTTTCTCGGTTTATGGTCTTAGTTTTTTGCGAAACTGCACTCTAAAGTGCCACTTTACTGGGTCCTAAATCTACTTTTTACGCGCCGCATCTCGCACTTTATCGTCACTTTATTTTTACTGCATAGAACAAAGGTAATTTTTGAGATTATTTCACCCAAAATCTACGAGGAATTTGTCGTTTTCGAAAAGTTACGAGTGGCGTTGTTGCAAATGGAGACATGGACGCTTTTTGACCTTGTGTCCAACACCTCTGAGACGCAGCCACAAACAAAGCTGCTTTCAAAAGTTGTGTCTCCATCAGGGGCCCAGAGTTGCCTCGTTCAATGGTTATCCAGACCTCGGAGTCTATGAAGCTCCAACTTATGGATATGCAATGTTTTGTATATCTTGGGATAGACCAAAAAGGAAAATTTCGGAATTTTGCTGAGTGGATCTTAGGTTTGTTGCCCTATCCCACATGGTGAAGATGTGGTCAAATGGTTTTCAAAAAGCACAATTTTTGAACGTAAGTTTAGTACACACCAGGGTGTTCACTTTTGGAATGCTGGAGGGCAAAGCTACACACACTTTCTTTTCAGCTTATCTGACTTTAGTTTAGCATCTGGAACCCGGGAGGTGTAAATAGTATTACTGATTCATGTATTGTGTCCATAACACTTTGAAGGCAGAGAGGAGACCCCCAAACTGATCATTTCTTCATTTTATTTGACTAGAATGGATTCAAATGGAGTCTGGCAACAAATATAGCACAGAGAAAGAGAATTAAAAAAATGATCTGGTCCAATTTAGTAGATATATTGGCAGGTGCACCCGCCAAAAAGGTTAGTGCTGGGCCAGTGTGATGAGTGCTCGGCCAGGCAGCCCAAGCAAAAATTGGCTGAAAGGACCGAAACGATTAAACACTTGTAACTGAGAAAGTTAACAATTACATCTCAATTCTTTTCTTCAAAGACACTCTGTGGGTCATAGTTAGACAATCATCCCAGCAAGTGAGAACTTACACGGGCCAGTCATTGTGATGTCAACCGGTGACTACAGAACATAACTTTCCTTTATGCATGTAGAATGTATATAATTATTGCCGATTGTCTCACTTGCAAAGTAAAAGATCGAAATTGGAGTGACAACTTGTAGTCAAATTCAAGGGAGCAACAAGAAAAGTTGAAAATTGGCAGAACTCTTAGTCTCAGAGGTCCAGCTGGGGCCAGACTTTGCACTTTAGTGGATCCTGAGGCCCATTTTTGGAGGGCAATTGCAACATATCGTTACCGTCAGATGACACCCTGAGGATCACCAACGTCCCTGCTGTTTCACCTAAAATGTAGTAATTTTGAGGAAGTAAATTTCAGTATCATATGGAACAGCTGATGTCACTAAACAACGGCGGGCGGCACAAAAGTCATGATGCGGGCGCGTAAAGGTCTTGATCGGCCCTAGGGCCCAATAGAATCTTATTGCGACCTGCGCCAAAAAAAGAGAGAAACAAACAAATAGTAGGAACAATTGAGTTCTAGTTCAACTGAATGCCAAAGTTTACTACAACACACGACGATGAACTTGAAATTTTGAAGACCGTGAGGTGGCCGTGCTCAATGGGCACAAGAACTTCATGTCTACTACTGTCATGGATCGCACCAAGATGGCTCTATCAATCCAGTATGGACACCAGAGCCTGGCAGGCTCCACCTTGAACCTGGAAGAGATGGCCAAGAGCTCATCTCAGCAGAGATTGCCGATCTCTGACCCCTCTAGGGTCCCTTGCAAGCTCAGCAGAAGCTCTCATGAGCTGAGAGTCACTCGTCCTCGAACCAGTGCAGGAGCTGAGGACCAAGAGAACACTGCTCCAAGTTCACTCATCATGACCCAGTCACTGACAGTCTCCAACATCACTCATCATGCTCACCCCCCTGCTGCTCCTCAAATCATTCCGCCAGAGGTACTTCAGCTGATCCGCAAACCACAGGTTCTAGAGGCGCAAAGGCCTCCAAATCCGAGTGTTGAGATGGTCTCGGATCTGCTCAAGATTTATGCCAAGTAATAACTTCAAGTGAAAAAGCAAAAATTCTTTCGTCTTTCAAAGTCCAAAATAAATGAAAATGAGCAGCACAAGACCTTGACGTGCTCGCATCATGACTTTTTCGCCGCCACTATTATTTAGTGACATCAGCTGTACCATATAATAATGTTATTACTGCACCCGCCCTCGAGAACGGGTTTTCACGTGGCCCCGAGGGTCAATAAAAAGTCCTCGGGGCGTAAAGGCCCTTATCTCTCGGGCGGGAGTGTATTGATGTACCAGTGTCCTATGTAGATCAGTCAAAGACCTTCACATCTTTCGGCCAACTGAAAGATCCCTAGTGAAAGATGATGCTGGACATTCTCTTGTCGACTCAACGTCAGGGAGCTGCCCAAGGATGCCATCACTGGAACATTGTTGATGTCAGTCTCAAGCAAGTATGGCATGGTTGGCATTGAGTCACAAATACGACGTGCGCTACTTAGAGAATGGTGACATCAAGCCTGGGTGACTGACGAAATCAGCAACCCACTTCACCGGTCCATGACAGGTCTGTCAGACCACGGCCCTGGTCCTCGTCCTCAAGGTGTGTCAAGAGTCACTCCTAGACGGCCACGGACGTGACGTCAATGGACTCTTACAAGAAGTCCACGTTCGAGACGCAGCAAAGATTGACTGATCTCGCAACACCATAAAGACTTTGGTCGAATAAAGAACCGAAAATCACTCTGCAATTGGTGTAATAAGCGAAGGATCAGTGACAAAGGTAGGAAACCTTGTATTGAAAGCAAATTCTAATACTCTCTTCATGATTGAGTAAAATACGAGTCTTGCATCAAGTAGAGTTTATCAATGGGCGTGGTGGTGTCGTTTTCCATGTAAGTCTTAAAAGCTGCGTCACCCTCATTCCGGTCGTCGGGTTCCTCCTCGTCAGAGGCCACAGAATCCTCTGAAAAGGAACGTTGGCAGTAGCCAAGAATAGGGAAGTAGGTCCGAAATCGCGTGGCTTACCCTCGTTCCTCTTCATGCTGGAGTCGACCTTTCCTCTCCTGTGCATCTTCTTCATCTTGGCCCTCTGGTTCTGGAACCACACTTGCACGACTCTCACGCTCAAGCCGGTCTCCTTGGCCAACGCCTCACGAACCTGCCACACGGACAACACTTTTCAAGTCTAGTCACAGTTAGAGTGAAGGAAGGGGAAAGTCTTGCCTTTCTGCATGGCTTGGGGCTGATCTCGAACGACGCCTTGAACTGCCTCCGCTGCATGGCGGTGAGGATCGTCCTGGGACGCTTGGGTCCTCTCCGCCCGTCGCGCGAGCGTTGCATTTCCATGAACATTTCGTCGGAGGAGGTTCCTATCAAGACAAAGATGGACCCGACTGAGTGACTTTGCCCAGCTGTCCTCTCAGACTATGGGTGAACGATCTCTTCGGATGAGTTGTGAGGTCAGGACTTTGATACTTGGACGGTGTCAGATTTGAGTAAGGCCATGACTTGGATGCTTCATCTGACTGAGAAAGTGACATCAGTCAAGTTCAGACAGATGGAGAAAGACAGCGCTGGCCAATGTATTGACCTTATGAAGTACGGTACATTTGTGTCGTCAGTAAAGTTGACAATTATGCAATTGACCTCGTCTTCGCCTTATATGCACACATCAGATTCAATTCTAAGTTTTGTCCTTTATCCCACGGTATGAAAGCATATAACGCTGACCTTAGCCATGCATCGAGCAGGGTTGCCACCAGGTCCGTCTCATAATATCAGCAATTTTCATGTTCCTGCTCTGACAAAGCTCCGAAAAGAGATACCCATGTACAAAGTCAAGAAGCTTTCAGTCAAGTAGCAACGTTTGACAATTCCCCACCAGGGAAAGAAAATTGATGCATTGCCAGAGGGTGGAGATCGACGTCACGACCGACACGACGGCGACGGCGGACATCTTAGTGATGGCAGGCGCTGAGTCAAGGGTAGTGGATGCCATCTTCGAAGAATTGCACAAACTTACAGTCTTTATTGGGCTATCTTTTCGCAACTTTTTGACAGCCATCTTGGGGTGCGCGTACCCGGGGCAACAAAAGGAGTGGCACAACTGTATTTTGTGCATGGGTACGTGAACTGAGGTTGCGATGGTAGGAGGGAAGTGGACTTGTGCCACTACGCAAGTCCTCGTTTGACTTATCTCACCTCCAAGCGCTTTTTTTTCCACAAAAAGACATTTTTGACGAGATCTGATGTTTAATTTTCCGAAAAAATTGAAACGGAACGGTAAAGGTGAGCAATATGAAGTACAGTGAGGTCACCAAAACCTTGACCGTCACAGTTAAGCAGAGAGTATGGGACAACTTTGACATGATCGAGATCAACTTAAGGCAAAACTCTGGAGTTTACACCAATTGACCGACGTTAATCTTGACGAAGTCGTCCATATCCACAAGCACAGCAGTTTTTTAACGCTGAATTTCTCCCACCCTGTGTTCTACCGTCTTAAATAGCCACAAGACCCCGAGTGCTTACCTGACTTCACCTGCAAATGCATGCAAAATCTGGCACTCACCTATCGACCTCTCTTCCAGAAAATGTGTCTTGCAAATGATGCTCTCGCCCTGACAGATGTACTCATCGCCCTGATGCAAATTTTGCCCGCAAATCGAGCACAGAAGACAGTTGTAGTGGAAGTATTTGAAATTCTCGCGGAAAACCATGTCTTCTGGGTATAGGACAGTGTTGCACTTCTCGCACACTCTCCTGCAGTGCCTGAGAAGCCAAATTTAGAGGAAATTAGGGAGTTTTATCACAACAACGAGTGAAAAGAAGAATTAAAACGGAAAATGTGTTGTCATCATCATGGTAAATAACCAAAAAAGTTTGCTAATGCCAGAGCTATCGCAAAGATTTTTTTTTTTTTTGGGGGGGGGGGAAGACAATTTCACACTAATGTCCTCCATCTCCAGCCATCAGGCGCGTCCCTGAGACCAGTGCAGATCCTCCCAGTGAAGTGAGGACAGAGTTTGACCCACTCGAGGACAAAGGAGGTCTTCAGGAGGCCCAAAATACTGCTGTCCCCGGTACAAAATGTACCGGACTCTGCAGTCAAAGCTATTCATGCCTGGAGATGACGGAGACCTAACGGACTCTCGCTCTGGTCCTGATACAGCGTCTTCCTCCACGGCACTGCTGCCACTGACGTCTACAAAGGGCACATCAATGAACTCGGCGTGGTCACCTGAGTCACGACACGATGCCAAAATGGAGCCAAAACGAGAAATTCAAATGAAAAAATGAAACCGCTCCCATATTTGACGTCCTCGGGATCTCCCTGGACTTTTACCTGTCGTAATCAGCCTTGCAAAAATATTTTCCTCTCCTCGTGAAGCACGAATTCTCGAGCGGAGTTCTGCAAATCGAGCACTGCAGGCAGCTCTCGTGGAAGGCGAGATCCTTGATCTTGAGGTAATACTTGTCGAATATGATGTTTGAGCAGTTCTCGCAGATCTCGGTGCCCATTTTTCCGTCTCTCTCTCTGTCTCTCGTTCACTTCACTTTGTCGTCGCCCTCCCCAAAAGGATACTGAGCTTGTACAGATGAAAGCCCCAAAAACTCCCTGGCCAATGGCGGGAGGGCGAAGGCGTGGCCATGGCTGGAGTCCGCCTATCACGAGCGCGCTACGGGATCGATGAGAGGGATGTTAAACCCGCGTTTCTCTCGCGAGGCTTTTTTTCCGGCGCTTAAAAGCCTACTTTGCACTACAAGCGCGGCGCTTGAACCTGCGTCTTCGTCAAGATGGGTGGAGGCAGAAGCGCGTTCAGGCTTCGATCCTTGCGCAAGTTTTAGCATCGATGCTGAGCATGAGCAGCTGGGTCAGGCTGAACTCAAGCATCAGGTCCGAAGAGGACCTCAGGCGTGAACTCAGAACGTAGCTCCACTTGCTGGCACAATCAGGGCTCAAAGTCGCCAAGTCAGGGGAGAATCATCTCTTGCAAGCGACGTCGAGATCTGCTGCAACGTGGACTGGACGTCCAAGCAGCACATGCAGCAGTGCTTCGATCCGTGATCTGCAGTGCAGCCTCCTCGCGACTTTGGCAAACACTCGAGCGTTTGACCACGTCGACGTCGACGACAACAGCAAGGATGAGTTGCTGGGAAACGACAAATTCCGTTCTCCCACGCCCTCCCGCGACAGCTCTTGCGCGCGTGCCTCTTCCATTGACGATATAGCACGGAGAAGTATTTGAAGAATGCAATTATGACTCTCCTTACTACAGATGGATGGATGCTCGTGCCAGCCGAGGCCAACGACGTCTTCTGCCTGTGCTCGGATGCGAGACAAGTGTCTGTAGGAAGCAAAGACCACGACGGAACTCATGACCGTTGGTGCAGTGAGCTGCTTTGTTGAGCTGCTTTGTTCATACGTCAACAAAATCTTCTCATTGAACCACTCACTTAATATCATCTCTGGGCTTTTGCACAAAAATATGTTCCAGGTAAGTTTGTTTGTCAGTGTTAAACGTTGTTCTATCTTTGTGCTTCAGCTTGTAGCTTTAGCTTGGCAAAGTAATCAGGAGTCTGATTATCTGTAATTTAGCAATTATCCCCCTGTTCCTTTGAGGTATGAAGAGGGTAGCAAATCTGTTGTTTTACCTGTTTTTTTAGTTTCTCCATCTCTGGTCGCTTCACGTCTTTGCCTGCAAAAATCAGGCCCTAAAGTCTGGGACGTCCAAGCCCCTGGTCCGAGTGATGGTGAAACAAAACATGAATAAAGACAAGAGTTTTCAACGAAGTCTTCGGAGCATCCATGACCTTAAGGAGCTGCCAAGGATAGCTTTCTTAAGGATTGTGCATCGACCTTCTGTAGTACTGTAATTAATGATGGTCGGACACTTAACTGAGAGAAAAGAACTGTTCTAATTGCTGGCACTGCAGGGTATTCACACTACATAAACTCAAAAAAAAAACAAAGTTGTCACCACTGTCAAAGTGGTACTTAAAGTAAACTGTTGTATCAGAAGTCAACTGTACTTGGAATGGAACAGTTGCCACTCCTACATGCACGGTGTGAGCGAAACTAATGCTTAGTTGAAGGGTAGTTCCTACTCCCAGAGACGACCCTAAACTTTCTCATATAAGCTGAAACTTGTATTGCCTCGAGCTATGCAGATACGTACTCGTATCTTCTCCCCCCATTGGAAAGGAAGTACTATTATTTCTGTGGATGCTTCAAACTGTTTGCTCGCATACAGAAGCCGTGAGTCAGAGCGTCTGATTCATCGTTTGCTCAGCAGCTGTTGCGCCTTCTCCATCCCTTCAAAGCGGTCGCACGTGTGCAAAGGGACGCACGTGTGACTGACTTAGGGAGAAAGTAGCAATATCTTTCGGACTGGGATACATGGACGGCGCAGCTTGCAGTCATATTGATAGGAAGTGTGCGATTAAGCGTCTTTGCTCCGGAGACAAAGTGACAGTTGCGGCGGAGCTCCCAAGTCAAATCTCAGCTAGCTGGCGCCCAGAACCATGTACCTGAGGCAACCGTGTCTGCATGCACGCCAGGCATCACGTTGGGGCGATCTGCAACTGCAGCATTTATTTCTTGTTGCTAACAGTACAATACAATAGTGGTAATGTGGCCTCTTCAGAATCTCATAGGGAAGAGCCTTTGGTTGTAGAACTACCTAATGAAGTATTAACATGGTCATGACAAAGTGACTAGCGTGGCCCTGCTCGACTCAATGATAACTCAAATGCTGGAAGGAGATACTCGTCGTGGAATGTATGCAAAGGCGAGCTTGACTCAATGCACTTCATTGCTACTGTACGTACATGCCTTTACAACCTAACAACTAGTGTACGCAGCCATAGCACGGCGAAGGCGTCTGGACTAATACGAAAGGCCGCCAGAAGTGGAATGTGTGTGTGCATGAGCATGGGCTACAGTTGTCTACATCATGGGAACAATGAATCCCTCTTCCTCCAACTTGGTGAGTAACTTGTTGACGCGCTTGTCTTCGGGCATTTGCTTCACCATATCCATCAGGTCGAACAACTTCTTAACGCCCACTGAGATTTTGTAACCCTCCAACTTCTTGATCATCCTGTCGATGTCTTTCTGGCCAAAAATCCCGTGGCCAGCCAAGATCTGACTGAAGTGGGTCGCCCGGGACAGGTTGGACACGTGCAGGACGTCAGTGAACGCGGAGAGCATCTCCATTTGTTCGAGCACTTCTCTCCGACTCGTAGTACACAGGATGAGAAGGCGGCGGCCTTTGGGCGGGTTGCGCTTGAGAAGCACCAGAAGCGCCTGCAAGGTAAGGTTGGAGTACCTTGGCCCTATAGGCCCGTAGTCCAAAAGACGCTCTACGTTGTCCACGATGATGCAGGACATCACCGAGCGGTAGGCGTCGTCAAAAATCTTGCGGATGTGCATGCACTTGGCGGGCTCGGTAAAGCCCACCATATCTTCTGGACTGCAAATCTTGATGAACGGGAATCCCGACATCTTTGCGAGTTGCGCGGCCAGCGCAGTCTTCCCGGCGTTGGGACTGCCTTCCAGAAGAATGCTAACCAGACCAGGTCCATCAGAACTGGCGGCCTGCTGGATCAACAGCGTACCGTCATCAAGGACATCCTGTACAGGCTGACCCCAGATTTTGATTCCTCTGCCCAGAAAACCTTCGAGCACTTCTTCGGATGCTCCAAAAGCTGGTTTCACGTCGTTTTCTAAGGCATGCTGGAAATCCGCCATGGACACGACCAACTTCTCTGCCGCGTCAGGATCTATCTCAACCTTTGACGAGGCTTTGACGAGTCGATTGAGAGCGCAGGACTGCGCAGCTCTTACCAGCCCTTCCAACTCGGCGCCACTAAAGTTCTTAGTTATCTTGGCCAAGAAATCGAGGTTGACATCAGAGGAGAGCTTCTCATTCTCCTTCATTCTCCTAGTATGGATGTTGAGGATCTGCACCCTGCCTGTCTCTTTGGGCAGTCCGATCTCGATGGAGACCTCAAGTCTGCCAGGTCGGAGCAGCGCCTCGTCGATCATGTCTCGTCTGTTGGTCATGCCGATAATGAGAATGTTATTTAGCTGGTCGACGCCATCGATCTTGGACAGCAGCTGATTGACGACGGTGTCGTTGACACCAGTGTTGCCTGCCACAGACCCTCTCGCCTTGCAAATGGCGTCGATCTCATCAAAGATAATTATGTGAAGGCCCGAGTTAGGCCCCATACGCTTCTCTTCTTCCTCAGCATCAGCGAAGAGCTTGCGGATGTTGGCCTCTGACTCTCCCACGTACTTGTCCAGGATCTGAGGACCGTTGACGATCTTTGGTTCACGAGCGTTTAGCATCTGACCGATCTGACGAGCCATCAAAGTTTTTCCAGTGCCAGGAGGCCCGAAAAGCAGGATACCTGCACAGAAATGGGACAGAACCTTTACCACAAGCCTATGACCTGTACCATAGTGCGTAGAGTACTTAAATGCACAGGTAACTATGACAACTCATTGATGAACTCACCTTTGACGTGCTTGCAGCCCAGCTGCTCCATGACTTCAGGAGGAAAGACCCTGCTGGCGAATGCTCGACGAAAGATGGCATTGAACTCCGTATCTAGTCCACCAATGCCCATTTTCGAAAAGTCCCAGTCAGGGTTGATGATTGATTGCCGCACAACTTTGCCCTTCGACTTGCCAGTCAGGTTGATGGAGGATCCTTCCGCCTTCTCAAACGTCAGATTGGAGTTCGGAAAGCTCAGGCCGATACGGGCCTTCCTCATCTTGGAACTGCCCCCGTCGCCCTTAAGACTAGACAAATCTGTAGTCTGGATTTCTCCCACGGTAACCTGAACCAGTGCCTTGTCTTGAAATTGGAACACTACTGGTTGGCCTTCCGTAAAGGATTGGTGGTGAAATTGCATGAGGAACTCTTTGGCCATGTCGTCAGTGTTGTACGGTTCTTTGCTAACTTTCTTCTTATTGAAGAAGTCCACGTGCAAGATCATGGAGCCGATGAGCTCGCGTGTCTCGTCGAACTTGTAGGGGGTGACATCTACGTCCTGGTTGAGCGACAGCACTGCCCACTTGCGCTGCGGCAGGGAGAAGCCCAGGTACCCCTGTCCGGCGCCATCGTTCACCACGACCGTGAAGATGAATTTGGCGCCGTTGGCGTTGACGCACACGTGATCGGGCTGGCCGAGAGCGACGAAATTACCGCTGTGCATCACCACCTTGTTGGTGAGTGACAAGCTGTCGGTGGGGCACTTGCCCGCCTTCATCGCCACCATGATGACGACCAAGGTGGATCAAATGGGCAATATGATCAAATAACAGATGACCGACGAATCGTCACTGACGAGTGCTGCCATCGGGCGAATGACCCCATTCTTAATCGAACGAGTCGAGGGCCCCCGTCTCCGTCAGTTTGAGGCACAATTCACCAGCATCTTCTGGTGACGGCCCCGAATGCCAACCTCGGGTTTAAGCACCGGAGGGGGTCGCATTGGAAGGGGAAACGTCAAACCAAAAATCAACCGACCAAAGACCTGGCAACTCTACAGCCGATCTTGTGATTCGTATCGAAGAAGTGGAATAAGGACGTTCGAAGACCTCGCCTAGCCCGCGTCGTTTTATTCTTATGCCTTGAAACTAATTTGGGAAGCATTCGTCGTGGCATTGATCCTCTTCCTCTCGGCGGAATTCTGGTCGCAAGTTCTTCGCATATCTCGAGTAAGTGTACTTCGTCGACCTGGTCACCCAATGCTCCTTGGGCGACTTCAAGAACGCTCCGGAAGGACACAAGACGTCTGGGGCAGAGCTGCCGCACCGCCGGCGACAGATCTACTCCCTAGCGAGCGCAATCGGTCATCACGCAGGACTTGTAACGCCGTTCCAAGGCAATCCCTCACTAGTACGGGTTTCCAGTCTTTGAATGAGCAAACTACATGGTCTTGCTGTTCTCTCCTGATCATCGCCGAGGAGGACGAGTGATCTGAGCCACCATTTTTAACATTTGTCTCTAGCTATGTCTCAACTCTGCTCCACTCAACTCTGCCCTTCAGACCTGTCTCAGGCCGGCAGCATCGGCACCGGCTTCGGCCGCCGGCATCGGCATCCAGTCCCCTCCGATCAGTGCCAAAGTGAGGCCGACCCCAGGCTGCCAGGAGGCCGACACCAGGAGGCAGCAGGAGCCGGGAGAGAGCAAGTCCGAACGGACAGACAAATAGTTCGACGACGACGAGACCGTAGACTGGAAGAGAAGGAAACTCCATCTAATCGGAAGACTTCCCAGGTCGACGCTCAGCACTGCAACAGCAACATCCTCGACGACAAACCCAGTCGTGCTCTTGTCCACTTAAATCTTCTTCACAGTCATTCTATTTCGTCTGCCAGTAGAACTCCTCCCGCTGGCAGCTCTGGTGCCGTGCCACCTTTTCCTGCGGGAGAGAAGAGAGAGAGGAGAGAGAGGAGGTGGAGCGACGAAGACAAGACTGGCGACGATCGGATCGAGAGAAGCAAAAGAGAGCCCTATTTATTCCAAGGAGAGAGACCTGCCCCCATTGAACCTACCAGAGGACGTCGACCTTAAGCTCAATCGGCGCCAGTTCGTGCTCGGAGTGCACAAAGTCGACCAGCAACCTCGTATATTACACCGGCTACAGATAGTCCTTGGGATTCCTCCCGGGCGGCAACATGTCGGTGGCGGCGCCGGTGGCGGCCGGAAAGAGTGAGAAGGCCAAGAAGTTTCAGTCCCTCAACATCAATACCCTGTATCAGGTGAGAAAACATTCTTTGGTCTTGAGTTCAAGTTCTGATATATTTTTCCATCTTCGGTAGGGTTCCGCCGCTAAGCCTTCTAGCCGTTCCGCGCCCCAAAAGCAGGGTCTGCAAAGCTTGGGTAAGATCCCCACCGCCAGGAGGGCCCCGGCCAACTTGCCAAGCCTCAAGTCTGAGACCCAGGAAGCGAAAGCCGCCGCTGCCGCCGCCGCCCCGCCTCCAGCTCCCGCTGCGCCCCCATCGACAGCCGCCGACCCAAAAGATAAGGACGACTCTGGCAGAACATGGGGGGAGGCCAAACCAAAGTCGTCGTTTCTGCACCAGCAGTCCCCGCTCTTTGGGCAGGAGTTTCCCAGTCTGCAAAAAGAGCAGCAGGCCGCGGCCGCGGCCGCAGCCGCCGCCTCCAACGCCGACGTGCGATATGGTCCAGGTCCCAACTTGCGGCCACAGACTTCTGGCAATTGGATGTTCAGCGGCGCCGGGGCTAAGTCGTCGCAGCCCGAGGCCGAGTCGCCGCCGGCGCAACCGCACAAGCTAAAACTGTCTTTAGAGCCTCCTGCGAGACACTCGTTTCCTCCAAAGAGCGGTGCAGAGCCTCCGCGGCGAGTGGCGGCAGTTCCTCCTAATGCCGCCGGAGCTCGTGTTCTTCGACGCGATCCGCTGTCGCAGCCACCGTCCATTATAGATAATGAGAAACTGAAAAGAATGGACCTGATCGACACTGCCGAGGACGACTGGACCAAGTCGGACGAGAGCTTTGACTACAATAAGAAACTGGCGAGGTAAGAAAGGTGGACTTTTCTTGTCTCATAGTATATGGCAGATTTGATGAAGTAGGAATAGTACATTGAGTAAAAATTCATGTCCTGTCCAACACATGTGTACATTAGTAGCCTAACTGCGCATTATCTTATGACGTCGGCTGTGCAGATGGACGTGTATTGATTTTCTATCTGACTTACTGTGAGTGGAGCGACTGAACATGTCGGACTCATTGTGAACTTCTGCTTCAGCGACGACGAGGATGATGGGCCTCCGCAGAAGCCGCAAGCTCCTCCATCTACCCAGTGGACTCCGCCACCTCCGCCTCCTTCGATGGTCCCTGCTGCGCCGACTCAGTATGTCAGCAAGCGCGGTGTCTTCGATAACGAGAGCGGTGGTCTTGGTCTCGACGAAGAAGAGGAACGCCGGGAGAGGAAGAAGAAGGCTGAAGTTCTAAAGAATATTGAACGCGCTCGTAAGCGCAGGGAGGAAGAGGAGAACAAGTACAAGTCAGAATCTGTGCAGGACAGGAGACACGACGACGATGGAGGAAAGCATTTCGGGCACTTTGACGTCGGCGTCCGTGCTGAGGAACATCGGAGTAAGGACGACCTATGCAGAGCCAAACGAGAGTCCGTCGAGAAGGAGAAGCGGGATGATGTCGCCAAGTTGACGGGGAGAGAACGGAGAAAAGACTCAAAGTACGGGGACCAGGAGGTCACCAAAAATAGTGTGGGCAGTGGGAGTGGTGTTAATAGTGGAGGTGAAAGTACCATTATCGACACCGCCCCTCCTCATAAGCCAACAGCTAATAGTAATCAACCAGCCATAGGTGAGAAAACGAAGCAGCAGGAGACTCAGGTTCCCTCTCCATCGCCCCCGCTTCCGTCGCAGCCTCTGCAACAGCAACCACCTCAGCAGCAGCAGAAACAGCAGCCTCAACAAGCTCACGAGTCTGAAAATAAGAGCAGGGACGCGAAAAATGTCAAGAAGTCGGTCAAAGCGACGAAGGCTGTCGCCAACAGTACTCCTAACTCTTCCTCTTCTGTTGGCAAATACAAGGGCAGCGGTGACGTCGACTCCAAAGTGATGAACAAGGCTCGCAAGTCGGATAATAACGATGAAGATTTTGAATCTCCGGAACAAATGCAGCCTCAGCAGTCTCGCGCCAGTGGCTGGTTTAGGCCAAGCGGTCAGCCTTCACGCAGAGGCCGCGGTGGCGGCAACGTGGCAGCGCCCGTGGGGATTGGCCGCAGACAGCAACAGGATCGAGTCGTACCTGGAGTAATAGACCAAGACGATGAAGATGACGGAAAAAGGAGAGGAGGCCACCGAACCAATCAGCAGGGCCTGCCACCGGCGCCAAAGCAAGGTCTCTACGAACGACGCCAAAGCAAGTTGCCTCCACGACTGGCCAAACAGCGCGAGCAGAACCGAAATAAGGGCCGCGCCGGCGACTCCACCTGGAACAACAACGGCTGGGAAGAGGGCAGCGAGAATGCGACCAGTTTGACAAGTGGCGGAGGCGGTCCTGCTGGAGAAGGTCTCCTGGATGAGCTCAAGCACCTACAGCTCAAGGGCAGCGAATCTCAGCAGGAGGACCCGCCCGTTCATACCATCATTTTCGAGAACACTAACTTCAAAGGAGGGCGCAAGCAGGCTGGAAGTGACAAGTTGTATAAAAATGACTTCAAGACCGATGCGCTGCAGTTGCCACTCGGATTTGCCGCCAAGCCGGAGGACGCAGCTGCTGACCTTAAGCTTGACTTCAACTTCGAGGCGGACGTCACTGAGGATAAGATAGATAGTTCCAAACCAGCGGCTGCCGCAGCAGCTCTGCACCCCTCGACCGAGGACCTCAACCAAAAGATTGCTAGCGTAAAGAAGGTGTGGGAGACGTCGAACGCCGAGGCTGGCGGCACGGGTGCTACCAGCGGATTTCAGCCCAGATTTACTGAAGAGGGCGAACAGAACATGTATGAAAAACACGATGGTTCCAATGTGGCCAAAGTTCGTCCTCAGCAACAGGCACCTCCGCAGTCTCAACAACCTTCCCAGCAGCAACAGCAAGCACAACAACATCAGCAGGCCCATCGCAACGATTATGACCGTAGCGGTAACGCCATTGCCCAGGCCGGCAGGCCCATGAGTTACCCAGGACAACGAGGTAGCCTCTCTGCGTTGCAGTCCCCGCCGTCCCTTTTGGCGAGTCAGCCGCCGTCCCTCTATCAGGCGTTCCAGCTTGACGGACGCAATCAGATCTATCCGGCCTATGCACAGTCCATGCTGTTGCAGTCCTCAGCTGCTACTGGGGACATCTTCGCGGCTGCCGCGGCTGGTGGACCCAACAGCCAGTTTCGCTTGCAGGCCGCTGCAGCAGCGGCGGCGCAGTTCGGGCCACCACCTCCGCCGCCCCCACAGTCGGCCACACTCCTGTCACAGCAGAGCAAGCAGATTGGCCCCATCGGGACAAAGAGCAACAATCAGTTTGGAAGCGCCGCCGCCGGTGGTGCAGGGGCCGCTGCCGCTGCTGGAGGGCTGGGCAACTCCCAGCTGATCATTCCTTACGACTACATGGGAAATGCGGCCGCAGCCCTGCACTCGAGGCCCGTGACACAGTCGGGACAGACGGCCTTCTACCACTCCCTGGCGGCCAGCAACCAGCAGGGCGGGGCAAATAGACAATTTGGATTGCAAGGATTTACCCCGGGTTCGTACTGACCCCCTTGATCGAACATTCATCACAAAGCTGGCTGAATCTTGTTGACCTGTGTTCCTTTTCTTTCAGTCTCTTCCAACCAGGCTAACTTACAACAGCATTTGAATGCTACCCAGCTAAGAACTCAGCCGCCAGTGGGTATCCCTTTCAAGAGGTCCAATGAGCAGCAGCAGTTCATGTTGCACAAGGCACCAATGGATACCACTTACAGCCCCACTCCAATTCAGAGACCTCCAGGTACGTCAAGTCAGCTTGGATGTAAGAGTCTTGCATAATGACGTCTGTTCTTAGGATCTATGTCTGATGGAACATGTGATACCGACGGATTGAGCCTTAAGCAGAGGGAAGAAGACAAGTGAAGTTCTCATAGACATAAGAAATTGCTGGCCAAGGACGAATCTAGGCTTATCAGAGAAGGAACATCCATTTTGTACAGATCTTATGTAAGCAGTTAGTGTTCTAACTTAACATAGGTAAGAATAAAATTATGCGATATTGAGATTGGGGTGCTGGACTCAGAAAAACCATGTGGTTGCTGCGCTGTCGATCCGACACCAACGTGTGACATCAGGAGTGCGAGGAGCAAAGGTTGTGCCACTGGGCGCTCATCCAGCCCGAGCACGGCGGAGCTTCTGCTTTTGCTTGCCACATTGAGGTGCAACACCCTGTAAGCCCAGACTGGGCCCAAACTTTAGTGTCAGCCTGATACCTACTGTGGAGAAAGTGTGGAGCTCGAAATTTATTCTATGACGTAAAACGTATGTACCGTGGTGAAAGTTACTCTTCGCGCTCGATGAGATCCCCCCCCCAAGAAAGAGGAATGGATGGAGAGTTAACCTAGTGGTTTAGGACCGTGAAGTGGGATGGATGGAGCCCGTGAGGAGGAAATTATAGCTTCTTAACTCTCCAGATCAGCCGTCTGCAGAGTAATCCTACTGTACTTACCATCCAAGCCATTGGTATCTACTTCTGGTATCTGGTTTGTACTTCATGAGTACCTTCGTTACGTCACTGTTATGAGACTGTAAAGTGATGTGCTGGCGTCATGTCGTCGTGGTCGGGGCAACTGCATGGCATGATGATCCGCCCGTACGTACAAACTGGGTCTCAGCGGGTGGAAAGCTTTCATTTCATCCGCTCCAATGTTAGGCAGTGCTCATCTATCTATACTATCTGCGCAGTACATCTCACTCCTCACTTGTCCGTGCAATGCCAGGGAGGGGCACAGGTCCATAGGTAAGTACGTGCCATTGTCTGAGCTTTCTAAGTTGACGTGAGCTATTAATCTCTGCGGTCGGGGTTGCATCTATGCACATAGGCAAGGTTGTACCATCTTCCGGGCGCTGGTGATCTTTAAAAAAGGAAAGCTGGTCCAGAAACAGAAAGCAGGCAGGTGGCTGGGAGAAGGCACTATCGATTTTGGTCATATGACGGCCTCAGATAGAGCAGTGCAAGAAAGCTCACATACGGACACGCAAAGATGTCCATGTTTTCCGGCCTGACGAATCAAATCTCGGGCCTGGTGGCCAACAAGTTGGGCAAAGGCGCCGAGGCCGGCACCGAGGAGGAGGCCGCCGCCGCCGCTGCCGCTGCCGCTGAGGAGAACGGCGAGGAGATGGTGGCTGGCGAGGAAGCCGCCGCAGGAGGCGGTGGCGGGATGAGTGGCGGAGTCAGCGGTCTCGCCCAGGGACTCATGATGAAGGCGATGTCAGCCAAGGAAGGCATCAAGGAGAAGGCGAGCAACTTCCAGGCGCCCAACCTGCAGGGTCTGGGCAGCAACTTGATGCAGAACGTAACCAATCTGATACCGGGCAAGAGGGAAGAGGACGTGCCGACGCCTCCTGAGCCAAACCCCCCATCAGACATCGGAGGAGGAGAGCTTGTCGAGGGTGAGGAGCAGGTCCCGGAGTAGCGAGGGACATGTTAACCGACGATTATTTTTCTCACAGTTTATCGTTCTCGATCATTGATTGAAAGCTGTCATGTATTGTCCAAAGAACTGCAGAAATAAAGCTTTCTTCTTAGTTGTACATAACGATGCATGCGTCTACAGGCTCAACAGCTCTAGCGCCAAGTGCCAGGACTGCCCCGTGCACATCGGCACGTAGTGCGCCGACAAGCATCTTCTGTAGTAGGTATCCGACCCTCACGTGGTCCTTCGCCATGTTCGTCGTCATCAGGAGCCTCTCCTGCGAGGGCCCGCACTTATTCCAGCTGTGCAACGCGTCCAAGACCGTTTGAGGTGTATGGCAACGCCATTCCCAGTTGAGAGATTTTTCCTAACTTAAAAGATATACGATAAGTAAACTTGACAGTGAGTGAGTTAACAAAAACTCATGTCCACTGGGCCCCCACTGCTGGGCCAAGCTTTCTCACCTTGACATGGTCCAACTGCTGTCCACATTTTTCGTCACTCACACTGTATGCACACGCTGAAAGACCTGGGTGTGCATACTCGACTTCACGACGACCGTGACCAATTCTGGTGAAAGCGAGACCACGCGAGGACGAGGGAGCTACATGCGCATGTAACAAGCAAGCCATGGACTATGCAGCGTGGCAAGTCCTTAACGAGAATGCCAAGTATGACGAAGAAATGCCAAAAATGCCAGTCCACGTCTTCCACTAGCAGAATTGGCACGTACTGCACTTGAAACACGATATACATGTATGAAAATATGAAACCAATTGTTTACTTTTTATGAATTTGTGATATGTGACTGTGGCACACAGACAGCATTTTAAGTCCGTTTAAAAGTCTCAATGAAGTGTTCGGCCGGCATCATCATGATTGAGGCTGACCCGTGATCCTTGAGGAGGACAGCTCAGCGATCCTTGGCGGTACCTTCAGAATGAGATACGATGGCCATGAGCGTCCTGAAGACCTCATGTTTTTGGACACGTTGTCTTTATCCACTTTTGTTTCATCAGTCCTCTGACCAAGGGACGTCATCAGCTGGATTCAGTAGACTCTCTTGGAGTCCTGCGGCTGTTGCAGAGTTAAACCTACGACTAACTGAAGCACGAAGAACTCGCCGAAGCAGAATAATAACACCTAGAAGGTCTTAATACGATCCATTAGAAAAAGTTTTTACTGCTTTTCCGCGTGTAACAACGTGTACCGGGTCAGATTGTACCTTGTAGGTGGCTCAAGCCACGAGTCAGTAAACGTACATATACATATGTCCTTTGTACTGTAGATGTACAGCTGAGGTCAAAAGTTTACTTCTTCAAAAGTTTAGGAGGAAAAAATGAACTTCTTTCGTGAATCAACAATGTTTAACCCTTATAGATGCTAAATACTTGTCTTGGTCTTTTTTGTCATAAATGAGAACACAATTTTTTTTTATCAGGGGAAGGCAAAGTTTCCACCTCAACTGTGCGTCCACAGATGTAATAAGAAAAGCTCTCTAGACTGGCAATTTGTGATATACCAGTCATTAAACTGTACATAGATCCTTTATGCTTATCCATAGCGATATAATGTCATAGTGCTGTACTTATAATCCATAGATAGCGTTTCGTTGGACGTCTTGTGAAATGTTGAGCTGGTGTCTGTGACATTCGTGCACAGTGCCTCTTCGTGTGTACGTAGAGCGAAAGGAAAGTCCTCTTGTTGATTGTCATCTTCTTGCTTTACTTGTACTTGAGGAAGACGGGCTCTTCCTCCACGTATGTGCCCTTCATGATCTTGAAGATCTTGTAGCCGATACCGATGCAGTAGAAGATGCAGCAGACGAGGAATAGGATGCCCAGGATCTCACCAAGGCTGACTCCGGCATCACCTCTGCTCTCTTCCTCTTCCGGCTGCGACGGCGTGGCCGACGTCGTGGCGGACCAGTCCGAGTCCGGCGGCGGCGTCGCCACCACAATGAGGAACCAGGGGTTCTGCAGACATAGGAGGATCAGCAGCCGCCACCCTGACATCGTAAGGCACCCTGGCTCATGCTCAAAATACTGCTCAGCTGCGGAGGCACGCAAGTATTAGGCACACAGTATCGATTCAGAGGGCTTTCTTCTCCCTGTCCTGGGGAGGCCGGGACAGTCAAGGGGGCCTGCAGTCCTAGAGAAAGCCCGGGGTGACTAAACATTTGGAACAATCATAGAGCAGTTTAGTATGATGCATGAGGGCGCAAGAGACGGTTGTCGTTACAGCCACATTTGATAAAAACATTATTTTTAGATATGAAGCTCGACATTGGTCTCTTCCACTGCTACTAAACTGTACGAGAGCCGCACTGGGTTGTACTGTACAGTATTGTATTGTCACAGTGTCCCTAGCAAAGATTATTCATCTGTACAAGTCCGAGACCGGTGATGACAATATCAATGACGATGCCGTAGATGTTGCTGCTGCCGTTACTGTCGACGGTAACGATGCTGAAGTCGGCGGTCTCGGAGCTGTTCACTTCACTCTGCCGGTCGGCCAATAGTTGATCCGTCCTCTTGTCTGTGTCGGACTGTTCTGCTACTGTCATTCAAGTGTATTTTTGAATTTTTTTCATAATGTGATAGCTCTGCATATCATGGAACCTTTCCCTACGATAAATCCGTATAATCAATCTTTTAATCGCATATATTATTTTACTTTGACTGCACAGCATCTATAACTTGTAGGGCATTGGTCCAGGGGGATGGGGCCTCTTCTTTGGTCTCGTTTGCGTTGTGCTGAGAGTCTCTGTGTCTCTTGAGGTCGACTTTTCGCTGGAACTTCTTCTGGCAGAGGCCGCAGGAGAACGGCTTGTAGCCGCTGTGTTTCCTCATGTGCGTGATCAGGTTGGAAGACTGACTGAACCTCTTGTCACACACGACGCAACGATGAGGCTTCTCTCCTGAAACGATCAAGTGTCGTGTGCTAAAGTCAGAAATAAACAAATATGACCAAGGAAAGAAGAGACGCTTCCAGCATTGCTCGCAACACCCTGTACCTTCCACTTGTGCTGCTGTGGCTCACCAGACTGTGCGATCGATCGTATCGATATCGAACATCGCAATGTCTACAACCGTATATGATATCGCGACGTTTGGACGATATCATACACAGTGAGTGAACCCAAGGGGTTGGAGCGGTCCTTGAAATTGCTAGAGCACCTTCGGACCCTGAGTCAGCCCTGACAAATGCCCAAATCCGACGTCTCTGAAGTATGAGCCAAAGTATCGCCTGGCTGGACTACGCACCAAACAATTCATGGGGCATCCCACAGACATTGTATCGGTACGGAAATTCGCGATCCTTGGTCTCGATGGATCGAGAGTTGCGAAATCGCGGTATGGACTAACTGGGGTGTTCATGAAGACATTGGTGCCGTCACGTAGAGTGGGCGCACGGACGTTGTCCAGGTGCTGCCTGACGTTACACGTGTTGCGGAACTTACCCGTGTGGATGTAGGTGTGTTTCTTCATATCCGACTTCTGGTGAAACCTCTTTCCGCAGTACTGACACGGAAACGGACGAGTGTTGGAGTGGATCAACAGGTGCGTGGAGAGCGTGGAACTCCGCTTGAAGCTCTTGTCGCACTGATCACACTAAGGAGGAGATCGCACGTCAATGGTACAGTGAGTCGCTTAATAAAATATATGTATATATACGTAAAAATAGAGTATAGAGTGAATACAGTGAAGCTCTGACCACTCACCTTAAATATTCTGTCGTCTCGGGCTCTGCTCTTGGACACTTTAAATTTCCTGTCATTGTTGCTTCTGCTCCGTGGTTTCTTGAACATTTCGTCATCTTTGGTAGGGCTAGTTGGTATCTTGAACGCGCGATCGTCGCTGGACGCTACGGAGGTCGTCTTCTGGGGCGACTCTGCGCTGTTTTCTCTCTCGCACGAGGCCGCGGGAGACCAGATGGTCGTCGTGCGAGCAGGCGGACCCAGAGACTCAGTCTGGCGAGGAGGCAGTGAAGGAGGACTCTCCTTGGACAGATTCAGAGGGCCTTCTTCAGCAAAGGTCGTCGGAGAGACACCTGAATCAGAGTGACGCGAGTCAAAAAATGTGTCCCATACAACACTGACGGCAGCTCACTTACTATGTCCATAAGGCGCGACGTCGGACGTCTTTCCCGCCACTCGCTGAATGGCGAGCACGTTTTGTAGGTACAGCGACTGTAGGTACAGCGATTGCGGTGACCCTCGAAGTGCCGTGGCCGCCGCCGCCGCCGCCGCCGCCGCCGAAGGGTACAGGAACCACGGGCGCAAGTCCATCCATGGTAGCGACTTGTCTTCGACAGAGCCTGCAACAGCGATGACGAGTGTCATTTAAGTCAGAAGCGCTACTTCTTCTTTTTTTTTTCTTCGTACAGGGTGAGTCAGAAGTTACACGACCCCATCAACATGCTCGAAGGACTGAAAACTTTTGCACAGAAGCAATGGTTGAGCTCTTAAGCAATTGCATGGAAAGAGAGTCCAGGCTGACGAGGAACAAAAAAAACACCTATAAATTTTTTTTATGCTAAACGACTCTTTTGTCCTGAAATTTCGATCAAAAAAATACTTTATTGCCCTCCTTCCACTTTTCTGTCCTCATTTTTTCCAACCGATTTATGTAACTTGGGTCGTTTAACCCTAGGAAAAAAGCATAATCCCCAAAATTGAAGTTTTTATTGTCCTGCTTGTTTGTTTGACTTTTTGAAGCCTCACTGCTTTGGAGTTGGGCTTAAAAAGTCTGTTTCAGGCCGTGAGGAATCAGACACATGAAGCAGGACGATAAAAGGTCACTTCAATCTACCTAAATGGTCCTTGTTGTCCATACCAATTTGCTTATTTACTGCAGATTCATTTTTCCCCCCTCCACTTTATCGGTGAATCAATCACTTTATGGCTACCAAAAAGTGAGATTGAGTCGCCTGCGCGGGTCAGCCCGAGTCCATCCGTTGACATCCGACCGAGGAACAACTGCAGGTAGGCCAGGGACCCTTTAATACACTTCTTCTTCCCCTTCTTCAATATTTTTACCGTTCCCCAGGCCGAGCAGGACCAACACGTGTGAGCCGCCATCAAATATTCATTGTTTGACAAGGGTGGGTGTTACTGTTGTGCCTGCTCTACCATTACTCGGTTTATGGCGTTAAGCGCCGACAGCCATCAACATAAAATATTCACAAGTATAAGAAGGAGCTTTCTTTATTGGAGCAACCGCCACTCCAAGCACAGAGATTTTTTTCTTGTCCCTCTCTAATGAGCCCTAAATTGTCACACCTCCCGGACTTGGACCCGATGCTGCAGCCAAGGGTGGATCAATATTATTTGACACGCACTTCTGGCCATGGGAGGCTCGTTCAAGCGTGTGCAAACATCGTCCATAACGGTGAGCAATAAGCCTCTAACGATGAGCAGTCGTTCTGACGAAGAAATTAGAACTTTTAGCTTCGGTGAAAACTGTGTGGGGGAAGGAAGGTTGGTTCGCTCGGTCGTTCTCCTAACCGATTTTGCCATATGGCAGGCGTATAAGCGAGCGCGTGGCGATGGCGACGGCGGCGGCGGCTGCGGCGTCGACGACGGCGTCCACAGCGACGGCGGCAGTGGCGGTGAACACTAATTGAGGCAGTTGGTAGGTAGGTATGAGGATGATCTTCCAAAAGGGCAGGTGCCACAAAGGACAGACAGATGTGATTGACGGAGTCAAGCGTGTGCACGGATCAGGTCAGATTTTTTTGGAGGGACGACAAAAAGACCAGGAGGAGGGCGGAAAAGAAGTCAAGATTGGCGCATGCTCGATTCGGTCTTGTCTTTGGTCACGGCCACTGATCCAGACGTCTTTCCACAGACACCCGAGCTGAACCTCCCGCTCTGTACCGTGTGGCCCATTAGCGAGGATGCAATTGGGGATAATGACGTAAACATGCCCAGGGGTGATGACCACTGCAGCTCAGATTTACGATGCCGTAGCTGTTAGATATCACAGAATCAGTCTTGCCTGCCTGGACAAAGCCCACGATCTCCTTGCACCTTGTCTCATCATCCATGGCCTTGGTGATGTTGATGCCAAGGAAGTGGTTGCTGCAGTCCAGGAAGTAAATTGCACAGTCAAATGAAGCTGCCATTTCAGGATCAGCGTCACCACCGGCATCAACTCCAGCAAGATCCTTACCTTTGATCAAAAAAAAAAGAAAACCCAGCTGGATGTCCTTGGTGTCTTCACTGTTTTCTTGTCCTTTTCCCCAGTTTTGTTATTCGATTTGTTTAATTTCTGTTATTTGACAGCTGACACCAATCGGGCTGAGAAGACTTGTCTTAACAGGAAATCCCAAGTTCGAATTGTTGCGACACAAAGTCTTGCTAATACTTCTGGGTCACACGGTATAGACTGTGTTAGGTGGGCAACTTGGACTACGCCTGGGAGATCGAGGACGACGTCGTGTCCCCCACGCCCACGGTGAGCGACGAGTTTCTTGTCTCTAGGCACGTGCCTCGATAGCGCTGAAGTGGCCGCGGCCAGGTGTGCAAATTTTCCCCCCGCCAGGACTCGCGAGTTAATGATTACGTTCTGCGGTCTCGTCGATCGCGTCCCAGTGCATTTCTTCCTTTAATGGTCTCCTTTGTGCCCAGAGGAAGCAAGAGGACCATCCCGGGCTGAGGGTGCAAAGGTCGTCGCGCCTGGCGAGGTCGAGCCGCTTCTCGGTGCTCATGAATCCACGCACACGAGGACAAAGCGAGGCTGACAGGATGGAAGATGGAGGCCGCTACTGGCTCCACCGACTCGGAGATGACGGCCTGACTCGGCGGGGGCCGCCACGGGCCTCGCCGAGTCAGGCTGTCATGAGGAGCAAAGAAGAAGAATCTGTCCGATGTGAGACTCGTGCTCAAGGCCTTTGCGGGGCGCAGAACTCGTCTGCATCAACCTGGTGTTGACCGACCGACTTTGAGTCGCCCGCTGGGGCTCACCTCGGTCACGGCCCTGCCAAAGTTCACACCCTAAAGGTTTCAGCTACAAAGTGAGTCTTACATCCCCGGTGCTTCAAGTCACCCTGGTCAACTTGGTGTCATTGGTGACAGTCGCTTGCCTGTGCGTGCAGTGTGCACCGCACACAATGAGTCAGAGCGAATGAGCGCCACTGAACTGTATCGTGCGGAATGAGCACACGATCCTCACGCCAGTGCACAGACGACCTCAAGGACAGCCTCAAGAAGGGGGAGGGAACGACCAAGTTCGCCGTCGTCCTCGTTTATTGCTCGCATTCGTCCGAACGGCGACTCGCGCGTTGAAACGCCGTTGGAAGAGGTTTTCACCCTTTCTCTCCTCTCGCTTCAACAGTTTGGGCCCTTTTTTGACACACTCTGTATTGCGCGCAAAAGTCAATAGCGACAAGACCTATGGGCCTTGCTTATTAGCACAAGTAACGTCGACATGACCCACAAAAGCAGCCCAATATCAGCATAGGACATTTGTCATACATAATCAGCAGGGGTGGAGAACAACGTTATGGCCGAATGTCACAGCAGTCCAACCACCCGCGCCACACACTCAGGGCTTAGTATAATCAGACTTAACATAAAGAACAGTGTCCAAATCACACTTTTTAGCCACCCTACCTTGCTCCGTCATTGCTGCTTCCTCCGGCCGCGATCCTCCACAAACTGCCTGGCTTTTCCCCCGTGAGTGGCGGCGAGGGCGAAGGCGACGGCGGCGGCGGCGGCGACGTCGTCGAGAGCGAGCGAGGGGGAAAAAGAGCTCTGATTGGTAGAAATCAGAGGGAGTGGCCAACAAATCTGCTGCCGCTGGCGGCGCTGCCTCAACTCCTACGGCTTCGTGCTGAAATTACACTCCTCCGACACCTTCGACGAGGCTTTTTCAACCGTACAAAGATGTTGTTAAACACTTAGAATGTTGACAAAAATAGAGAAGAACCCGGAGTCATCGCATAGAAGGAGTCCCAACTCGACTGTGACGAGGCTAAAGTCAGTGTTAACTAGAGACAAACACTGTGTAAATAGTATATTTATTACATGTTATTTTCCGTCCAAATTGTGAAGAGGCTTCTGATGTTTTTAAATCTTACAGCTTGACTGTTTGTGACTTTTGGCGTATCGATTCCTGGTCTGAGTCAACGTGTTGGACCCCGTTGAACGCCTGAGGCTGGAGAGAGACAACGAAGCCTCCAATGTGTGATGCAAGGGATTCATTCAGCCTGTTCATGGGAGGGATCCGTTAGTCCGACCAATCCCAGAGCAGTGTTAGTTTGTGATAACTCGACCGCGACCTCCGCGATGGAATAAATTTGTGGCAAGATTGGTCTGGCGGGAGCCTCGTGGACGGGGACTTCACACTGTGCGCCGCTACAGTGTGCGCGTCAACGAAGGCGGCCACAGTGTGAGTCAAAAACAGTCTGCAGGCGTCACCTCGGGGGAGGCCAACAAGGTCGACTCGTCGGGGGTGAGTGAGAGGAGACTTAAAGGGAAGAAGGACGCGCCCAATGGGTACGCCATAGTGACGGTGTCAGTCTTGGATCCCCAGTGAGTCTTATTCCCTCACGGTCCCGACCAAGATCGTCCAGGTGGACCAATTTCATGGTATCCCTCCCTGGCCAGCAGCCCTAACGAAGCAAATACTCATGAAATGGAGGGAGAAGCTTCACATGAGTTGTCACTCAAGAGCTCTCCAGCTCATCACACCTCACCAAAGTGAAAAAAAATCAGTTCTTTCTACTCCGTATCTACTGCGACATATTGCAAGCGAGTGCCCGGAGAGTGTGTACCGGGCGGTCCGCCGCCGGTGGAAGCCGGGTGGCTCTGGCAAATGTCATAGAAAGTAAGTAAGTAACCGTTTTCGTCCGTTCCAGGTGGCTGACCAAGAGAGGCAACGGTGTGGGTGACGACGACGATGACGGCGACGACGACCGAGCGGGCGAGCGAGCGAGCAAGCGAGGACCAGGAGAGCTATTTGAGCTTGTGCCGTGCACGTGCCACCATCGTTCGCTCGCCAACTGACGCAACAAACTCACTTCCTTCACCTGCGCTCGCTCTCTCGGCTTTGCTGCGTTTTACAGATTTCCAGTGGATATATCACATTAGCGCTCATCGAGACAGAGAGAGCCGCATACACTTTGTTTAGACGCTGGAAATGTAATAGCAACATTGTGCCTTAACTAGGGATGGGTCGGGCCCCAGCCCGACTTTTGTTCCGTCCCGACCCAGATATCATTTTCATCTGACTCTGCCAGCAGAGTCAGGGTTTTTTTTAAAAAAAAATAAAGCTAGGACTTTTATTTCCTCTTACTTATTCCCCTGCCTTCAAAAATGTGCGTCATAATGTAAAAGTTTGGTGCACTCGAAAATTAAAAATGTCTCTCCCTTGGTGTCACTTACGAGTCATCCCGACGCGATGATTCTTTGGCCCGACAGACACATCTCTAGCTTCAACGCAACTGTAGTAATCACACGTCAGCTCATATAGCAGCGTTGAAGCTTCAAGAACAACAATCGCACCAATCTGGTTGAATTGCTGCAGGACCGCCCTAGGTGTGTCACGACCACTTTCGCACACTTCTGGCCCATGTACAAGTACGACTATCGAGCACGTTATCGAGCTTTGGACATTATTCGTCCAGCTCAATCGAGTCGACGTTTTTCCTTAGGCTCGAGTCAATCGTTGTTTATCGTTTGGAATTATAGCATAAAAGCATTATAGTCTTTATAATGATTCTCGACATAACCAACCTTTTGTGTAAGAGACAGGACAACAATATCACTTAGAATAATTATAACTTTCCAGATATAGCATTATTATAAGATTCTGCTTTACTTGTTGCTGTGGAACTTTTTTCTACCCGACATCCAAACCAGCTCATTTTGGGTTGAGATTTTAAGTTTCCATATTGGCTTGGGGAAGAAAAAACAGCTCTGCTAACAGCCCCCAAGTACGACGTGTACAAATATACGTGGTCCATGTACGTGGCGACCGAGAGGTTGCGTGACCGACTCTGGACGAGACTTCCGTGAAACTTTGTTTACAAACACGTCGCGATGAGGACGTTTGCAGCTTGGAAGGTTGAAGCAAAGTCTCTTAATTGTTAGGTAGAAAACAATGACTGACGAAGAAGCTCTGCTGATCGAACAGTACGCGACTCACTTGGTCGACTTCTCCAACCAGTATGGGTCGAACGAAAGCTTCTCCTATACGGCCAGGAATTGCCTGGGGAAGCCCGACAAGTTCCCGTCTTATGGTGAGTCAAAAAATGGTTCGCTCCTTGATGAATGCAAAGCTCTGATGCGTGTTTTCTCGTCCTTCCAGGCGACTTTCCCGAAACCTACGTGATAAGAGAGATATCGGACTTCTTCTGGGACAAGGTTGTACTTTACGGTAAGCGTCATTGGTTTGGCGGAGCCGCTACACGAGCTGCAATAAAGTATGAGACCCTACGGTAAAGTACAACTGTTGCGTCAAGTGTCCGAGTGGAAGAGCATTCAATGTCCCTTACTGCGGAAAAGACAGGGCAGAGCTCTTCTACAACAACTTTGTCGACCTCAAGTTTCAACACAAAGTCTTCGTTAGCGCCATCTACATCTATGAGACCTTCAATCCCGGCGCAGTCTTCGCCATCTGGGGTGGTGAGTCCGATGATGACCTCTATCTTTCGCTGCTTGATTCGATAGACACTTTCCAGGCAACAGCCAAGGCGATTGGTGTCTCCTTTGGGAAGAGACCGGCCGCCGCTCCTTTCCCGGACACCATCCCAGGGCCTTCTCGCCACCAGTCAGGGGCTGCAGGTTCCCCATCAACATCATCAGACTAATCTTTTGTCACTTCGGCATCCCCTCATTCTCAGAGATCGACGCTGTAGCAATCCTGGGTACGAAAAGGGAGTCATGATAACCTCGCCTTGGGGAAGAACTTCTTTCTCTTGTCTGCACAGGCTTCGCTGCTGTGGGAAAAAGAAAGCAACTCTCATCTCCTTCGCTTGAACGACGTAGTCCCGAGAGTCTGGTAAAGTTAGTGCGCAAGCACAACTTCCCCATGGTGACCTGCTTGGACACGGGCGCCCTCTCCTTGAACTTGAGACATATCGGCCGTCGCTTGCTGCACGAGCAGAGAGAGCAGACAGACAATGGCATCTTCGCTGCAGTCCCTGGCGAAATACTGATGAAGGTTGCAGAGTACCTCGACCTCCAATCGTTGTGCCGGTTTGCATGTGTCAGCAGGTGGGTGCTGACAGATCCAAACGAGTAAATTGTTCAATGAATCCCGCCTTCCAGGTTGTTTCGCCAGATTAGCAGCGATCCTCGACTTTACGCTCGCGTTTCCTTTCGGTCGGTCTTCCACTTGGCGTGCGACTTCGCTCTCGACAACCTTTCGCGAAGATGCTCTCATCTTACTCACCTCGATCTCTCGTGGACGGGCGAAAAAATATCACCATCGGCCCTGTCGCGATTTCTGCTCCACTGCGGCGGGCCCGAGTTGCACTTCTTGCGCTTGAACAGCTGCGCTGGAGCAGACGCCACGTTGATGGCGTCCCTGTCCGTCTCCTGTCCACAGCTGGTGGAGTTGAGTCTCGCCAACTGTCTGAGGTTAAACACACCGGACTTTGAACCATTGACGCAGTTGCACTCATTGCGAAATCTGAACGTCAGCAGGACCAAAATCGGCAACAGTCAAGTCTTCGGGATTCTGAGGGGAAATCCAGGGTAAGAGAGCTTGTACTGTTATGCTTACGTACAGGTTGACTTTTCATCGACTTTTCCGCGTCCCCTCTCACATTCAGCTTGCAGTGCCTGCGGCTGTCCAACTGCTCGTTGGTGTCCGGTGACGATATCTGCCAAGCGATCTCCGAGCTGGCGGTTGGAGTCATTGCGCTTGAGCTTTGGCGCGTGAATAACGTGACGTTCAACGGTGTCCTCGCCCTGTCAAGCCTGTCTCAACTCCGCGACCTGGATCTCGGTTGGTGCAACACCGTGGATGCTACGAACGGCTGCATTCAAGAGCTGGTTATCAACTGCACCCGCCTGGAGAGACTTATTTTGACGGCTCACAGGCAAACGTCTGACCGGGACCTGAGGTCAATGGGCCAGCAACTGCCGGACTTGAGACAACTCGACCTGATGGGTACTCGACACGTCACCGTCAAGGCTGTCGAGGCGCTGCTGACGCAATGCACCAAGCTGGAATTGTTGGACATTGGCTATTGTGACCACCTGGACAATCCGGAGACAATCACAGCGTTGAGGACGGCGTATCCAAAGTGTCATATCATAGGATCGTTTCCCTAGCCTCGACTGAGACAAGTGATCAGAATTCGTGCTGAAGTATAAATCATGCTCAAAGACTACTATGTGTCAATTCAGTACCAAATTCTATTGTCTTCGTGAATAACAGCCTCGAAAGCTCATAGGAGATCACGGCTCGACTATTGCAGAGGACCTTGGGTCAGTCTGCTTTCTCTTTCCAGGTAGTCCTTGGCGGTACATGGCCGCAAACTTTGAAATAACGTCTGGGTTGTAGCCATCCAGCGTAGGCCTGGCATTCACATGGTCACACACCTCGTAGAGCGACGATAGCTGCTCTTCGTGCCAGAATATGTTCTTCACGCCCGCCTCGTCGTCTAGCTTCAGGGTGTTGAGCTGGAAGGCGGCAAAATGGAATTGCTGCCCGTCCGTAGTGACACACTGTGACGCCACCGGCTCTGGGAGGTCTCTGCCAACTACGTCTTCGCCGTAAAGCAACCTCGCCTGCCCAAGAGCAAGCTGGAAACAGATGGTGAGTGCCCGGGCAGCGTAGTGGTCCTCGGACCACATGGGTTGTCGCACCGCGTACGTGGACACTGCCATAACGGCGTTGGGAGCCGAGTGACGAGTGGCGTCAAGCACAGGGAAGTTGTTCTGGTGGAGGTAGACGTGACATTCGTCGAGGTGGGCGTAAGGCAACAGGGGCGAAATATCTGGCGCTCGCGCGTCCCGCGTGGCCTCCACCTGAGCCGCGTCGGCAAACGGCTTGAGGGGAGTCGGCGAGAAGGCCACGAAGGGCACGTCAAGGTAGAATCGTATTAGGCCACCACGACTCTCGAAGAACTGCCGAAGCACGCACTTTTCCATGACGGTGAAGTCCAACAGGTCGGGATGGTCGGCTGCCATCAGGTCGCAATTGTGGAAGAAGCCGCGGACCAGAGATTCGCTGTAAAGGATTGGATTAGTACCCAACCTGTTCTCAGCGTCATATCTTGAACACTCACCATCGTCTTGGATAGGGTATGCCGTAGTCCCTCTTCTCACTGAAGTTGTATAGAAACTTGACTTCATAGGGCAGCCTCTTGGCGCCTTCGTTCAACTTGCTGACGACTGGGTGGTAGCCCCTGAAAGGCACTTTCCTGCGTCGCGGCAGTTTCCTCTGAGTCGAGTCATTGAGCAACGCCTCCTTGATGGAGTCCTCAACTAGCTCGTGCTGACCCGAGAACGAGTCGTCGGGAGTCGCCATGGACATGATTGAGTTGGGAAGGCCCGTTGAAATCTCCACGGTGTTGAGGAGGCTCTGAGAAAGAGAGTTGATGAACCCATAGGCGAAAAAGGACTTCTATGAGGTTCCTTTCAGCCGTTTTCTTCTACTTTTTCGACTGCCAAATGCAAAAGAAAAAGCTTTTGTACCTTTGCACAGTCTAGTTGGATGTCCCTGAGATAAGAGGACCTGAACTGGTACGTCCACGCGGGTCTCTCATGGTACAGCGGGTGGCTGGACTCGTCGGGAACGGGCTTCTTCAAGGGGTCGCGCTCGTTCCAGTCTTCGTGGTACTCAGGTGTGGCCGGGAGGTGCGTGTAACTGTCTAGGATGTCCTGCGTCTCTTGCACCTGGAAGCCGCGTGCCTCCAGATTCTCTCGTACCCCCAGATGCTTGACAAAGCGCATGCGCTTCTTCTGGTATTCATTGTTGTAGTGCAAAACCCTCTTGTAGTCTTTGTACCAGCAGAGCACCCGCGTCAGTCTCATGTTGTCGACGACGATACAGGGCGGAGGCGAAGACGACAATAAAGGCTTTGCTCTTGCTTTTAGCCGCTGCCAACCTGAACTCGAACCAGAACTCCGACCTGAAGGTCTTGGCTCTGTTGGCTGAGCCAAGTCGACATCCTAACAGCTGGTATTGGCTGACCTACACGAATGTTTTCATCGGCTGGTGTGGTGCCACAGCCATCAGGCCAAAATTGCCACCGAGGACTATGCAACGACAGTGGCCAGCGCATAGTTGGATTCAGCGACTGCCAGTAGAGCGTGGACGCAAGCATTTACAATCTGGACGACGTCTCCACCGTGTCTAATTAGTCAAATGAGTCCGTGCAACGTGGTCGTAACCTCGCCCATCCTCTTGATGGCGACCTTAATGAAGTGAGCGGCAACTCCGTACAAATGGCCATCATCGCCGTACTCTGCCTTTCGGCCGGTTCTGCCATAGATTAGGAACGTCCGGAGGCCACGTGTATTAACAGATCGATCACGGCGCCGAAGTCCATCAACCTGAGGACAGAGACGTTCCTCCCCCCCCAAGTCCCTTGGAATGCCCACGAGGGTGTCGTCGTGGGCCTCTCCCCCCTGAACCACGCCCCCCCAGTTTATCACGGCCCACATGGCGTTCACTCCACTTGGCTCGGCGGGACCTCCCTACTTCGCTGGCCTGGGCAGCTTCGGCGGTGCTGCCGGAGCCCGACGAGAAGTCTCAGAGCAGCTGCTCTGCGATGACGGCGCTGCCTAAGGTGCTGCAGGAAAACTCTCTCCGCCCTTCCGGCCCTGGGTTGGTGGCTCGTCCTCTCTCTGCTCTGCTCCTTCACCACTGCGGAGCTCAGTTCTTCAGTCAGTCTTTCGGGTCTCGCTCGCTCTCCTCGCTTGACATCGCTGTGTCCGTGTGTGCCTCGACGTGGAGGCCGCTTTCCGGACCCGAGGCGCCCGATCCCCGCCTCCGGCACAGCCGCTCTCCAAGGTGGAGTCCTCCGAGATCTCCGGGACGGACGCGGAAAAGAGGAGCCGACCGGCAGACATGACTCGCGTGGGAGCGCTCTGGATCGGGGGGGTAAGAAGGAGAGCGGGGCTGGGCGGCAGACATGACACTAACGAGACTTTCTCCCTATGTTGTCGCAGCTGGAGCCCTACATGGACGAGAACTTCTTGAGCAACGCCATGCTGCAGATGGAAACGGACGGCGTCGTATCCATCAAGGCGAGTCGACCCCGGCCGTGACAGTGCAGCATTTTCGTGACCTCCTTTCTCGTTGCAGGTGATGAACAACAAATTTACGGGCGAGCCAGCCGGCTACGGATTCATCAACTTTGAGAGCGACCAGAAGGCCATCTACGTGATGCACCGCCTGGGCGGCAAGGTTATCCCCAACAGCAATCCGCCCGTGCGCTTCAAGCTAAATCACAATAGCACGCGACTGCAGCCGGGAGAAACTGACACCTCCATCTGGGTGGGCGACCTCACGCCGGAGGTCGACGATTTTACGCTCTACCAGTGGTTCACGAACCGCTATCAGACCGTTCGCTGCGCCAAGGTCGTGCTGGACGAGACAGGATATAGCAAGGGCTACGGATTCGTCCGCTTCGGCTCCGAGATCGAACAGCAGCACGCGCTGGCCAACATGACCGGCGAGATGGGTCTCGGCTCCAAGCCCATCAAGGTCAGCATGGCCAACCAGAAGAACAGGTCGGTTGGCAATGGCCGCGGCGGAGGTCCTCACATGGGCTGGGGCGTCATGGCCCGCGGCAATGGATCCGCCGCCGCCGCCTCTGGGGGCGGGGGTGGCGGCGGGGGAGGCGGCGGCTGGCCCGGCGCGCCGTCCCCCGGCGGCTGGCCTGGCGGAGCCTCAGCGCACCATCCCCCCGCGGGGTACAGTGCCTATCCTTACTACCAGCAGCACCAACAACAGCAGCAACAGCAGCATTATGCCCAACAGCAGCAGTATGCGGCCGCGGCCTGGTCGGCTTGGCAGCAGCAACAGCACCATCAACAGCAGCAACAATGAATCAGGATCTTCGAGCAGGTTAAAAAATTCGACTATTGTATATAAGTTTTCTGCGACGTTATTCCTACAGACCCAATAATTTCCTAGCCTGACTTTGTCTTGACGACCCGTTGCAACTTTGCACCTTGCAAAAAGTTACTCATAGATTTGGTGGTGCTTTTAGTGAGTCAGTGCCGGCGTTGTTACGATTGTTAAAGCACGACTGACAGGTTATGATCTTTAAGCAAATGGATTGATCATGTTATAGTTATGTTAAGGTGCGAACTTTTTGATATAATTGGCAAATGTTTAAGGCTACTATAATTTCTTTTATTGTTCGCATTTATGGAAACAAAGTCTATATACATATACTTTGCTTATGGACTTGGTCGCCTGGAAAAATAATCTCTTGGGCTGCACACGCCGCC